>Ga0209800_10001551_pt1 | contig 23341 bp, 17 predicted proteins | sample Higcelweek8metaG_FD_187174 | JGI IMG/M metagenome (GOLD analysis project Ga0209800, IMG submission 187174) | Freshwater pond sediment microbial communities from the University of Edinburgh, under environmental carbon perturbations - High... | ecosystem: Environmental > Aquatic > Freshwater >...
GCCTCAACGCCATTGACCACGACATCCACCTCGAACAGGGTGTTCAGGAAAACCGAAAGCACCTTCCGGCCCAGAAATTCATCTTCGGCGACGAGCGCGCGCATGGTTTCCTCCTGACGCAGATACTCCGCTTTGTCTTTCAGGTTATTCGCATAAGCGGGCAAAAAGTCAACAACGGCCTGAAGGGCGGGGGCGCGGCGGGCTTGCGCCGGGGGCCGGTGTCGGGTAGAAGCCCGCCCATGCGAGGATTCATCACACCAGAGCGCACCGAGCGCATCAAGACCGTCCTGTCGCGCCGTCAGAAGGACGTCACCCTGGTCATGGACAACATCTGGGACCCGCACAACGTCTCGGCCATTCTGCGCAGTTGCGACGCCTTCGGCCTGTTCCGCGTGCACCTGTACTACACCACGGAAAAGTGGCCCGAGCTGGGCAAGAAGTCCTCGGCCTCGGCTAAAAAATGGGTGGAGCGCGTGTGCCACGACAGCGCCCCGGAGATGCTGGCCGGGTTTGCCCAGGCCGGGGTCCAGGTCATCCGCACCGGGTTTTCCGCTTCGGCCAGGCCGCTGTACGATTTCGACTTCACCAGGCCCACGGCGGTGATCTTGTCCAACGAACACCGCGGGGCCGGGCCGGAGCTCATCGAACAGGTGGCGCAGGAGCTGTACATACCCATGCAGGGCATGGTGCAGAGCCTGAACGTCTCCGTGGCCGCGGCGGTCATCCTCTACGAGATGTTTTCCCAGCGCAGGCGCGCGGGCCTGCTGGACTCCCCGGCGTTTTCGCCGGAGGAGCTGGCGGCGCTGGAGTTGGAGTGGAGCGACAAATAGCGCCACGCGCAAAAGACTCTGCCGAAAAGGCCCGGGAGCGGTGGGGTTGCCCCGGCTAAACCGGACACCCTGCGGTTGCTGACGAGCGGATGAATTCCCTGGGCGATTTCATCCGCAGCCCCTTGTGGGGGTGCCTCTCGTTGTAGTCCTCGAACCAGCCGGGAAGCTGGGCCAGAACCGTTGCCGCATCGGGACGGGCGTGGACACGCACATAATCCCGCTTGAAAGTGTTCACAAAGGCCTCTGCCATGCCGTTGCTCTCCGGACTGCGCACCGGCGCACGGCGTGTATGCCGTACCGTTAACGCATGGCCTGGGCCAGCCGCACGGCCCTTTGCCCCACGATGAGGTGCAACACGCCGGGCCCTGCCTGCATCACCGCCGCCACTCCGGCCCGCTTGGCCGCCTCCAGGTCGAAGCGGCTGGCATCGGCCAGCTCCACGCGCAGGCGCGAGAACGCCACCGGCGCAAGCTGTAGCACATTGGCGCTGCCTCCCAGAGCCTCAAGCATCTTCGCGGCATCCGTTGACAGGCTCGCCTCGTCTGGTTCGGATTGCAAGGTGGCAGCCGGGGCCCCCGCCGGAAAGGTCGCCGCTCCCGGTTCGGCAGTGGCAGCGCCGGCGGCGCCATCGGCTTCCGGTCCGGCGGTCAGCAGATACTCCTCCATGTCCGTCTTGAGATTCCCGGACGCCGGGCCGAAGATGGCCTGCACGCCGTCGCCCACCATCATGACCCCCGTGGCGCCCAGTGCCTTAAGCCGGCGCTCGTCCACGAGGGCGGGGTTGCCAACCTGCACGCGCAGGCGGGTGATGCAGGCGTCCAGGCTCGCGATGTTGTTGCGGCCGCCAAAGGCCAGCACGAGGTCCAGGGCGCGGCTGTGTTCGTCCGCGGGAAGCGCGGCCTGCGCCGCTCCGGCATCTTCGCGGCCAGGAGTCTTGAGGTTCAGCCACCGGATGGCCACCCGGAACACCGCGTAGTAGATGACGGCGTAAATCGGCCCGACGACGAGCACCAGCCACCACTTCTGGCTGAACTTGCCCAGGGCGTTGAAGACCAGGAAATCGATGCCGCCTTGGGAAAACGTAAAGCCCATGTGCATGCCCAGGGTATTGGCCACAAACTGCGTGGACGCCGCCAGGATCGCGTGCAGCAGGTACAGCACCGGGGCAACAAAAAGAAATGAGAACTCAATGGGTTCGGTTATGCCGGTGAGCAGCGAGGTGAGCGCCGCAGAGATCATCAGCCCGCCCACGGCCACACGGCTTTCCGGCTTGGCGCTGTGCCACATGGCGATGGCCGCCGCAGGCAGACCGAACATCTTGAACAGGAAGGCCCCGGCCAGAACGCCCGCCGTGGGATCGCCCGCGAAGAAGCGGTTGATGTCTCCGTGCACCACAACGCCCGAGGCATCGGTATAACTGCCCATTTCGAAAAAGAAGGGCACGTTCCAAATGTGGTGCAGGCCAAAGGGGATGAGCAGACGTTCCACAAAGCCGTACAGCGTGGCCGCCGTGCGCGGGTCGCTCACCGCGGCCCAGTGCGAAAAGGCGTTGATGCCGCTTTGCACCGGAGGCCAGACAACGGAGAGCACCACGCCGAGCAGGATGGCCGCCACGGCCGTGATGATGGGCACGAAGCGTTTGCCCGCGAAAAAGGCTAAGTAGGCAGGAAGATTGATGTGGTAGAAGCGGTTGAACATGGCCGCCGCCAGCCCACCGGCCAGGATGCCGCCGAACACCCCGGTCTGAATGGACTTGATGCCCATGATGGGTGTGGCTTGCGCCCCCCAAACCGTGGCCATGACCCCCAGGGTGGCCAGGAGCACCACGTAGCCGATGGCCGCTGCAATGGCGGAAACGCCGTCGTTGTTCGTGAAGCCCAGGGCCACGGCGATGGCAAAGATGAGCGGCAGGTTGCCGAAGATGACATCGCCGGAGTTCTTCATCAGGGCGGACAGGATCGACGGTATCCATTCGAAGTTGGCCGCGCCGATGCCCAGCAGCAACCCGGCCACGGGCAGCACCGCCACCGGAAGCATGAGCGATTTGCCGATCTTTTGCAGGAATGAGAAGAGATTCTTGAACATATTCGACTCCTGTATGGGCGTGGGGCAGGGTTACTGCGCCAGCGCGGCAAGACGCGCCCGGACCTCGGCGGCGGTAGACATTTTCAGCACCTCCGCCGCCAGGGACCGGCATTCGGCCAGCGACGCCCGGCCCACGGCAGCCTTCACCGCCGAAATGCTCGGCACGGACACGGACAGCTCGTCCATCCCCAGGCCGAGGAGCAGGGGTACGGCCAGCACATCCGAGGCCACGCCGCCGCAAATTCCCACCCATTTGCCGTGCCGGTGCGCGGCTTCCGCCGTCATGGCCATGAGCCGAAGCACCGCCGGGTGCACTGCATCGGCCTGCTTGGCGAGCTTGGGGTGGCCGCGGTCCATGGCCAGGGTGTATTGGGTCAGGTCGTTGGAGCCGATGGAGAAGAAGTCCACCTCCGGGGCCAAAACATCGGCCAGCAGCGCTGCCGAAGGAACCTCGATCATGATGCCCAGCTTGGCGCTGAGCCCAAGAGCCACCGCCTCCTCTGCCAAGTGCCCCTTGGCGGCGCGCAGTTCGTCCAGGCTGGCGATCATGGGGAACATGATGTGCAGGTTGCTGCCGGGCGCGGTGCGCAGAATGGCGCGCAACTGGGTGCGGAAGAGCTCCGGCTGCTCCAGGCAGAGGCGGATTCCGCGCACGCCCAGGAAGGGATTGTCCTCGCGCGGCATGGGCAGGTAGGACAACGGCTTGTCCCCGCCCACGTCCAGGGTGCGGATGATCATCCGCCGTTGCGGGCCCAGGGCCTCTGCCACGGCGGCATAGGCCTTGTATTGCTCTTCTTCGTCGGGCGCGCTGTCCCGCTTGTCGAACAAAAACTCGGAGCGCAGGAGCCCCACGCCGTCGCCACCGCCCGCAACCGCGTCGCGGGCCTCCTGGGCGTTGCGGATATTTGCCGCCACCTCAATGGTATGCCCGTCCGTGGTCACGGCGGGCTTGCCCGCGGCGGCCAGTTCCTGTTCGCGTTGTGCGGCGTGCTCGGCCCTGTGCTGTTTGGCCTTGGCCAGCTCCTCCTCGTCTGGATCGCGGCGCAGGATGCCCCGGTCGCCGTCCAGCAGCACGAGGGTGCCGTCCGCCAGGGCCAGCGCGGCCTCGTCCATGCCGAAGATGGCCGGGATGCCCAGGGAGCGGGCCAGAATGGCCGCATGGCTGGTGGCTCCGCCCGTGGTGGCGCAGAAGCCGAGGACCTTGGTCCGGTCAAGGGCGGCGGTGTCCGAGGGGCTCAACTCCTCGGCGATGAGGATGGTCTCGGCCTGGGTCACCACCCGGGCCTTGGTTGCGCCAGCGCCCGCCAAGAGAACCAGCACCCGGCGGCCCACGTCGCGGATATCCCCTGCGCGCTCGCGCAGCAGCGGGTTGTTCAGGGCCTCCAGCTGGGCCGCGTAATGGGTGAAGGCCTCGCGCCAAGCGTAGGCCGCGCTTTTGCCGCCCTCAAGCCCCGCCGCAGCCAGGCCCGTGAGTTCGGGATCATCCAAGAGTTCAAAGTGTGCGCCCAGAATTTGGACCTTGCTATCGTCCGTGGCCTGGCGTCGGGCAATGTCCACCTGCTGACGGGCCATGCTCAGGGCAGCCTGCAAGAGTATCAGTTCTTCGGCCTGGCCAGTCCCCTGTTCTTGCACCTCTATGTCCCCGGGGCGGTACTGCTGCACACGGCCCACGGCCAGCCCAGGCGAGGCCGGAACGCCCGCGAACTCCTTGGCGTCGCGCGGGGTCGCGGCCGGTGCGGACGCGGGAGCCGTCTCCACCGCCGGGGCCTCCACGGCCTTTTCCCCGCAGCCTTCGGCCAAGAGTTCCGCCAGTGCAGCCGCAGCAACCACGGCGTCTGAACCCATGGCCTTGATGCGCACGGCCTCGCCCTTGCGCAGCGACAGCCCCATAATGGCCAGCATGCTCTTGGCGTTCACCTCGTCGGTCCCGCGCTGAAGCCGGAGAGTTGCGCTGTAGGTCTTGGCCTTGGCGGCCAGGACAGCGGCGGGCCGGGCGTGCATCCCCGAAGGGTTGGGCAGGTTCACAGGGGCGGAGAGCACCGCCTCGCCGGAAGTTTGGGACGGCCCGGCGCCTGCCTGCGGCGCGTCCGCCAGCTCCAGGGTCAGAATAACGTCCTGCCCGGCGCGCACCAGGCCGGTGGCGGTTGTCATGCTCCGCACGCTTTCGCCGTTCGCCACAACAATCTGCGTGAGCAGACTCTTGGCCTTGCCCGCCACAAAGTCCGCGTCAAAGGACAGAAGCGGCTGCCCGGCGCGCACGGTGTCGCCCTTGTTCACCATGGGCGTGAAGCCCTGCCCCCGGAGCAGCACCGTGTCGATGCCGATGTGGATCAGGATTACCACCCCGCCGCACATGATGGCCAGGGCATGATGCGCCTCGTGCAGTTGTGTCACCACCCCGGCCACAGGGGCCAAAATTTCGCAGGAGGTGGGGTCTATCGAGATGCCATCTCCGGCCATTTTCTGCGCGAACACGGGGTCCGGCACGGTCTCAAGCGGGACAAGCACCCCGGAAAGGGGCGAAAGGACTTCAAGGCGGGACACAACGGGGGCCATAGGGCGCTCCTTGTGAGAAGGTGACGGGGCCAGTGCCATGCCCAGGGGCTTGCGCACCGCAAAACGCACTGGCCGGGCTGCTCTTTGTGCTTCCTCTGAATTCAACTCATACTTTACAATTCGCCAATGTCAAAAATTAAGACTGTTGCACAATCCCCCGTCCATTTCAAACATCTTTTGGAGGATTGCTGAACGGTATTTTTTGCGAACAGCACAGCCGTGGCAACTGGCGTGGCCGCAGGCGAGGCCGTCCGCCTTCCGCGCCACGTCCGGTTCGTTCCGCTGCGGCGTCAGCCGAACTCATTTCGTGCGCGTCTCACCCGCTCCCAATCCGTTCTGCACAACGGCAGCGGCCCCTGCGCCCACTTCAGCGTCCTCAAATGTCGGGGCAAGGGGCTTTTTTTCATGGAACTGCACTGTTTCCAACGAGGTAACGTCCTCAAGGGTCAATGAAAACGCCGCGCCCAGGAAGGAATCCACCCAGCCGGTGATGTTATTGCGCCGGACATTCTCACGCAGCTTGTGCATGCGCATTTTGCGCTCCAAGAGCGGCAGTTGGCAGGCGGCATGGAGCGCATCGGCCACTTCCTCGATGTCATAGGGGTTCACGAGAAACACGCCCAGTCTTTGGAACTGCGCCGCGGCTCCGGCAAATTCGCTCAAGATGAGCGCGCCGTCCTCGTTGACGTTGCTGGAGCAATACTCTTTGGCCACCAGGTTCATGCCGTCGCGCAGGGGGGTGACCATGGCGATGTCCGCCGCCCGGTAGTGGGCCACGAGCTCCGGGCGATCAAGATTGCGGTAGAGATGATGAATGGGCACCCAGCCCGCCACGGTGAACTCCCCGTTGATCTGGGTCACCAGCCGTTCAATTTCGTTCTTGAGCTCCTGGTATTCGCCCACGCCTTCCCGGCTGGGCACCAATACCTGGATGTAGGTGATGTGTTCGCGCATGGAGGGATAGCGGGTCAAGGCGTTGCGAATGGCCTCCAGCCGTTGCGGAATGCCCTTGGAGTAGTCCAGCCTGTCCACGCCCAGAACAAGCGTGCGCCCATTGATTGCCGCCCGGATCTTGGCCACCTCCACCGTGGTTTCCCGTTTGGCTGCAAGCTTGGCAAAGGCAGCGTGGTCGATGCTGATGGGGAAGGTGCCGAGGCGCACGTTTCTCCCATTGACCCCCACGGTGATGACGGAGCCACGCCCCCAGATCTCTGTGCGGGGAAAAAGCACCCGCAGACACCGCTCGAAATTTTTGCGGTCGCCCAGGGTTTGGAAGCCCACCAGGTCATGCTCCAAGAGCGCCAGAAGCACCTGCTTGCGCCACGGCAGTTTGAGGAAGATATCCGGTGCCGGGAAGGGGATGTGCAGGAAAAATCCGCACCGCCGCTTCGCGCCCTGCTCTTTGAGGCATTGGGCCACATGCATGAGGTGGTAGTCGTGGATCCAGACATAGTCGTCCTGACGGGAATTTCCGGCTACGGTGTGTGCGAACCTCCCATTCACCTCCAGATAACTGGTCCAGTATTCCGGCACAAAATTGCAGCGCGACTGGAAGTCGTGGAACAGAGGCCAGATGATCTCGTTGGAGAAGCCCTCATAATAGTTGCGGTGCTCGGACTCGGTCAATTCGATGGGCAGAAGACCATAGCCGGCCTCTTTGGAGAACTCCGCAAAGGGCGCCGTGGGGTCGCCCTCTCCCACCTGGCCGGAGGAGCCCACCCACAGCCCGCCGCGGTCGCGCAGCACAGGGGCGAGGGCTGTGACCAGACCGCCTGCTCCGGCCTTGACGGTCCAGTCGTTCCCCTGGCGCACGAGGGTCACCGGGAGCCGGTTCGAGACAACAATGAGCCTTCCGCGCAGCCGGGGTTGAGCCTCCGGCCCTGGGGCCGACGCCAGCGTGGAGTTCGCAGACCTTGCCGTGTTTCGCGGCCCGGACCGGGTCATCAGGCAGGACTGCAGGAACTCTATCAATTCGCCGGGCGGCCTGAGCAAATAGCTGGCTTGGCTTTTTCTGCGCTTACGGCCCATCAGGATGCAGAGCCCCAATCCGCTCAAGGCCGCAAAGGCGTCCTCGTCCGTCAGATCGTCGCCCAGGAAAGCCGCGGCCAAATGCACGCCATAGCGGAGTGTTTCCTCGGCCAGCAGCATCTTCACCACACGGCCCTTGTTAAAGGCTGCGGGCCGTAATTCCACCCCTCCGTTGAACAGCAGAATTTCAGCGTCCGCCGGACGGCCAATGAGACCAAGGGCTCGGCTGGCCTCCGCAACGATTTCCGCGGCGCGGGGAGGCGTGAAACCACGGACATGGATGACCAGACAGCCATGCTTTTCTTCCAGCACATCGCCAAGTCCCTGTCCCTCGGCCCAAAAGCGCGCGTCAGCCAATGCTTTCACGTGGCCGGCGCCGAGATCCTTGCGCACCAGCTGCCCCGCTGCATCCAAAAACTCACCGCCATGACAGCCGATGATCTCCACATTTTTTTCCGCCCCAAGCAAGCCCGACACCTCGAGTGCGGAACGTCCGGAGACAATGACCACGCGCCACCCAGGCTTTTGCGCCAATCCGTTCAGCATTTGCCGCACGCCGGGGTAAGGGGCGGCTTTTTGCCGTTCCACAGTGAAAGGAGCCAGGGTGCCGTCATAGTCGAGCATCAGAAGTTTGCGCTGGGCTACGAGCAAGGCTCGGAACTCGCGTGATCGCAGGAGTTGCGTCCAATCCTTCATGTCTGGATCTCCTTTTCCGGATAAACCGGATTTTCCAGCAACCAGCCGATGTTTCGGAGCAGGCTGGACAGGCCGGAGCGTTCCTGCTCCGATTCTGGCATGTCGCTCCATGCTTCCAGGACTTGGCCGAGTTCCACAATGGTCTGATCGAGCAAGAAAGTCGTCAAAACAAGATGGAGGTTTGATTGCCCCTGAGGCAGGAAGGCAGCGTCTCCCGCAGTCGCCAGATAGCTGCGCAGAAACTGCCCGCCCATGCGCATGCGCCAGTGTTCCGCTCAGGGCCGCAGTTGCTCTTCATCCGCCCGGCGCAACAACGCGTGGGTGTTCAGGGCCGCTTCCGACAGGCGGGACAAGGAATTCAACAGATCGGAAACGTCACGCAGCGGGGAGCGTTTGAGCTTGCGGGCCGAAAGAGAACGCATCGCGCGGCCCTCGAAGTCCACGATCATGAAGTCGTGCCCGGTGAAGAGCAGATGCCGCAGGGTGTATTCGCCATGGACTCTGGTTTTGAGGCCCTTGACGGACGTGTCGCGAAACATTTGCAGCGTCGCGGCAAGCCGGTCACGGTGGGTCAGGACTTGCGCCGCCTGTTGGCCCAGCGCGGGCTTTAAGCGAGGCAGAGCCTGCTCCAGCTTGTCCAAAATGCGCCGGGCTTTTCCGAACACATCCTGGAACACCGCGCGCCGGTAGCTCTTGTCAAAAGGCTCCGGGGCAAAAGCCGGGGCCTCTGTTTTCCTCGCCAGGGCCGTATGCATTTCCGCCGTGCGCCGTCCTATCATTTCCATGAGCGCCAGGGAGGCCTCATCTGGAGCCGCCGCGTCAGCCGAGACCTCCTCCGCGCCGGAGACAAAGGCGGCCATTGAGATTCTTGAAGGCGGCGCCTTTTGCGCGGCCAAAACCTGGTGAAAATAGAGGCCCAGCGCAGTGGCGCACAAGTCCCAGGCCGTGGATTTGCTCGGCACGTATTGGCGCAGCATGGCCAAGACCATGGGCTCGTGCCCTGGCCGCGCATAGTGGAGTGCGCCGAAAAATTGCGGAGTGTGGGGAAATGCTGCGACTTCCGTGAGATGGCGCAGCACCTCAAGGTCAGAGTTGCCGCCCTCCGCAATGTGCCGGAAGATCTTCAGCAGCGCCCGCCCCCCATACACGATGAGCAGGTTTTCCGAATTTTCCGATATTCTTTCCGCATCAGATTTGCTGGCCGACAGCTCCCGAATGACCTTGCTGCGCTTGCCGCGGAGTATGCGGAATTCACCATGGAGCCCCCGGACGTGGAGGTTCTGGGTGAAAAATTTAAGAAGCCCGGCATGCGCCTGCCGCTCATCGACGCCTTCCACCAAGGCCGCTTCGCGTGGGGGCGCTTCGCTGGGTGCGGCGCTCAAGGTTTTCGCGCGGGGGCGTGGTCCGCTGAGGGTGCAAATATAGCGTTCCGGGTGTTCCAAAACAATCCCGCGCGCCTGGTCCGGATCCGCAATGGATAGGAGCAACGTCCGGTTTTCTGTGCCGCCGCAGTCCAGTTTCACTTCCAGCACGCAGAGCCAGGAAGGCGAGCGCGTTGTGCCCACGGGCAAGGCGTCGAGCAGCTTGACCGAGGCGACCGCCCTGCTGGTCCCCGTCCGCCCGGACCGCTGGCGAAGATACTGCGGGAGAATGGTTCCCTGAAGAAGGGCCTTCTGCCCGGCATCGAGAAAACGCCAGTTCCCGTTCCCTTCATGGCAGCGCATCCGCTGGACCGGAGGTGGTGCTTCGGGTCTCTGCGTTCCGCACATTTCCAGAATATACGTGCCATGAGGAGCCAGGGGCAGCGAATAGAGGTCGCTTGTGATGACCGGAAAACGCGCACGGCCGAAGACCTCGACCGGGACGCTTCCGGCGTGGGCCGAGAGGTCCAGCCTGGCGACCTGGGCATGGCGTGAGAGGTTCGCCACCACAAGAAGACAGTCCTGCCCATGTTCGCGGAGATAGGCGAGCACTTTGGAGGAGTCCTGCCGCACGAAGCGCATGCTGCCGCGCCCCAATTCCTGGCGACGCTTGCGCAGGGCGATGAGCTGCTTCATCCACCAGAGAAGCGAGGACGGGTTGCGCTGTTGGTTTTCCACGTTCACGGACTGGTGGTGGTATTCCGGGTCGATGACCACGGGGAGATACAGTTGCTGTGGATTGACACGGGAGAACCCGGCGTTTTTGTCCGGGCTCCATTGCATTGGCGTGCGCACGCCGTTGCGGTCGCCCAGGTAGTAGTTGTCGCCCATGCCGATTTCATCGCCATAATAGATGACGGGAGAACCAGGCATGGTCATGAGCAGCACGTTCATCAGCTCAATTTTCCGGCGGTCGTTGTGCAGGAGCGGCGCCAAACGGCGGCGGATGCCCAGATTGATGCGCGCGCGCCTGTCGCGGGCGTAGACCTGGTACATGAAGTCGCGCTCTTCCTCGGAGACCATCTCCAGGGTCAGCTCGTCGTGGTTGCGCAAAAAAATGGCCCACTGGCAGTTCTCCGGAATGTCCGGGGTCTGCTCAAGAATGTCCACGATGGGGGTGCGGTCCTCCATTTCCAGCGCCACAAACAGGCGCGTCATGAGCGGGAAGTGGAAGGTCATGTGGCAGATGTCGCCAGCGCCAAAATAGCGGGCGGCGTCCTCGGGCCACTGGTTGGCCTCGGCCAGAAGCATGCGCCCGGGATACTTCGTGTCCACATGGGCGCGCAGTTTTTTGAGCAGGGCAAAGGTCTCGGGCAGGTTCTCGCAGTTGGTCCCCTCGCGTTCGTAGAGGTACGGCACAGCGTCAAGCCGCAACCCGTCCACCCCCATGCGGAGCCAGAAGTCCACCACGTGCAGAAGTTCGGCCGCCACGCGGGGGGTGTCGAAATTCAGGTCCGGCTGGTGCGCATAGAAGCGATGCCAGAAATACGCCCCAGCCACCGAATCCCAGGTCCAATTGGCTGTCTCGAAGTCCTTGAAGATAATCCTCGTGCCCGCGTATTTCTTGGGAGAATCGCTCCAGACATAATACTCCCGTTCGGCGGAGCCGGGCTTGGCCAGTCGCGCCCGGCGGAACCAGGGGTGCTGGTCCGAGGTGTGGTTCAACACCAATTCAGTGATGACCCGAATGCCCCGGCTGTGGGCCTCGCGCAGGAAGGCGCGGAATTCCGTCAACGTCCCGTAGCTCTGATGGATGCTGCAATAATCCTCTATGTCGTATCCGTCATCGCGCAAAGGTGAAGGGTAGAAGGGCAAAAGCCACAGGGTGTTGATGCCGAGGTCCTGCAAGTAGTCGAGTTTGCTGGTCAACCCTGGAAAGTCGCCCTGCCCGTCCTGGTTGCTGTCAAAGAACGAGCGGACATGGACCTCATAGATGACGGCGTCCTTGTACCAGGCAGGGTCCAGGTTCTCAGACTCTTGGTTGTTCATGTTCATGCTCCTCAAGCGGGCGGCTCTTTCTCGGAGGCAGCATTATACGGGCCTGGGGCAGGGAATCGGGATGAATGTCGCGGATATATTCAACCATGCGCTCGCGCACCAGACACCGCAGATCCCAATTGCGCGTGGAGTTGGCCGAGCTGACCAGCGCCCGCAGCTCCAGCGTGGCGGCTCCGGCTTCCGTGACCTGCAAGCCGCAGACGTGGCCGTCCCAGAGGTCACCGTTTTGCTCATGGCAAATGCGCTGAAGTTCAGCGCGCAGCGCTTGCACCGGAGCCCGGTAGTCCACCTGCAGAAACACCGTGCCCAGGATGCTCGCCGTGTTGCGCGTCCAGTTCTGGATAGGTCGGTCAAGAAAATACATGACGGGCACCACGAGGCGGCGCTCGTCCCAGATGCGCACCACGACATAGGTCAGGGTGATCTCTTCAACATGGCCCCATTCACCCTCCACCACCACCACGTCGTCCAGGCGAATGGGCTGGGTCAGCGCTATCTGCATGCCGGCGAAGATGGTGGTCAAAAATCTCTGGGCGGAAAGACCGGCCACGGCTCCGGCGATGCCGGCCGAAGCAAGGACGCTGGCGCCGAGGTTACGCGTGGCCTCAAAAATCATGAGGATGGCGGACAGCGCCACGATGCACACAATGATGGAGAAAACGCGCCGGAACATCCGCACTTGCGTAAGAATCTTGCGTGCGTGCAGGTTGTCCTCGGAGAGGATGTCATAGGAGCGCTGTAGCCAAAGCGTCAGGATGCCGCCCAGAGCAATGGCGAGCCAGGCGAAGACGCCCACCCAGCAGAGATCCAGAATCTTCTGCGTGAAAAGTTGCGCCGCCGCGGGCAGGGGCTGGACGGCCAGAGCTATCTCCAAGGCCAGCAGCAAGGCTCCGAAACGCGTGGGCTTCTGGATCAACCGCAGCCAGAGGAAGTTCCCCGTGGGGTGAGCGTATCGCACGACCCGCTGCACAAGGGAATGAGCCGCCAGGGTGGTCAGGGCGCAGCCCAGGGGCAGCCCGAGGGTTCGGAACAATGCATAGGCCGGATCAAAGAAAAGAGACATAGGCACTCACAAGGGCACGGATGCCCGGCTTCCTGTATTCGTGAGCGAAACAAGCGGTCTTTCCTCGAAGGGTGCAATCCTCCAAGAGTATTGGGCCTTGCACATTGCCTCGCAGAGGATTCTGGCTGCCGACAAGCGCGATGCGCTGATCTGCCGTGGGGGCCGTGTGTCCTGCATTCGCCAACTGTTGCTGTTTTCCACCGTTGCCGCTTTCATTTTTTGAACCGGATTGAGTCAAGCAGACTTTCTCGCAGTGTGCCCGTGGTCGATTCCGTTGGCATTGCACGGACCGTATCAACCTATGTTTCCCCGCTGGTCGGCGTAACGAAGACGTTGCCGAAAGAGGCCACACACACCGCAAGAGATTGTGGGTACTTCTTAAGATAACAGTGGCAAAGAATCGGCAGAACGTCCGTGTGGTGCAGCACATTGGAGCGAAGTTTCTCCCGCCTTGCTCCGGTCCGCTTACCAGAAACTGGACCATTCAACGTGTGAAAACATTCCGTTAGGTTTGGCTCACCCCGAACCGAAGGATTATCGCGTGGAAAAACCGCAGGTCACAGCAAAGGACGGCACGCGGTTGCGCCCGGGTGCGTGGAGCGAAATTCCATGTGAAGGCGGAAGGGAGCAACGTTTTCCGTTCAAACCTTGGCGCTTGGGGTGGCGGGCCAGGGCGCGCCGGGCGCCATACCGCGGGAACAGAACGCCAAGCTGTTCGCTGTCGCACAGACACCAATCCCATCTCCGCGCCTCCCCTTCGTCTGACCTCCTGGCGGAGGGAGTCCGGCCTTTGGGCGGCAGCCCCGCTGGGCCGCACACCGCTGGGCGGAGGCGCGCCCGGGCCAGCACTGGGCACCGGAACGCTGGGAACAACGTGGCAAAAAACAACATTTCGAGCCCGGCCGCTTAAAGCGGAACCGGCGTGGCGACAATAACGGAATGCCCGCCCGGGGCAACGGGGGCAACGGGGGCGGCAACAACAGGCGCTGAGGTCAGCGGAGGCCGCACACAGTCCTTTCAACCGTATGGTTCAGAATCCCGCCGCCGCAGGCGCTGAGGTCCTCGGGGAGCACAGCATGAGCATTGTAGGAAAAGTGGCGCTGGTCACTGGCGCAGGGCAGGGCTGCTTGCGTCTGTGACGCAAAAAAGCCGCCCGGATCGCCCATGCAAGAGGGGGCGACCCGGACAGCTTCAGATGTATGGCTGGGACCGGAAGCGGGCTTCCGGCAAGGGGCCTAGTGGTGGCCTTCCTTCTTGCCCTGCTGGATGCGGATGAAGGCCACGGTGATGATCCAGGCCAGATAGATGAAGATAAGGGAGACGCCAACGGTTCCCTGGCTGGTGCTGTGGGCCATGTCCTTCAAGAGTTCGCCGAGCATGGGTCGTTCCTCCGGTTTTTCTTTGGCTGGCCCGTGTGGGCCGAAGCGGGTCTATTTCACCGGAACGCCGGGAAATGTCAAGGGGGCTTCCCTTCCCGGATCGGATGGGGGGGCCTTGCACCAGGGCCGCGCACGCGCTACCAGTCGCCATTGCAACGTCAAGGAGGCGCACATGACATCGACCCCGCGCATTGTGGTGCTCGACGCTTTTACCATGGGCCAGGACATTTCCTGGGAGCAACTGGCCGCATTGGGCGAGCTGCATTTGTACGACCGCACCCCGCCGGAGCAGGTTGTGGCGCGCGCCAAAGGCGCCCACGTGCTGTTCACCAACAAGACCGTGCTGGACCGGGCGGCCATCGAGGCCCTGCCGGAGCTGGCGGCCATCTTCGTTCTGGCCACGGGCTACAACATTGTGGACGTGCAGGCCGCGGCAGAGCGCGGCATCCCCGTGTGCAACGTGCCGGGCTATTCGCCCCCCGCCGTGGCCCAGCACGTCATGGCCGTGGTGCTGGAGCTGTTCAGCCATGTTTCGCTGCACGCCCGCGCCGTGGCCAAGGGCCGCTGGAGCGCCCAGCCCGACTTCTGCTTCTGGGACGCGCCCATTGTGGAGCTGGCGGGCAAGCGGTTCGGCATCGTGGGGTTTGGGGCCATCGGCCGCCGCGTGGCCGAGCTGGCCAACGCCTTCGGCATGCACGTGCTGTGCAGCGTGCCGCGCCAAAAAGAGCTGCCGCCCTACGGCCCCTTTGACTTCGTCGGGCTGGACAGGCTCTTCGCCGAGTCCGATGTGGTGAGCCTGCATTGCCCGCTCACGGAGGCCAACAGGAACATGGTGGACGCCCGCCTGCTTTCGCTCATGAAGCCCACCGCCTATCTGGTGAACACGGCGCGCGGGCCGCTGGTGGACGAGGCCGCGCTGGCCGCAGCCCTCACCGCCGGGAAGCTCGCCGGAGCCGCGCTTGACGTGGTGCGCGAGGAGCCCATCCACCCGGACAACCCGCTGCTCGCCGCGCCGAACTGCCTCATCACCCCGCACGTGGCCTGGGCCAGCGTGGAGGCGCGCACCCGGCTTTTGGGCAGCGCCACGCGCAATTTGGCCGCGTACCTTGCCGGAACCCCGCAGAACGTGGTGAACGGGGTGGAGTAGGCTGCGCTTCTTCAGCAGCGGGGGGCCGAAGCAGGCCTTTACAGCGGCACGGAAATAGAGCTATCCGTGAGAGCTGCCCCCCCCCCGCGCATTCTGCCACATTTGACCAATCCGGAGGTTTCGCCATGCGTCAATTATCCCTCGCCCTGGCCCTTGTGGCGCTGCTGGCCTTTGCCGGCAACGCCGCCGCCGCCGAGTCCATCCTGGTGGGCACCACCACCAGCACCGCCGACACCGGCCTGCTCGACAACCTGGCCCCGAAAATTCTGAAAGACACCGGCCTCGACATGCGCTGGATAGCCGTGGGCACGGGCAAGGCGCTTGAGCACGGCAAGAACTGCGACGTGGACATCCTCATGGTCCATGCCCCCGGCGCGGAGAAGAAGTTCATCGACGAGGGCAACGGCATAAGCCGCGTGGAGTTCATGTTCAACGACTTCGTCCTCGTCGGCCCGGCCAAGGACCCCGCAAAAATCAAGGGCAAGGGCGCTCTGGAGTCCTTGAAGACCATCGCCGCCGCCAAGGCCCCCTTCGCCAGCCGCGGCGACGACTCCGGCACGCACAAGCTGGAGCAGAAGCTGTGGAAGGACGGCGGCCTCGCCCCGGACAAGGACGCCTGGTACATCCAGGTGGGCCAGGGCATGCTGGTCACCCTGCGCATGGCCGCGGAGCGCGGCGCCTACACCATCACCGACCGCGGCACCTGGATCGCCTACGAGGCCAAGGACCACGGCAAGTCCGGCCTGGTCATCCTCTCCGAGGGCGACAAGGCGCTGCGCAACCAGTACAGCATCATCCTGCTGCCGCCCAAGTGCTCCAAGATCAAGCACGAGGCCGCCAAGAAGTTGCAGGCGTGGTTCGTTTCCCCGGTCGGGCAGAAGGCCATTGCGGACTTCAAGCTCGAGGGCAAGTCGCTCTTCACCCCCAACGCCGCCAAGTAACGACCCGGCGTGGACTACTTCAGCGAGGGCCTGACCAGGGCCGTTGAACTGCTGCTGAGCCTGGACCCCGAGACCTTCTCGGCGGTGTGGGCCACTGCGGTGGTGACGGTCCTGGCCCTGGCCGCAAGCCTCGCCATCGGACTGCCCCTGGGGTTTGCCCTGGGGCACTTCCGTTTTCCCGGCCGCCGGGCCGCCCGGCTTTTTACCGACTGGATGCTCTCCCTGCCCACGGTGGTCATCGGGCTCATCGTTTACGCCTTTTTCAGCGCGCGCGGGCCGCTGGGCGAGTGGGGGCTTCTGTTCACCGTCTCCGGCATGGCCGTGGGCCTCACGGTCCTGGGCCTGCCCATCATCATTTCCATGACAGCCACCGCGGTGGAGAGCACCGACGTGCGCCTGACGCAGACCGTGCTCTCCCTCGGCGCGGACCGCCTGCAACTGCTCTTCGCCACGCTCTGCGAGGCGCGTTTCGCCATGGCGCTGGCCGCGGCCTCGGCCTTCGGGCGCATCGTCTCGGAGGTCGGCATCGCCATGATGGTCGGCGGCAACATCAAGTGGCACACGCGCACCATCACCACGGCCATTGCCCTGGAAACCGGCAAGGGCGAGTTCGCCACGGGCATTGCGCTGGGCATTGTGCTCATGCTGGTGGCGCTGGTGGTGAACCTGCTGGTGGCGTTGCTGCGCCGGAGGGCCGGGGCATGAGCGCGCCGCTGTACAGCCTGCGGAACATCACCGCCGAATATGAAGGCCAGCCCGTGCTCGACCTGCCAAAGCTGGACATCGCCCGGGGCGAGATTGTGGGCCTGGCCGGGCACAACGGCAGCGGCAAGAGCACGCTGCTCAAGCTGCTGGGCTTTTTGCTTTCGCCCAAGGCGGGCGGCATAGTGTTTGATGGCGAAACGGTGGACCACGCGGCCCTGCGCGCCGGGCACCTGCTGCGGCGCAAGGCGGTGCTTTTGGGGCAGGATACCTGTCTTTTGAAGCGCAGCGTGGCGGCCAACGTGGCCTATGGCCTGAAGCTGCGCGGCCTGCCGGCCGAGCGCGAACGCATAGCCTGGGCGCTGGGGCTGGTCGGGCTGGGGTATGCCGAGTACGCAGGCAGGCCCTGGCGGCGGCTTTCCGGCGGGGAGGCGCGGCGGGTGGCGTTGGCCGCGCGGCTGGTTCTGTCGCCCCTGGCTTTGCTTTTGGACGAGCCCACCACCGGGCTTGACCGCGCCAGCACCGGGCACGTGAAGCGGGCAATCCTGAGCGCGCGCGAGGCCCACGGCGCCACGCTGGTCATAGTGAGCCACGACATGGGCTGGCTTTCCTCCTGCGCAGACAGGGTGCTGACCATGGAAGAGGGGCGCCTCATGGGCTGACGCCCCTGTTCATCGGGCCGGGGGTGGGCCGGGCGCGGGCCGGGCTAGAACGCGGCCACCATGTCGTCGGACAGGGCGCGGTACACATCGGCCACCAGCACCACGCCCAGCACCTTGCCGTTTTCCACCACCACGGCCCAGCCGCGTTTCTTGCGCAGAAAAAGCTCCAGCACCACGGGCAGGGGATCATTGGGCTTCAGCATGGGCACGTCCGGCTCCATGTGGCCGGCAAGGGCCGTGTGGGCGCACACCGCGCTGGCCCGGGCAAAGGTCTTGTCGAAGTCCGTTGCCTCTACCATGTTGAGCTCGGGGTCGCGCAGCACGCATTCGTCCAGGGCGGCCAGCACGGTCCAAATGGACACCGCGCCCTTGAGCGCGTTTTCGCGGGGGCCGTTTTTTCCCAGCACAAGCACCACATTGTTTTCCGGCGCCTTCTTCTGGCTCTCGCGCAGGGCGCGCACGGCCTCGGCCAGGCTGGCGGACTCGTCAACGGACGCGAAGTCATCGCGCATCAAATCCCAGGCTCTTTTACGAAACAGCATGCGGCACTCCTCATTGTCTCTTCCGCCCACAAGAGGGATAGACGCCGGGCGGTCAATCCCTATAGCCCGGCCGCAGGGGGCGAGGCAAGGCCCGCCATGCGCCGGCATCGCCCGGACCTTGACAATCCGCTTGCCAGGCCTCACTCTGCGGGTTATGAAGCGTACCCTTGCCCTGGCGTTGCTGGTTTTGGCGCTTTTCTGCGTCCCGGCCCGGGCGGAGCTTCCTTTCGGCCCGGGCGAAAAGCTCACCTACGGCATCTACTGGACCGTGATCCGGGCGGGAACCGCCACGCTGGAGATGCTGCCCTCCGAGCCGGTTGATGGCGTTGCGGCGCTGCATTTGCGGGCGCTGGCCCAAACCACGCCCTTCATCGACCATTTTTATAAAGTGCGCGACACCATCGAGTCCTGGGTGGACACCGGGGTGACCCGCGCGCTGCTGTACAAGAAGGACCAGATCGAGGGAGACTACGAGCGGCACTATGTGGTGCGCTTCGACAGGAACGGCAACGTGGCCTATCGCTACAGCAAGGGCGTGCTGAAGAACGCCGTGATCATTCCCTCCGGCACCTTCGACCCGCTGTCCATTTTGATTCTGTGCCGCGTGAAGCCCCTTGCCGTGGGCAAGGAGTTCGCCGCGCCGGTGACTGATGGCGAGAAGTGCGTCAACGGAACCGCGCGGGTGGTGCGCCGCGAGACCATAACCACCAAGGCCGGAGAATTCGACACCCTGCTTGTGGAGCCCGACGTGCGCGACATCGGCGGCGTGTTCCGCAAAAGCCCCAACGCCAAGCTTCAGGTGTGGGTCACCAACGACGCGCGGCGCATTCCCGTGCTTGTGAAAAGCGCGGTGATCGTGGGCTCCTTCTCCATGGAACTCACGGGGTACGAACCCCCGAAAAACAAGGCGGTCCATTGAAAAATTCCCGTTCCGGCAAGTCCACCAAGTCCCAGCACCCCGGCTCCCGGCCGCACCGGCCCGCGCGCAGCGCGCCCCGGCCCCAGCGCCAGGCCCATCCCCTGGAAGGCCAGGTGCTGCCCCTCACCATCGAGACCCTGGCCCTGGGCGGCGCGGGCGTGGCCCGGCTCGGCGCGGACTGCGGCGTGGAAGGCGCGGCCGGCCTGACGGTCTTCGTCACCGGCGGCCTGCCCGGCGCAACCGTGTCCGCGCGCATCCTCAAGATGAATCGCCGCCACGCAGAGGCCCTGGTGGAGCAGGAGCTTGCGCCCTCGCCCGAGGCAGTGGAACCCTTCTGCCCGCACTTCGGCCTCTGCGGGGGCTGCGCGTTGCAGAACCTCAGCGCCGAGCGCCAGCTGTACTGGAAAGAGCGGCAGATTGTGGACGCGCTTTCGCGCATCGGCCGGGTGGCGCCCGCAAGCGTGCTGCCCGCGGTGAGCGCGCCCGCGCAGCGGGGCTTTCGCAACAAGATGGAGTTCGCCTTCCAGGGCGTGGGCGCCGGGCTGCGGCTGGGGCTTTACACCCGCGCCGACTCCGGCCGCGTGTTCGACCTCACTGCCTGCCCCATTTTCCCGGAGGGCGGCTACGCCATTGTGGACGCCGTGCGCGCCGCCTGCCGCGCCGAGGGGCTTGCCGCCTACGACCGCCGCACGGGCCAGGGCCTTTTGCGCCATCTGGTGCTGCGCCACAGCGTGCACCAGGACAAGTACCTCGCCCAGCTCATCACCGCGCCCGTCCCGGCGGACAGCGCCCCGGCCCAGGCCATACTCAAATTCGGCGCGGCGCTGGTGCGCGATATTCCGGCCCTGATCGGCTTTGTCCATGCACAGCGCGCCAAGGCCGACGGCCTGGCCCAGTCCGAACGCACCCTTCTGGCCCTGGGCGAGGGCGCGCTCATTGAGGCCCTGGAACACTCCAAGTATTCCATCAGCGCGGACGCCTTTTTCCAGACCAGCACCGGCGGCGCGCTGGCGCTGTATTCCGCCGCGCGCGAGCTGGCCGATTTGGCCCCCACCGACGTGGTGTTCGACCTGTACTGCGGCGGCGGCGGCATCACGCTGTTTGTGGCGCCGGGGTGCGCGCGCGTGCTCGGGCTTGAGGTCAACCCCTCGGCCGTGGCCGACGCCGAGGCCAACGCGCGGGTCAACGGCGCGGAAAACTGCCGCTTCCTGCGCGCGGACCTGGACGGCGAGAGCGCCGTGCCCGAGCGCCTGCCCGAAGGCTTCGCCCGGCCCGACGTGGTGCTTGCCGACCCCCCGCGCGAGGGGCTTTCGGCCGGTGTCGTGGCCTGGCTTTTGCGCGTCAGGCCCTCGCGGCTGGTGTATGTCTCGTGCAATCCGGCCACACTGGCGCGCGACGCCGGGCTTTTGGCCGCGGGCTTCGAGCTGGCCGCTGTGCGCGCCGTGGATCTGTTCCCGCACACGGCCCACGCGGAGTGCGTGGCGCTGTTCCGGCCGAGGTGACGCCCCCCTTGCCGCCGGGGTCCAAGCGCGCTAGGCTGATGGCCATACATACTCCCGGGAGGGGCTGATCATGTCGGCGGTAATCCGCAAGAGCTTGCTGCAATTGGTGTTCTCCGGCGCGTTCATGAAGCGCTGGAACGACCGCCTGCGCCCCATGGAGCTTATGGAGGTGGACAAGCAGGCCCACAAGATGATCGTGACCTGGATGCTCTTGACCCGCATCACCGCGCACATGGACATGGACGAGCGCCTGGCCCTGGTGGAAGAGGTGGTGGAGGGCGGGCTCTTCGACTACTTCTACCGCCTGGTCATAACGGACATCAAACCGCCGGTGTTCTACAAGATCAAGGCCAACCGCGACGACTACCAGAAGCTGACCCAGTGGGTGCTGCCGCAGCTCAAGCCCCGGCTGGCCCCGCTTGGGCCGGAGTTCTGGGCGCGCATGACCGAGGCCCTCATGGAGCCGGAGGAGAAGACCCTGGCCCGGCGCATTCTTTTGGCCGCGCATCTGTACGCCTCCTACTCCGAGTTCCGGCTGCTCAAGCCCATGAACACCCACGACGAGGAAATGCCCGAGATCGAGGAAAGCTTCCGCTCGCGTTTGGAGGCCCTGACCGACATCCCCGGCGTTTCGCTTCTGCTCGCCGGCGACAACGAGTTCAGCCGCTTCGCCGCGCGCGCGGGCCAGCTGCGCTTCCAGAAGCGCTGGTCGCAAACGCCCCGCGTGCCCGAAACCACCGTGCTTGGGCACATGTTCCTGGTGGCCACGTATTCCTGGTTCTTCAGCGTGGAGGCGGGCGCCTGCCAGGCCCGGCGGCAGAACAACTTCTTCACCGGCCTGTTCCACGACCTGCCGGAGCTGCTCACCCGCGACATCATCTCGCCCGTGAAAAGCGCCGACGCCTCCATCGGCGAGCTCATCAAGCAGTATGAGAACCAGGAGCTGGAGCGCAAGATCATCGGCCCGCTGAAAAGCGGCGGCTGCGAGGACCTGGCCGGGCGCCTGTCGTACCTGCTGGGGCTTTCCGTCGGCTCGGAGTTCATCGCCACCGTGGTGGAGGACGGCGAAGTGCGCCACGTCACCGAGGCGGACCTGCTGGGGGCGAAAAATCGCGACGAACTGGACCCCAAGGATGGCCCGCTGCTCAAAATGTGCGACCGGCTGGCCGCGTTCATCGAGGCCGACACGGCGCTGAGAAACGGTATCAACAACGAGCAGTTGCACCAGGCGCGCTGGCGCATCCGCCAAACCTACGAGAACCGGCCCGAGGTCATGGGCATCCAGGTGGGGGCGCTGCTTGCCGATTTCGACTGAACATGCCGAAGCCGCGCCGCAAACCCGCCCGCCCCTGTCCGCCGGGCTGTACCTTGTGGCCGTGCCCATAGGCAACGCGGCCGACCTGACCCCGCGCGCGGCGGAGGTGCTGGCCCGCGCCGATGTGGTCATGGCCGAGGACACGCGCCGCGCCGGGCTGTTCTTCCGCCGCCAGAACCTTGTGCGCGCCGCCGGGCACAAGGGCTTTATGAGCCTGCACGAGCACAACGAGGCCGGGCGCATTCCGCAGGTCATGGACATGATTTTGGCCGGGCGCTCCGTGGCGCTCATCAGCGACGCCGGAACCCCGGTGCTCTCCGATCCCGGCTACCGGCTGGTGCGCGCCTGCCGGCAGGGCGGGCTGTACGTCACCGCGCTGCCGGGCCCCTTTGCCCCGGCTGTGGCGCTCTGCGCCTGCGGGCTGCCGCCCGCGCCCATGACCTTCCTGGGCTTTCTGCCCCGGCAGAAAGGGCAGGCCAAGAAACTGTTCTCGCGCCACGCGGGCACCGGCGCCAGCCTGATATTTTTTGAGCGCAAGGACCGGCTTGCGGCCAGCCTGACCCTTGCGGCCGAGGCCCTGGGCGACCGCGAATTCGCCATCTGCCGGGAATTGACCAAGCAATACGAGGAGTTTATTCTGGGTCGGCTGGGCGCGCTTTCGTCCGTGGACTTGAACATTCTGGGCGAGGTGACGGTGGTCATTGGGCCGGAGCCCCTGGCCGGGGGGGCGTTTCCCGTCGGCATGGCCGAGGGGGACGACGAACCGAAAGCCCTGCTTGACGCCGTTTTGGCCGAGGAGCGCGCGCGCGGCGGCAAGCCCCGCGAAGTGGCCCGCCGCGTGGCCGAGCGCCTGGCGGCGCAATTGCCTGGCCGCACACAAGGCCTGGGCGTGAAGGATATTTATGAGCTGCTCAAGCGCTGAACCCGCGCAGGACGCCCTGGACCGGGCCATCGCCCTGGCGCTGGCTTGCCAGCCCCTGGACCCGGCCGCCGTGCGGGCCGTTGTGGACTGCCCCCCGGCCGACCTGCCGCGCCTGCTCGCCGGCGCGCGCGCAGTGCGGCTTCGCCACTTCCGCCAGGAGTTGCACCTCTGCGCCATCGTCAACGCCAAGAGCGGCGCCTGCACAGAGGACTGCGCCTTCTGCGCCCAGTCCTCCCGCCACAAGACGGACAGCCCCCGCCACGCCTTCCTCGACCCGGAGGAGATAGGCCGGGCGGCGGCGGCCATGCTGGCGCTCGGGGCCTCGCGCTTCGGCATCGTTGCCAGCGGCCTGGCCCCGACAGAGGCCGAGTTCGAGAAGCTGTTGTGGTCGGTTTCGCTGGTGCGCGCCTGTGGCCTCGCGGCGGATGTCTCCGTGGGGCTTTTGACGCGGGAGCGGCTCACGCGCCTGAAGGACGCCGGGCTTTCCGGCGTGCACCACAACCTTGAGGTGGCGCGCAGCTTTTTCCCGCAGATCTGCACCACCCACGACTACGAGGACGATGTGGAGGGCGTGCGCCTGGCGCTTTCCGAGGGACTTTTCGTCTGCTCCGGCGGCATCTTCGGCCTGGGGGA
>Ga0209800_10001553_pt1 | contig 23327 bp, 18 predicted proteins | sample Higcelweek8metaG_FD_187174 | JGI IMG/M metagenome (GOLD analysis project Ga0209800, IMG submission 187174) | Freshwater pond sediment microbial communities from the University of Edinburgh, under environmental carbon perturbations - High... | ecosystem: Environmental > Aquatic > Freshwater >...
AGACAATTTTGGCTGAGGATACTGCAATGCTAAGAATTACACACAATTGGGCTGCTCCTGACACATTTCAGGTTGCCGTTCCCGGTTTGTTCATAGCGAATCATAGATTCTGGACAGTTGAAGGGAACTTTCCCACAACTTTTAAAACGAAAGGAGAATTTACATATTCGACGGCAACAAACTCTTCGGGATATGTCGATAACGACTTTATTACAAACAGCTTAGATTCATTAGTATTGCTGTATCGTCCCGACAGAGCAACAGAGTGGTCAATTGAGCCTTGTATAAATCAAACAGCTATGAAAAAAATAACCGTTGACTCACTAAAAAGCGGTGAGTATTCTTTGGGAATTAAAGACTGGGATCAATACGTAAAATTAAGAGAGAATATTGTTGTCAATAACGTGTCTATATATCCAAATCCAAACAACGGAGTATTTTATCTTAATTTTGGCCGTGAATTCACTGGCTATGTTTCAGTTTACGACATGACTGGCAAGCAGCTGTTTATGAGCAACATAATAAATGCTTCGGACAAGGCTTTTATTAATACCACATTACCAGACGGTCTATACATCGTAAAAGGTAGAGATTTAAAAACAAATAAAGAGTTTAACAGAAAATTTGTCATTCAAAAATAAGGTAAAATGAGTTTTGTAAAAGAATTGGAATGGAGAGGTATGATTCACAATGTCATGCCAGGAACTGAGGAGTTGTTTAAAAAAGAATTTGTTACTGCTTATGTTGGTATTGACCCAACAGCAGACTCTTTACATATTGGTCATCTTGTTGGCATTATGATGCTAAAACACTTACAGCTTTGCGGCCATCGCCCTATTGTTCTTCTGGGAGGAGCTACTGGAATGATAGGTGACCCAAGCGGCAAATCGCAGGAAAGAAATTTGCTTGACGAACAAACATTAAGACACAACCAGGAATCAATAAAGAAGCAAATTGCAAAATTTCTTGACTTTGAAACCTCCGACAAGACAAAAGCATTAATGCTAAATAATTATGATTGGATGAGTCAATTTTCATTTCTTGGATTCATCAGAGATGTCGGCAAGCACATTACGGTAAACTACATGATGGCAAAAGATTCAGTAAAAAAACGTATTGCCGGAGATGATAAAACGGGAATGTCATTCACAGAATTTACTTATCAGTTGGTTCAGGGTTACGATTTTCTGCACTTATACAAAGAATTTGAATGTAAACTTCAGATGGGCGGAAGCGACCAATGGGGAAACATTACAACCGGAACAGAGCTTATTCGCCGAAAAGAACAGGGAGACGCTTTTGCACTCACTTGCCCATTAATTACGAAATCAGATGGCGGCAAATTTGGCAAAACCGAGTCGGGAAACATTTGGCTCGACCCAGACAGAACAAGTCCTTATGCATTCTATCAGTTCTGGCTTAATGTTTCTGATGACGATGCAGTGAAATATATTAAAATTTTTACAATCCTGCCACAAATCGATGTTGAGAACCTTGTTAAAGAACACAACGAAGCTCCGCATTTGAGATTATTGCAAAAAAGACTGGCCGAAGAAATTACTGTTATGGTACATTCGCGCAATGATTTCGAAGCAGCCGTCGAAGCATCAAAGATTTTATTTGGAAATGCAACAGGTGATGCATTAAAAAATCTTGACGAGAGAACTTTTCTTAGCGTTTTTGAAGGAGTTCCGCAGTACAACATTGATAAAAAATTGATAGTAAACGGAATTGCTGTTGCGGATCTTTTAGCGGAACTCACTGACATTTTCCCGTCAAAAGGAGAACTTCGCAGAACAATACAGGGCAACGGACTTTCGATAAACAAAGAAAAATATATTCAAGAAAACGGCGTTATTAATTCTGATTTCCTCGTAAACAATAAGTATATTTTGATTCAGAAAGGAAAGAAAAATTATTACGTCATTGTTGTAGAATAAATGTGAATTGTTGATAAGTTCCAATAAACAAAAAACAAGCTCCAGAGTGTTAGTTCAGAGTTTGAAACTTGGGATTTGGGTTTTGGAACTTGGAACTTGTGATTTACTTGCGTGAGGGCTAAAGCCGTTGGAGCTTGTCCGCCGCAGCGGATTGTGATTTGTTATTTGTTATTTATAATTTTATGCCTAAAATTATCATTACCGGAGGTGCCGGATATATTGGATCTCACACTGCAGTTGAATTTCTTTCATGCGGTTACGAAGTTGTCATTATTGATAATTTGTCGAATTCGGCTGTCGAAGTTCTATCCGGAATTGAAAAGATTGCGGGCAAAAAACCATCTTTTTACAAAACAGATATCACAGACCTAACTGCTCTCGAAAAGGTTTTTGCTCTACATTCAGACAGTGTTGCTCTTGTCCATTTTGCAGCTTTTAAGGCTGTTGGCGAATCGGTGCAAAAACCTTTGATGTATTACCATAATAATCTTATGGGATTGGTAAATATTTTAAAACTTATGCAGGATTTTAAAATGACGAATTTTGTTTTTTCATCATCCTGTACGGTCTACGGACAACCAAAAGACTTGCCTGTTACTGAGTTATCACCAGTAGTTAAACCTGAATCGCCTTATGGTAATACAAAGAAAATCGGAGAAGAAATCATTACTGATACCCTTGCCTCTGACGAAAACCTTAAAGCAATTTTATTAAGATATTTTAATCCAATTGGGGCACATCCTTCTGCATTAATTGGCGAATTACCATTGGGCATACCAAATAATCTTATGCCTTTTATTACCCAGACGGCTATCGGCTTGCGCGACAAACTCAAAGTTTTTGGTAATGATTATAACACACCAGACGGAACTGCAATTCGTGATTATATAAATGTCGTTGACCTAGCAAAAGCACATGTTGTCGCTGTCGAACGACTTATTTCTGAAAAAAACAAAAAAAACTGCGAAATCTTTAATATTGGAACAGGCAAAGGTGTTTCTGTCCTCGAAGTTATAAATGCATTCGAAAAAAGTACGGGCGTAAAACTAAATTACGAAATTGCCGAGCGTCGCCCTGGAGATGTTGAAAAGGTCTGGGCAGATACTTCATTGGCAAATAAAACTCTAGGTTGGTTCGCAACCGAAACACTTGAGAATACAGTAAAATCTGCTTGGGAATGGGAAAAAAGTTTACGCAGTAAGTAGACATTGCATAATTTTGCTTGCTCTCAGTTTTAAAATTAAATTACAACAGTAATAAATTGCGATTCTTTGCCAACGGGCAAGAATTTCCTTCCATAAAACCAAATAAATATTACTTGCTGAAGTTCAGAAAATTTAATCTCAGAATAATAATCCTGTTTTGAGTTTGTTTCAATTAAAAGATTTAGTATTTTTGAAGGACAAATCGTTTATTAAGTCCAACATGAGAAAAAAATATTTACTTCCGGCAATTTTGCTGATTTTTGTGGCCTGTACTCCGCAAAATTATTATCAGTTAACAGAAACTGATTCTAAGTCACTAACAGTTGATGGCGAGTACCTGAGTTATGAAAATGAGGACATAAAATTAAGTTATGACTTCTGGGGAAATCGTGGCAATGGTAGTTTTATAGTTTCAAATAAGACTGACAATGATATTTTTGTTGATCTTAAGCGTTCTCACCTGATTATAAATGGTTTTGCGTTCACATATTTTCAAAACAGAAAATTTACACAACCGAATATTTCCTTTTTCAGCTATGCAACCGATGAAGAAATTGAGGAGCAGCGTCGAATTTCTTTGCCAGGTGTTACAGCTAAGAACCTGCCACCTAAATCAGAAGAGGACGTAACATATACCGAAGAAAGAATAATATGTATTCCACCACAAAGTTCTTTAATGGTATTTGGTTTTGATTTACAAGATGAAGTTTATAGGGATTGCAATCTGTTCCGGTTTCCAACAACCAAACAAATTTTAACTACAGAATTCGACTATAACAGCAGTCCTCTAATTTACAAAAATCGCATAACATATTCGTTTGATGAAAAAATGGCTCAAGTAAAGTACACAGAGAATGAGTTTTGGGCAAAGAAAATTACAAATTATCCCGAAAATTCTTTTATTACTTATGAGAATGTTAGTTATTGCAACGATAGTGCTGGCGTAAAGGAAGCTGTTTATCCAATGAAAAAGTCTTCGGGATTCTATTTTAAATACAAACTTGAACCTGGACAACTTGATCATTAAACCTTGACCGTTTTTTTGCCCCCAAGGGATTGAAACCATTTTACTCTGATAATACACTTTATATATCTCAAGTATTTGAACAGAATTTCTGTAATTTAAGCACATGGCAAAACGAGAATTAAAAAAAGGAACTATGATTTATCCGCTTCCTGCTGTAATGGTTAGCTGCGGAGACAAACCGGAAAATTACAATATTATAACAATCGCATGGACAGGTACCATTTGTTCAGAACCGCCAATGTGTTACATTTCAGTACGAAAAAGCCGCCACTCGCACAATATAATTAAAGAAACAGGCGAATTTGTTATCAACCTGACAAATGCAAAACTTGCCAATGCCACTGATTGGTGTGGAGTAAGATCTGGAAAAGATTTTGATAAGTTTAAAGAAATGAAACTCACTCCTGGCAAATCACTAGTTTTAAATTGTCCAACAATCGAAGAATCACCATTAAGCATAGAATGTAAAGTAAAACAGATTGTCGAACTTGGCTCGCACGACATGTTTATTGCTGATGTGGTTGCTATAAGTGCAGAGGAATCACATTTTGACAAGAAAACCGACAGTTTTCAACTTGCTAATGCAGAAATGATGACATATATGCACGGGAAATACTACACTGTAGGGAAAAAAATAGGCAAATTTGGATTCTCGGTTGAAGGAACTGGAAAAAATAAACATAAGTGATAAAACTTTGTTATAAAGCAAAATTAAAATTATGGACACAGCAAATGTAAAATGGAATAAAAATATGTCCTTTACAGCAGAAATTGAAGGGCATAAAATTAATATGGATACCGCTCCCGAATTTGGTGGAGAAAACTCAGGCGTTCGCCCAAAACCACTTATTCTTGCTGCCCTTGGCGGTTGCACTTCGATGGATATGGTTTCTATTCTTAAAAAAATGCGAGTAGAATTCGACAGCATAAACGTAATAGTTGATGGAATGCTAACTGAAGAACATCCAAAACACTATCATGAAATGACTGTAACATACGAATTAACAGGAAAAGAAATTAATGCCGACAGTGTTAAAAAAGCAGTTTCTCTTTCCGAAGAAAGATATTGCGGTGTGAGCCACATGTTAAGAAAAGCATTGGAAATAAAATCACTAATAAAAATCAATGGAGAACTGATTTAATATGAATTCACTTATTACAACGTGAATTTTTATAAAATTCCTACAATTTTATTTAACTCCGTCAGTGCTTCGGCAGCCTTCATTTTGATATAAATATCTGTGATTGAATTGGTAAACCGCGACTCTTCGGGATTGATTTCGATAATTGTTGCTCCTGATTTCTTGGCATAATGAGGAATATAAGAAGCCGGTTGCACTTCGCCCGTCGTTCCAATAATTAAATGCACATCTGATTTATTTGCAACATCATACGACAGTCTTGCTGCTTTTTCGGGTATCGCTTCTCCAAAAAACACAAAATCAGGTTTCAACAATCCATTACAATCACTGCAAAAAGGAGGCGATTCTGTGAGGGTCAAGTCTTTTAGGCGGTATGTCTTTCCACAATTCAAACAGACAAAATTGTCCTTTGTTCCATGGTATTCAATTACATTTTTACTGCCACCATCCTGGTGAAGATTATCAATATTCTGTGTGATAATATATTTTAGCAGACCAATTTTTTCCCATTCTGCCAATACTAGATGTGCTGCATTTGGCTTTGCCGTACTAAAAAAATCATAAAATATTGCTTTTACCGCCTTCCACGATTCCTCAGTGCGACGTTTATAATTCTTGATCTCGAGTAAGGAATGATCATATTGCGAATAAACTCCATCACCACCCCTAAAAACTGGAATACCACTTTCTTTGGAAATTCCTGCTCCAGTAAAGGCTGTAAGAAAATGTGCCGACTTTATATGCTTGGCAGCTTCATTTAAACTTTCCATTTAACCTCCTAATAATTGCTCAAATATAACACAACTTTGATTTATCTTAATTTTAAAAATATAGTTTAATAGCAGTTCAAGATACTGTCTGTGTTACAAAATGAATTTCGTTTTGATAAGGAAAATGATATTAACCATAAGTAAATACATCTGTTGAGATAAGAATCCAAACCAACACAGAAAATAAACCAAATATACAATATTTGCAATACAAATTTAATTAGAACCAAAACAAATTACAATTGTAAGTCTCTGTTACAGTGAAGCATAATAATGTTAGACAGAATTTTTAACATAAATGAATAATATAAATAGTTTATTTAGTTATTTTATATTTTAACTTTGCTATTACAGATTCGACATTTTAAAAATTAAAAACAACATCCCTATGAACACAAGAAAATTTAAGTTTATCATGTTTGGAATTTTACTTTGTTTACCTTATTACTTTTTCGGACAAACAATAACATTTAACAAACAATTTAGTTCCGATACAATTTACAATATTAATCAGAACTTTTTAGGTAAATGCAGTTCCGCCGAACTAAATGGATCAATCGTTTTACATTCAGACACAAGTGTTGTAAGAATTTTCCTCACAGACACAAAAGGCAATAAATGGATGATGGCAGAAGCATATCAATTAATAAGTGCTGATACTATTATTACTTTATTACGAAAAGCAGAAGAAACAAAATATTTGGCTTATAATACAGATCCGCATTATCTTGAGTTTTACATTACTGATGCTACCGTTACAGTAAACACCATTGTTTTTTCAAATAAGGCAAACCTCAATTATCTTGCTTTAGCACGTAACAATAAAATGAATGTTGAGAATGCTAAAGTGACAAGAATGAATTTAAATCTTGAGGATAAAAGTTTATTGTGGAGGGCCGTTTTAACCGAACAAGTTCTTATTAACTACAGAATAAGAGCGAGTATTGTAGGGTCATATAAAGGCAATATTGATGGATACTGGTATTACGGAGGTGGTTACTTTTGCGATTATAGTACATATGATAGTTTTGTAAATCAGACAATAATCTACAGAGCTAATGATACCTTACCAAATGTTCAAACAAGGAGCTTCGATTGGAGAGCCGCACATGGTGCAAATTTGCCTACAAGTCCCTATTTTGATGGGAACCCCGATTACACAGTTACTTGGATTAGCGGAGGCATACTTGACACAATTCACGAATATGGAAATGGTTGGCTAACAAGTGCCAAACGGCAAAAATATTGGGAGGAGTCATGCCCTAAGGGGTGTTATGTATTCGCTTTTATGGGCCCAGTTGAAGCTCTAATAAACTTATATTTTAACCAGCATCTTGATTATGACCTTTCAGAACAACATGTGATGGATTGCTTCCCTGAAGCTGGCGATTGCTTGCCAAATAATGATGGCGGCTATTACTCAATTCTTGCTCAGCAAGTTGAGAGTCATAATCACAGACTTGTTGATGAAAATTCATACCCATGGGTAAGCGATTTTTACGGTGAATGTTTTGATACCGTTGCCGTAAGTTGTAAAATCCACGGACTTCATTCACATTCAGCAACAAAAAATGAAAATACTGTTAAACGCAATCTACTAACCTATGGACCACTAAGTGGATGTCCCAGATCAGGCCATGCTTGCACCCTCGTCGGTTATAAGCTACTTCAGGCAGGCGATACAATAAATATTAATAATGGATGGCATTATGAAGTACCATATCACCACCCTGACACTCTTATTGTTCCAGAAGGTAATCCTCTGATAGGAAGAACTATCTGGATATTTAAAGAAAACGATGGTGCTGGTTTCGGATGTAATGGTTATGTTTACATTGTCAGCCAACCCAGATCAATCCCAGGCTATCCTTATGTTGCCGAAGCATATGCATATACAGCACCGATAATTGACTCGCTGAATCTTTCACTTACACCAGAATTTCATGACTATGATGGTGATGGTTATTATTTCTGGGGCTTGGGGCCAAAACCGGCTTCTTGCCCAGGGCCTGCACAGGAAGATTGTGACGACAACGATCCTTTCAGGTTATATTATGATGAAAACCTTTTCTGTACCTATGACTGTGATTCTATACAGGAAATGGTTACCAACACTCCTATTTATATATCCAATGACACTACAATTTATGGCGGTATACTTACTAGACCAATTGTTGTTGAAGATGGCGCTTTGCTTACAATGCGAGGAGAGTTCCAATGCACTGAAAACGTTTACATTCTTGCAAATATCGGAGCCAATATATACGCTGTGGGTGCTGCATTTAATGCAATTTGTGGTGACTACTGGAGAGGGTTTGTAGGGTTTGCAAATACCGACCCCTCACTATTGGGAGGAATCACTGGCAGATCTTTGATAATCCTTAGGAATTGCCTTGTTGAGGATGCATTATATGCAATGGCAGGTGACGCAACTGCAATCCTGAGAGCATATAATACAACTTTTCAGAACAATGTTACTGATATCGCAATTAAACCTTGGTATCTATCATCTTACTATGCACAAGTAAATCAAAACAGCACTTCTGAATTTAATAATTGTAATTTTATTACCGATACTTATTTCCATAACGACTCATGCTTGGAAAATGTAAGCCTTTCTTATTGTAAAGATATTGAATTTAATAATTGTAGCTTCATCGACGAAGGTGTTTCGGGAAGAAGTTTTTACGACCAGAATCGTACGGCTATTAACACATACAAGACAGGTTTCACGGTTATAAACAGCAACTTTGATAATCTTGGCAAAGCGATAAACTGCATAAATTCCATGTATTTACCTGTTACAATAAACGAAAATTACTTTTTCGAAACACATTATAGTATTTATCTGTCGCAAACGCATGGAGCTGAAATACTAATGAATTACATTAAATTTAACCCATTAACTTGTGATGAAACAGATGCGGAAATTTTACCTTATGGAATTTATCTAGATCAATGTCACGATTATCATGTTGAGGCTGATACAATTAGAATGACAAAATCATTAATTGCGATGTATAACAGCTACAGCGATTATATAAGCGGTATTGTTGTTAACGACAGTTATAACTCAAACGAGCAAATCTACCGCAATACTGTTATAGGTATGGCTGTTGGAACTCAAGCTATCGGGCTTAATAGAGATGATGACGAAGAATATGGGCTAAAAATTCTTTGCAATGATTATTCCCGTAACATTACAGATATTTTTGTAACAAATAACCTTACCAACCCATACCCTCCTGGTTCGCCTATAGGTATTGCTCAAGTTCAGGGAACACTCACCGAACCAGCAGGCAACTTCTTTACAAAGGTTTCTGATTTTAATACCTCATCAGTTCCCGTCTGGTCAAATATCATTAACGATGTCCAGAGTTTTAATGTTAACTATTATCACCACGACCCGGCAACAAATAGCAGGGTTTACCCGGATTCGGTTTATAATGTGATTAGATTTGCCTCGCTGGTAATTTATTCAGACTCGACATGTCTTGATCATACAGAATCTGAAGGAGGAGATACCATAATAATATTACCTGAATTAAGAGCTTTAAGCACCCAGATAGAAGAAGTATCCGAAACACTTGAAAGTCTTACCGATGGGGGCAATACCCAGCTTACGGTTGCCGAAATTGTTATGGCAAACGACAACACTGCATGGCAGACTTATCTTTCGCTTATGGACAAGTCACCTTACCTTAGCGACGAATCTCTTAAAGAAGTTGCAAAAAAAGATGATGGGCTAACACTCCCAATGGTAAGAGATATTTTAGTTGCGAACCCGCAGTCTGCAAAAAATGCCGAAATTTCGGGATTGCTGGATGAAAGAATAGACGAACTTCCGGGGTACATGCTTGAGCAAATTGCCGCTGGAATGACCGAGATCTCACCCAAAGAGTACCTTGAACTTCAAAAATCTCATCTTACCAAAGAGTATTCAAGAAAAAGCTCTGCTCTTTTAAGACAATATCTCAGGGAGCCGGACTTATACAATGCGGCTGATGTGGAAAACCTTCTTCATATAAATCCTGATGCGGTTTCTGCCATAAAGTTAGCTGAGTATTATGCTTCTCAAAGCAACTATTCAGAGGCAACTAGCGTTTTAAACAATATAAATACTACAAACACTATGTTGCAAAACGAAATAGGTAATCTGTCAGGCCTGTTTGAACTTATGCAAACAATAGAGTCTGACACGTTACTAATTGATGAAGAAAGGTTAAGCAGTTTAAGCAATTATGAATCAGACGGCGGCATTGCCGGGGCTTATGCAAGAGGTTTAATTCAACATTTTTCACAGTCAGATTATAAAGAACCTGTTTTTTTGCCTGAAATAATGCTTACAAGAAAAGGGAATGCTGAAAAAATTTCGATAAGAGAAAACTCTTACCTAAAAGTATATCCAAATCCTGCAAAAGATTTTATTAGTATAGAATACAAATTAACAGAAGAAATGACAAACTCTATTTTAAAAATTGTTTCTGTTAACGGTCAGATTTTAAAGTATCAAAAATTATTAAATGACCGGGATATTATAATTTTTGAAATAAAAGATTTGACACCGGGCAATTATTTTGTATACTTGGAAAATAATGGTAAAAAAATTGAAAGTGTTATTATTACGGTTGTTAAATAATATGAAAATGAAAAAACCTTTTCTGATATTAACACTTTTGCTGATTAGTTCAGTTTCGTTTACTCAGGAAAGGTTTTATTTTTTATATGATGGATGGGAAATTAATTGTATTAAAAACTATGAGGGTAGGTTTTTGTCATTGGGGTTAGACTTCCACCCATCAACAGATTGGTATGTCCCGCATTTTAATTCTATAGATATTGATGGTTATTCTGCTGATTCTTACTCATACATTAATGATACAATAGATGGAATTCTATTATATCGTGCTCATTCATATTTGTTAAATGATAATATCCTATTTTTTGTTGGATCTGTATTAAATGAAAATAAAGATTACAGTTTATCTTCATTTTTTTTAAAGTTTGATCTTCAAAATGAAATATGTGATACCATTATTATTTATGACAGCTACTTTAGTTCTGAATCTATAAATTATTTAATTGACACTTCTAACAATGGCTTCGCTATTTCTGGAAACTATGTGTATTCTTCGCAGAATTATTTCCCAATGCTAATCTTTACAGATTCTATCGGGAATGCAATAAGTACAAAAAAATACGATTTTCTGCCCACAAGTACAACAAGGCGTGGAGTTTTCCCCTACCAACTCCTCAAACTCCCCGATGGAGGTTACATATTAACTTGCGAAGATGAAATAGGGCAATATATGTATCAGGAACAAAGAGCATGGTTTTTAAGATTAGACAACCAGGGAAATGAGTTGTGGCGGCGGGCAACTTCAACACAGGACACAATGTGTTACAGACCTTTTGCTTTTCTTACACAAAACAACGATTATATCATTACATGGAGCGATCCCGAGCTTTACGAAGAAGTCCTTAACCCAAATCGGACTTTATGGCTGGCAAAGATGAGCGATAATGGGGTCATTTCAGAAAGACATAAAATAAGTGATGATATTGAAGATCTACCTATTAAAAGGTATTATATAAACGATTATTATCAGGATAGCATGGGAAACGTTTTTCTCATGGGAGAAATGGCATATCCATATTGTGGTCTCCTTATAAAAATAAATCCTCAGGGACATGCCGTCTGGCTTCGCACTTATACTTGCTTCCCTGAAAATGATGTAAGCGGAGCATATACAAAACTCTACGGTTTAACTCCTACTCCCGATGGTGGTTTTATAATGGGAGGCGAGTACATGAGTCCAAACAGCACCATGTTCCCCGGCGGCATTCAAAAAGGGCTTGCAATAAAGGTAGACTCGTGTGGTTGCCTTGAAGAGAATTGTAACCCTCTTTGCAATGTAAGTATTGACCGGCAGTTCATTACTGCACAAAATGTACAAATATATCCTAATCCAGCAACAGATTTGATAAACATAGAATTAGTTACTTTTGCAAAAACTGTAAACGTACAGGTATTTGATGTCGAAGGATGTTTATGGATAAATACTATTGAGAATAGTGAACTTAGCAACCCCGCAAAGCTTAGCCTCGATGTTTCGGGGCTTGCCGCGGGATTTTATACTGTTAATATCTGGGCTGACGGTAAGTTATTTACGGGGAAGTTTGTGAAAGCATTGTAATCTTAAACCATAATCTCTGCATATACCAAATTTTAACATTTTGTGCTTTACAAATAAACGATTCCTTATTAATTTCTTTTTGTCGTCCCTAAATATTGTTTAATTTTGCAGAAAAATAAATATGTCAAAAGATTTCTTCGCACACGAGACTGCAATAATTGACGAAGGCTGTGAAATAGGTAAAGGAACCAAAATATGGCATTTTTCACATATCATGTCAAACTGTATAATTGGTGAAAATTGTAACATCGGACAGAATGTTGTTGTTTCGCCTGAGGTTGTGCTTGGTAAAAATGTAAAAATCCAGAATAATGTTTCAATTTACACAGGTGTAATCTGCGAAGATGATGTATTTTTGGGGCCTTCGATGGTGTTTACAAATGTTATAAACCCACGCAGTGCAGTTAACCGCAAAAATGAATATCTGAAAACAGTCGTTAAGCACGGAGCATCAATAGGAGCAAATGCAACTATTGTTTGCGGTCACGATATAGGAAAGTTTGCATTTATCGGAGCTGGCGCAGTTGTAACGAAAACGGTTCCCGACTACGCACTTGTAATTGGCAATCCTGCCCGACAAGCTGGTTGGATGAGCGAATTTGGACATCGACTTGTTTTTGATAGCGACGGCATTGCCGTTTGTCCAGAGAGCAACGAAAAGTATCAGTTAAAGAACAATTCAGTAATTAAATTATAAAAATATGTCAAAATTGAATTTCGCATTGGTAGGTGTTGGTGGTTACATCGCAATAAGACACGTAAAGGCAATTAAAGAAACCGGCAACCAGCTAGTTGCAACAATGGATCCTTTCGATAGTGTTGGTTTTCTCGACTCTCATTTCCCAGATGCTGATTATTTTCACGAATTTGAAAGATTTGACCGTCATATTTACAAATTACGCAACACAGACAAAAAGATAGATTTTGTAAGCATTTGCTCGCCAAATTACCTTCACGACTCACATATACGTTTTGCACTTCGTAACGGAGCTAATGCCATTTGCGAAAAACCGTTGGTATTAAACCCATGGAATATTGATGCACTCAGCGAGATGGAAAAAGAGTCAGGCAAGAAAATTTACAATATTTTACAATTGCGATTACATCAGTCGATTATAAACCTTAAAGAAAAAATTGCAAACGGACCAGCCGACAAAATCTATGATGTAGACTTGGCATATATTACTTCACGTGGTAAGTGGTACCATTATTCCTGGAAAGGTGATCCTCAAAAATCAGGAGGCATCGCAACAAACATCGGCGTTCACTTTTTTGATATGCTAACTTGGATTTTCGGAGATGTAAAATCATCTGTAGTGCATGTAAGCGAAACTGAAAAAGCCGCTGGTTTTCTTCAGCTCGAACGTGCAAGAGTAAGATGGGTATTGTCGATTGATGAAAACATGTTGCCTGCTGACATCAGAGCTAAAGGTCAAAGAACCTATAGGTCAATAAAAATGGAAAACGAAGAAATAGAATTTAGCGACGGATTTACAGATTTACATACCGACAGCTACAAGCATATTTTATCTGGTAAAGGTTTTGGACTTAACGAAGCTCGAAACTCTATCCAAACTGTTTATAACATTAGAAATTCTGAAGTAAAAGGCTTGGTTGGAGATTATCATCCATTATTGAAAAATCATCAATAATTGATGGTGGCGAATTTTATCCTTCAAATAATTGCGAAAAGTCATTTAATTAATAAAAATAATAGTATATTTTTGCGCGGCATTTTTAAAATTAACTACAACGAAATTTAAAAATATTATGTACAACTCAATCATTAATAAAGAAAAGAAGATATCCCTTATTGGTCTGGGATACGTAGGTTTGCCAATTGCATTGGAATTTGCAAAACATGTAAAAGTGGTCGGTTTTGATATAAAACCAGAAAGAGTAGAAATGATGAAAAACAGAATAGATCCAAGTAATGAACTTTCTGCTGAAGCATTCGATGGTTGTGATATTCTGTTCACAGCAAATCCAGAAGATTTAAAACAATGTCATTTCCACATCATTGCAGTTCCAACACCTATCGACGAACATAATTTGCCAGATCTTACACCAGTTATTAAGGCATCTGAGACTGTCGGAAAAATCCTCAAAAAAGGTGATTATGTAGTTTACGAATCTACAGTATATCCAGGATGCACCGAAGAAGACTGTGTTCCTGTTCTGGAAAAAATGTCAAGATTAAAATATATTCAGGATTTTAAAGTTGGTTTTTCTCCTGAAAGAATAAATCCAGGTGATAAATTACATACTTTAACTAGTATTGTAAAAGTAACCTCGGGTTGTGACAAAGAGTCAGCAGAAAACATTGCAAAGACTTATGAAATTGTTGTTAAAGCTGGCGTTCACAGAGCAAGTTGTATCAAAGTTGCTGAAGCAGCAAAAATTATTGAAAACACTCAGCGCGATGTAAATATTGCATTGATGAATGAACTTTCGATGATTTTTAACTTAATGGGAATCAACACTTATGAAGTTTTAGAAGCTTCTGGAACAAAATGGAATTTTTTGAAATTTACACCAGGTCTTGTTGGCGGGCATTGTATTGGCGTTGACCCTTATTATTTACTTCACAAAGCTAGTCAACTTGGTTACCACGCTCAAATGATTGGTTCGGGTCGTGCAATTAATGATGGAATGGGTCCTTATGTTGCTGACAATGTGGTTAAGCTAATCATTTCCAAAGAAAGAGAAATTACAACTTCTAGAGTTCTTTTAATGGGTATGACTTTCAAAGAAGATGTTACCGATATCAGAAATTCAAGAGTTATTGATATAGTTGAAGAACTCCGCAAATTCAGAGTAACAGTTGATGTTGTTGATCCTTTCGCAGACCATCACGAAGTAAAAGAAGAATACGGTGTTGAGATGGTTGACGGGCCTACAGGAAAATACGACGCAATCATTGTTGCTGTTAATCATGCCCCTTATACTAAACTTGAGGAAGAATACTTTAAGAGCATTTCCAAAGAAAACGGAATTTTTATTGATATAAAAGGAATTTTCCGCGGAAAAATAAAAGAAATGACTTATTGGAGTTTATAAAAACCCAATCTTAAGCGGCATAGTTTTCTATGCCGTTTTAGTTTAAACAAGTGGATGAGAATATTGTTAATCGGACAAAAGAAATACAATGGCAGTAACAAAAGAAAACATCGAATCTTTACTTAAATCGGTTATTCATCCAGAAACCGGCAAGGACATCTTTAGCGAAGATATTCTTGAGAGTATTGATGTGAAAGGAAATTCTATTGATATTGTTCTTCAGTTTGCAAAAGCGACTGACCCATTTATCGGATCTATAAAAAGGTCTGTAAAATCCGTTATTGAACAAGAATTCGGAACAGAAATTATTGTAAACATTACAACTAAGGTAAAACCTAAAGAAAAGGCAAAACCGAAAGAAGGTGGTGGTCTTGCAGAGGTCAAAAATATAATTGCAATTGCCAGCGGAAAAGGGGGAGTTGGAAAGTCTACAATAACTGTCAATTTAGCAGTTTCTCTTGCCCAAAAAGGTTACAAAGTTGGGGTTATTGACGCAGATATTTTTGGTCCTAGTATTCCTAAAATGTTTGGTGTCGAAGCGGAAAGACCTTCGGGGGTAAATGTAAATGGTAAAGAACTTATCCTACCGGTCGAAAAATACGGTGTAAAGCTGTTGTCCGTAGGTTTTTTTGTTGATCCAGCAAATGCTACTATTTGGCGTGGCCCAATGGCAGCAGGAGTTCTAAAACAACTTATTATGGACGCTCAGTGGGGCGAACTGGACTATTTACTCTTTGACATGCCTCCCGGAACAAGCGATATTCAGCTAACTCTTGTTCAGACTGTTGCTGTTGGTGGAGCTGTAATAGTAAGCACCCCACAAGAAGTCGCTGTTGCTGATGCCCGAAAGGGACTGAAAATGTTTAAAGCAGATGGGATAGAAGTCCCTGTTTTAGGTATTGCCGAAAACATGTCGTGGTTCACACCTGCCGAATTACCAGACAATAAATATTATATTTTTGGAAAAGGCGGAGTCGACAAGCTTGCTTTAGAAGCAGGAACCGAAATTCTAGCTCGCATTCCTATTGTTCAATCAATTTGCGAAAGTGGAGATAGCGGAAAACCAATTGCGTTACAAGTTGACTCAATTGTTGGAAAAGCATTTTCGGAATTTGCAGATAGTTTTATTAAAGCTGTAGCTAAGAGAAATGCCACACTCCCACCAACTAAACAAGTAATCGTTAAATAAATTTAAATAAAATATCATGGAAGAAATAGTAAAAAAAATTCAGGCATCTATTGATGAAGTAAGACCATATTTACAAGCAGACGGTGGTGACATCAGCCTTGTGGAAGTAACTCCAGATTTTATCGTAAAAGTAAAATTACTTGGTGCTTGCGGATGTTGCCCTCATAGCATTCAGACATTAAAACTTGGGGTAGAAGACAAATTAAAAAGAGATGTTCCTCAAGTAAAAGAGGTTGTAGCTGTTTAATTTTGTTCTCTTAATAACATATAAATTCAGTCTGAGCAAATGCCCCGGACTGAATTATTATTTTGTATATTTGCGAAAAAACTAATTGGAAAACCTGCGCGACATAGAACATTTTCCCGAGTTCGACAATCTTGAGTTTATTGCCTCACAGGTTGTAGAGGGTTTTATTACAGGTTTACATAAAAGCCCGTTTCACGGATTCTCAGTCGAGTTTGCCGAACATCGGCTTTATAATAAAGGTGAAAGCACAAAACATATTGACTGGAAACTTTTTGCCAGAACAGAAAAGCTATTTGTTAAACGTTATGAAGAAGAAACCAACTTGCGTGGACAGATTTTTCTGGATATTTCGTCTTCAATGCTTTTCCCGTATGATAGCAAAGGCTTTAATAAACTTAGATTTTCGATTTACTGCGCTTCGGCTTTGATTTATCTTTTGAGACGACAGAGAGATGCGGTAGGCTTGTCAGCGTTTGATAATGAAATAAGGTTTCACGCTAATGCCAGATCTTCTCAAGTTCACATTCAGTTGCTTTACAACGAACTCAGAAAGTTTTTGGATCCCAAAAATATTGGACTTCAGAAAAAAACGAATACTGCTGAGTTACTGCATAATTTGTCCGAAATAATACATAAAAGATCTTTAGTAATTATTTTTAGTGATATGTTTGCAGGTAGTGATACCGATAGTGAGAAGCTTTTTTCGGCACTGCAGCACTTAAAATACAATAAACATGAAGTACTGATATTTCATGTTACAGATAAAAAGTTTGAACAAGAATTTGCGTTTACAAATCGGCCTTATAAATTTGTAGATCTTGAAACTGGACAAATTCTTAAATTAAATCCTAACGAAATCCGCGAAACATATATTGAGCGAACAAAATCTTTAGTTGACGAACTTAATCTGAGGTGCGGACAGTATGGTATTGATATTATTGAAGCTGATATTAATAAAGGCTTTGGGGAAGTATTAAAACCATATCTTTTGAAAAGAGCTAAATATTTCTAGGATTTTTTTTCTCGCAAAGGGAAGGTTCTCGCAAAGAAAAGGTTCTCGCAAAGACGCAAATGAAGGTTCTCGCAAAGGCGCAAAGGCGCAAAGGAAGGTTATCGCAAAGACGCAAAGGCTTATAGTAATTCTAAAACCAACGGGTTTTTTTGAATACTGGAAAATATTCGAGCTCTGCACCAAAGCCGGCATAGAATTTTGCAACTCCAGATATTGATGAGCCTTCGAAATCTAAAATAGTTTCCGTTTGGGAATTCTCTTTAATAATATTGTCAATCAAAAACGACATTGACTGTTTTTCTTTACCCTCAGGACATGAGAAAGGACTTAAATTGTATAATCTGTTGTTTTCTTTAACAACAAATCCAGCTGCAACAACTTTTCCATTACATACTACCGACAACAATTTACCTTTTCCGTTTTCCTTTGCTGCAATAATTAATTTCTTTAAAAGTTCGTACATTTTATCGTTAAAAAATGCCTCGGAATTTTGTTTTAATAAAAATATATAATCATCCGTGTCAATTTCTCTAATTTCCTGCCCAAATGACTTTGCCTTTTTAATATTGCGCTGACAATTTGAATTATAATTTGATGCGATTTCGCTGTATGGCTTACTCAAATCAAGACTAAAGTTCTGTCTTAAGTTATCGGTGTCCGCAGTAAAAACGTTTGCAGTATTTAGTTGCAAATTAATATATCTGTATTTTATACTCTTAATAAATGCCTTGAAAACTTCCTCGTTTAACTGACATTTTGAAAACACTCCAAGCTGCTGACAAAAATAAGGTTGGATAAGATATTTAATTTTATATCTGGATTTAACCGACATCGGCATTACAATAGAGTAATCATCTGCCATAAGCAATGACCATCCTGGCGAAACGACATTGAGATACCATGACATAGCATAAACACGGCCGCTATGTGAATGTTTAATACAATCATCATACTTTGCAAAGTCAATATCACTATGTTTTAACCTTATTATTTTCACAACCATGAAATTATATGCGTAAAAATAATATTAATTTGAACCAAACCCGAATATTAGTTTCTCATATTTACTGTTTAATGGCAAAAAGACAAATTTCTGCACAGCCTTATCAATACTTTTTGATTTTTAAAATTAAACATGAACATTTTTCTGTAAATTTGTTTAATACTATTTAAGCATTAGGAGTTTTTAATAAACGAACTAATGTTTTAATTGTATTAACCCAACGATGACGCAAAGAAAATGTTGGTAAATTTGAATTATAACCTTTAATGCGGAATCGGGGTTTAATAAGAATAAAGCTGGGCATATGATAAAAAATATTTTGATTACACTTCTGGTACTGATTTCAATGTCGGGATATACCCAGCACAATTGGAATATTAATCCAAGCGAGTATTCCTACACTCACCAAGTTTTTGGCAAAGCATATGTAGATGGGGGCATTGTAAACGGAATAAACATTGAAATAGGTGCGTTTTGCGGTGATGAATGTCGGGGTATTGCAATTACTGAGGGTGGCTCATGCACATACAGCACATTCGATCTTACAGTATACAGCAATCAGCAACAAGGTGAAGTTATCACATTTGTTTTAAGAGATACGGATCTTACAGAATACGAAATTATAAACACTATAATATTTGTTTCTGGTGAAGTGTCTGGAGATTATAAAATTCCATTTTTGTGGATGGACGAATGGCTGTATCAGTCAACTGATTTTTTTTCGTTTTCGGTTTTAGAAGACAATGCTGAAGCAGAAATTGATATTTCGCAAAAAACAATCACTCTTAATATTTCTGCAGAAACTGATATAACTGCTCTGACGCCATTATTTTATATTGCACCTGGAGCAGAAGTATTTATAGGCGAAATTGAACAGGTTTCACAGCAGACAATCACTAATTATAGTAATCCAGTGATTTACAGAGTAAATGGAGTTGATGGAATTATTTCAGACTGGACAGTACTTGTTAATTCGTTATCCAAAATATCCGACTATCAGAGAAAAGAGCAGGAAATATTTGTTTTTCCTACTGTGTCGAACGATGGATTAATATCTGTAGAATCAAAAAAAGAATTCAATTATCGAATATTTAGTAGCGACGGAAAAGTTATATCTTCATCTTCAATAAAACCCGGCACCACTCAACTAAACCTTCAGGAGAGCGGGCTTTATAATGTTTGTTTTTATGACGATTTTAAGTTATTTACAAATATCAGAATTATAGTACTCTGAGATTGATTCGCCATTTACATACTGAATAAAAACATATTCTTTAACATCAAAAAACTATATTTTAAAACATTTTAATAAGTAGTTATATAAATTACTTTAGTCGCAGTATAAACTACAACTATGGACTTACTGCTGACGCCATATTTTGCTTTGTTTTTAATTATAATTCTTGGCCTATTGGTCGGTAGAATTAAAATTAAAGGCATTGGTCTTGACGTGTCTGCGATTCTTTTCGTGGCAATGGTTTTTGGATATTACGGTTTGAAAATTCCTCCTGATTTAAAAAACATTGGTCTCGTTCTCTTTATTTTCACAATTGGTTTTCAGTCGGGGCCATCCTTCTTTGAAACTTTCAGACGTGAAGGTAAAAATCTGGTTATTCTCACAGTAGTTATTGTTGTTTCGTCGGCTATCGTAACTGTTTTATGTGGATTTGTGTTTGGTTATAGTCCCGAACTTGCAGGTGGCTTGTTTACAGGAGGGATAACCAGCACACCAGGACTGGCTGCGCTTTCTGAACTTTCTGATTCTGGGGATGGAATAGTTGGTTATGGTGTAGCATATCCGTTTGGAGTAATTGGGGTGGTACTATTTGTTAAAATCTTCCCTAGACTGTTTGGGATGAATATTAAAAAAGCCGAGGAAAAATATGACACTGATACCGAAATAAAACATCCAAAAGTAGTAAACAGAAACTTTATTGTCGAAAGCCCCGCAGTAATTGGTAAATCAATTTCTGACATTAGCTTTAGACAAGTTACTGGTGCTAACATTTCGAGAGTTTTACAAAATGGAACAGCATTTACGCCATCGCCTCATACTATTTTACACAGCGGTTCCATTATTAAAGCAGTTGGAACAGAAGCTGCTCTACTGGAAGTGAAAAAGCTAATTGGGAATACAACAGAATTAGGAATCGCCCTAAATCAGAATTATGATGTAAAGTTCATAATTGTTACAAATAAAAAAGTCCTTAACAAGTCGATAGAAGAGTTACACTTACAAAGCAAGTATAATATAATTGTTACGCGCATACGCAGAGGAGGTGTTGACTTTTCGGCAACCTCGAACGTACATCTCAAATTTGGTGACAAAATAAAAGTCGCTGGGACTAAAGAAGACATTAACAATCTAACCCTTGCTCTTGGTGGTGATGCCACAAAATTATATGAAGCCAATTTTATTCCAGTGGCTGTTGGTATTGTTTTGGGCGTTCTTCTAGGTCAACTGAATCTAAAAATAGGCAAAATGGACTTGTCGTTAGGTTTGACTGGCGGGGTTATGATTTTGGCTATTTTGCTCAGCCGAATTCATAAAGTTGGCCCGGTTGTGTTCTCCATGACTACTGCAGCAAACCAGATACTGCGACAAATAGGACTAATTTTATTTCTTGTTTCGGTTGGTACAGAAGCCGGTTCAGGTTTAATTTCGACACTTAAAGATGATGGATTGGGAATGTTCTTTTCGGGAGTTCTCATTACTTTAGTGCCAATGATTTTAGGCGTTTTTCTGGCAAAGTACATCCTTAAAATTGATGTCTTGTCGCTACTAGGAGGAATAACTGGGGGAATGACCAGCACTCCAGGTCTTGCGGCTGCAGAGTCTATGACTAAAACAAACTCTCCAGGAATTGCATATGCTACAATTTATCCTATTGCAATGGTATTGGTAATTATATGCGTTCAAATAATTTATTGGGTTTTGTAATTTAAATCCATGGCTGCATTAAAACTCAGAACTATTTGACGATTTTTTCCAACAATCCAGCTAATATTCCAGTCTGATTTTTTACAGTATATTGTTCAAGATTTATCGCATCAACCATGTTAGTTCCTGATTTATATTTCTGAAACAAATCAAGAATATATTCTTTCTGTGATGAGTAGTCATCATACGCAAACGTTGCACCTGTGTTGGTTTCTGAAATTATTCCGGCAACATCACTATCGGTCGGGCCAAGACATAAAATCGGACGTTTTGATCTTAAATTTTCAAATAATTTACCTGGTATGCGCCCTTTAGCATTGTCTGCAATATTTAATGGCAAAAGTAAAACATGTGCTTTAAGAGTGAGTTCAATAGCAGCAGGACGTGAAATATTACCTAGTGCCAAATAGTTCTCTTCCAATCCAGCATTTTTTATCATCTCAACAATCGCATAGTCAATAGTTCCAGCAAATTTCAACTTTAATTTTTGTCCGAATTCTGGATTCTCTCTTTTTAAATCACCCAAAAGTCTGATGAAAGTATCTGGCCTACGATCATAACCCAATTGTCCAGCATGAATAATACTAAAATCATCGTCAAACGCGGGCGCAACTCCTTTAAAATCATCCTCATCATAACCCCAAACTATAACGTCAACATTTTTTGCACCAATACTCTCAAGATCTTTTTTCCATGTCGGACTGACAATTGTTGTTCTTGCTGCAGTGTTTAGTGCTTGCTTTTCGAGCTTATGATGCTTGCGGTCTGCTCGTTTGCCAATTTTGAGCATCTCGTAATAATCAACTTGAGTCCATGGGTCCTGAAAATCCATCAGCCAAGGAATGCCAAGTTCTTTTGATAAACGGCAACCTATCACAGTGTTGGTATGTGGTGGGCCATCTGTAAAAATTGCATCTACAGGATTTTCCTTCAAGTATTTTTTTAGATATCTAACCGATGGATTAATCCAAAAACTACGAGCGTCAGGAATAAAAAAATTACCTCTTATCCAAATTGCAAGATTATCAATTTTACTAAGTTTTCGGTCTCTCACATATACCGGATTTGCCGAATCTGTTTTTTTTCTGCCCGATAGCTTTTTGAATATATCGAAAGGTTCGAAAATTTTCCTTCTAAGTACAGTAATATTTTCTGGTACATGTTTAAAATTTGTTTCATCAAAGTAGGGATACTGAGCATTCAATGGTGCATAAACAACTGGTTCCCATCCGAATTCCTGTAAATACTTTGCAAATTTAAGACAACGATGTACTCCAATCCCACCAGATGGCGGCCAATAATAAGATATAATTAGTACTTTTTTCATAAATTAATCAAATTACAAATCACAAGCTCCAAGTTCCAAATCACAAGCTCCAAATTACTAATTATTATGTTTTCTTAACTTTCAAAAGAATTGAAGACATTATTTTCTTTAATTCTAATACTTCCAGTCGCAATGCAATTCCTTCTTGCTTGAACTCTTCTGAGTTTGTCTCATAAATTAGTCTTAAGAAGAAAGCAGACTCTTTGGCTTCTTTTCTACATATTTTTATATGCATCCCAAAATCTTTTTCCCCTAAATTTTCATTTG
>Ga0209800_10001554_pt1 | contig 23311 bp, 20 predicted proteins | sample Higcelweek8metaG_FD_187174 | JGI IMG/M metagenome (GOLD analysis project Ga0209800, IMG submission 187174) | Freshwater pond sediment microbial communities from the University of Edinburgh, under environmental carbon perturbations - High... | ecosystem: Environmental > Aquatic > Freshwater >...
CGAACGACAGGATGAAACATTGGTTTGGTCTTGATCAATGGATAAAAGTAACATGAGGAGCCGTGTACGGACCCGTACGCACGGTTCTGTGGGCAGACGGGAGTCGATGGACTCCCTCTGACCCGATCAAACTGCCCCGGGCACCGGGGCATCCGGCCATCTGGGGCACCCGCCTTCTGGCAGACAACATCTCCGATCTTAAGGCCCAGATTGCCGCCAACCAGAAAGGGATTGAACTGGTGCTGGAGATGGTGGATCACTACGGCCTCGACGTGGTTCAGGCCTATATGAAACATGTTCAGGATGCGGCGGAAGAGGCCGTTCGCCAGAGGCTCATGGCGCTTTCCGCATCCAAGGGGATGGCCGAACGGGACACGATCCGCGCCAGTGACTATCTGGATGACGGCAGCCCCATTGCCCTATCCCTCACCATAGACCGAAAGGACGGCAGCTCACTATTTGATTTTCAAGGCACCGGACCTCAAATCTGGGGAAACTGCAATGCTCCCAAAGCCGTGACTAAATCGGCGATACTTTACTGCCTCAGATGCCTGATTGAAAAAGACCTGCCCTTAAACCACGGCTGCCTTATCCCCATCACCGTTAATATCCCCAAGGGCTCTCTGCTTGATCCCTCTGCCGAAGCGGCGGTGGTAGGCGGTAACGTGCTGACCTCCCAGCGGATCACCGACGTGGTCCTCAAGGCGTTTGGCGTGGCTGCCGCCTCCCAGGGCTGCATGAACAATTTTACCTTCGGCAATGACCGCTTCGGCTACTATGAAACCATAGCCGGCGGGGCCGGTGCCGGCCCGACCTGGCACGGGCAGACCGGGGTTCACACCCACATGACCAACACCCGAATCACTGATCCGGAGATCCTGGAGCGGCGATATCCCATAATTCTCAGGGAATTTTCCATCCGCCGGGGGTCCGGCGGCAGGGGGCGGTTCAACGGTGGGGACGGTTTAGTGCGTGAAGTGGAATTTTTAAAGCCCCTCAATGTCGCCATCCTTTCCGAACGCAGGGTTTTCGCCCCCTACGGGCTGGAAGGCGGCGAATCCGGCAGCAAAGGGGTGAACCTCTTCATCAGAAAAGACGGCACCTCAATCTGCATGGGTGCCAAGAACGAAATCATAGCGCAACCCGGCGAGCGTTTCCGTATCATGAGCCCCGGCGGAGGTGGATTCGGCACGCCAACAGTGAATGAAAAAAATACAAATTAATTTCTAAAATGTAATTAACTTTAAGACAAAAATGTTAATATATTTTTGTGTTGCCTTTTTAAAGACGAGATTCTATAACCAAGAAATACCTGACTTTAGGTGTAAAAAAAACCACCACTTTGAAAAGGAGTAAACATGAAAAAGACAACACTGGAAAAAATCTTTGAATATGCATCCATGCCTGTCCACGGAACGTTATCGCGTAAGTTGAGAAACGACATCCACTGCCAGATAAACGATGGCAAGGAATATGTCGGTGCTACTTTCTTCCTCGGTGAAGAGTTCGTTCGCATTACGGAACAAAAAGATGGACAAATGATCAATACGTATTATGACTGGGAAACCATCGCATCCGTAAGAACCATTGCCAATAATACAAAATAAAGAGAGGATGTGTAACCTAATCTATATTTTACAAAAAAGCCCGGCTACACAGATAACTGCAAATAGCCTGACCCAACAGGGCCAGGCTATAAAAAAACAATGAACAGGATTTCAGCTGTCATTCTCGGCTTTCAGGACAAAAATTCTTTTATCCTTGAGGCTGTCGATGACAAATGATGACTGGATGCTCTGGATGCCCTGTATCCGGGTCAATTTATGATTCATGAATTCTGCATAGGCATTGATGTCCTTTGCAATGACCTTGAGGATAAAATCATGGGCACCGGCAATCTGATAGCATTCCACAACCTCCTCAAGCTCCGAAAACTTTTCCTTTATTAAAGACACTGAAGATAGCTTGCTCAAGCTCAGCGTAATACTGACAATGACCATGATAGGAAATCCAACCTTTTCCGGATCCACCACAGCCATGAAATGGGAGATTACACCCGTTGTTTCAAGGCGTTTCACTCGTTCCAGCGTAGCAGGCGCTGAAATTCCCACCATCCGGGACAGCTGGGCATTGGTAATTCTCCCGTTTTCCTGGAGAATATTCAGTATTTGCTTATCAATCCGGTCCAATTGCCTTGTTCCAATGCGTTGAGAATTTAGGACTGCAGGTAGTCTAAAAGAATGTCTCCCAATTCATCCAAGGCACCGACATAAAAGTGATCTGCATTGGAAATAACCGACATTTGTGGAGTAATCTTCCATTTAGACAAAAGATCCTCTATTAGATATACAGGCGCTAAATCATCATTTTCACCCGTTATAATCAGCCCTGTATTAGGCAACTGTTCCACCTGGTCAAAGCTTAACAATGCTGCCGGCGGCGAAACCATAATATGATCGCAGACATCAACACCGGCACTGACCACATGGGCATTGACCCATGAACCAAAAGAGTATCCGGCAAGAAAAAGCTGATCATATCCCTGGTCGGATAAAAAAGCCAAAGCGTTTCTGACATCATCCTGCTCACCCCGGCCATTGTCAAATTCTCCGGAACTGCCACAGGTACCTCTGAAATTAAAACGCCGGGTAGCAATCCCCGCAGATTGAAAGCAAGCGGCCATCCGGCAGATCAAAGGCACATCCATGTTTCCGCCATAAAGGGGATGGGGATGGGCCAGCACCACGGCTTTCCCTGTTTCCTGCCGGTTCAGATACCCCTCAAGACAGATATTGCCGTTACCGGTTATGGTGATGGATTCTTCCATCATCTCTTATTTTTCAGGGCGGCCCTGATAAATGCCTTGAAAAGAGGATGGGGAACCATGGGTTTGGACTTGAATTCCGGATGAAACTGGCAGCCCAGAAACCACGGATGATCTTTAAGTTCCACAATTTCCACCAGGTCGTGGTCCGGAGATGTCCCTGAAATGACAAGACCCGATTCCACCAGTTTGTCCTTGTATTCATTATTGAACTCAAAGCGGTGGCGATGCCGTTCGGAAATATTTTCAGTCTTGTAGGCATTCATGGCAAAGGTATCTTCAACCAGAAGGCAGGGATAAGCACCTAACCGCATGGTGCCTCCTTTATCCGAGGATTCATCCCGTTTCTCGACCTTGCCGGTCTGTTCATCCACCCACTCTTTCATCAGGTAAATCACCGGATAGGGCGTGTCAATGTCAAACTCCTCGCTGTTGGCATCCTCCAGGCCGGCAAGATTGCGTGCAATCTCAATCACGGCCATCTGCATGCCAAGGCAAATGCCGAAAAAGGGCACCTTATTTTCACGGGCATACCCAGCAGCAAGAATCTTTCCTTCAATTCCTCTGTTCCCGAACCCGCCCGGTACCAGGACACCATCGACCTTGGACAGCACGTCAGCCACATTCTCCTTTGTCAGGTTGGAGGAATCCACAAATTGCAGATTCACCTTGGTGTCATTGGAGATACCGCCGTGGGTCAGGGCCTCGTTCAGACTTTTATAACTCTCGGTCAAGTCCACATATTTGCCCACAATGGCGATGGTGACACTGTACCTTGGATTTTTCAGGCGCTCCACCATCTCCCGCCAGCCCTCAATTCGCGGGGCCCTGGCCCAGATGTTCAGTTTCTTAAGAATCATGTCCCCTAAGCCTTCTTCATTGTAGACAATGGGCACATCATAGATGCAGTCCACATCCTTGGCTGTAAATACGGCATCAGGTCCGACATTGCAGAACAGGGCAATCTTGTTTTTAATCTCCTGGGTCAAAAGACTCTCCGTGCGGCACAAAAGGATATCCGGCTGGATACCGATGCTTCGAAGTTCCTTGACACTGTGCTGGGTGGGTTTGGTTTTCACCTCACAGGCGGTTTTGATATATGGCACCAGGGTCAGGTGGATGTAAATCACGTTGGCGGGGCCGGCATCAGCCTTGAACTGGCGAATGGCTTCAAGAAAGGGAAGGGATTCAATGTCCCCGATGGTGCCGCCGATTTCAACAATCACCACATCGGTATCCTGGGAAACCAGGCAAATGGCCCGTTTAATCTCGTCAGTAATATGGGGGATCACCTGAACAGTGCCGCCAAGATATTCGCCCCGGCGCTCCTTGGTGATGACCTGGTGATAGATCTTTCCTGTGGTAAAATTGTTGTTTTTGCCAAGCTTAGCATTGGTGAACCGTTCATAATGGCCCAGGTCCAGATCGGTTTCCGCACCGTCATCGGTGACAAACACTTCACCATGCTGGAAGGGGTTCATGGTTCCAGGGTCGACATTTATATAAGGATCGAGTTTCTGAATGGTCACGGTCAGCCCCCGGCTTTCCAGAAGCATTCCGATGGCAGCAGATGCCAATCCTTTTCCCAATGATGATAACACCCCGCCCGTTACAAAAATATATTTAGTTATCTCAGCCATCCATTCCTCACTTCCACGCTTTTTTAATCATAAAGGTGAGGCATTTATCAAAATAAACACCTCACCTTTTCCTCATCTAATAAATAAAAAACTATTATTTTAAAACAAACAAATCTTCCGGAAATACGGCACAATCGCCCAGTTCCTCTTCTATGCGAATCAGTTGATTGTATTTTGCCACACGGTCGCTTCTGGACATGGAACCGGTCTTAATCTGTCCGGAATTCACCCCCACAGCAAGGTCGGCAATAAAGCTGTCTTCGGTTTCACCGGACCTGTGGGAGACCACGGTGGTATATCCCGAATCTTTGGCCATCTGGATGGTGTCGAGGGTTTCGGTCAAGGTGCCGATCTGGTTAAGCTTGATCAGAATGGAGTTGCCCACGCCCCTGGCAATACCTTGTTTAAAAATATCCGGGTTTGTAACAAATATATCATCACCCACAATCTGAATACGGTTACCCAGGCGTTCGGTCATGAGTTCCCAGTTATCCCAATCCCCTTCTGCCAGACCGTCTTCAATGGAAACCAAAGGATATTTGTCAATCAGACTTTCATAATAATCAATGAGCTCAGCAGGGGACATTTCCCTGTTTTCAGAGGCAAATACATACTTGCCGTTTTTGTAGAACTCGCTGGCTGCGGCATCCAGGCCGATGCCGATGTCCTTACCCGGACGATAGCCGGCAGCTTCAATGGCCGCAATAATGTTTTCAATGGCCTCTTCGTTGGACTGAAGGTCCGGAGCGAATCCGCCTTCGTCTCCGACGCCTGTGGCAAGCCCCTTGCCTTTAAGTATTTTTTTCAGGTTATGAAAGGTCTCCGCGCCCATGCGGACAGCTTCGGACACATTGGCGGCCCCAAAGGGAAGAATCATAAACTCCTGGATATCCAGGTTGTTGGCAGCATGGGCGCCGCCGTTGATGATATTCATCATGGGAACTGGCATGACCCGTGCATTGAGGCCGCCGATATGGCGGTACAATGGAATCCCGTTGGCTGCGGCTGCAGCCCTTGCGGCGGCCATGGAGACGCCCAAAATAGCATTGGCACCCAGTCGTGATTTGTTTTCAGTGCCGTCAATGTCAATCATAGTCCGGTCCAACCCCGCCTGGTCCATGGCATCATAGCCGATGATCTCCGGGGCTATCACTTCATTGACATTGGCCACGGCATTGAGCACGCCTTTGCCCATAAAACGGTTTTCGGCGTTGTCACGAAGCTCAAGGGCTTCCCTTGTGCCGGTTGAAGCACCGGAAGGCACAGCAGCCCGACCCTGTGCCCCGCAGGCCAGGGTTACATCCACTTCAACCGTAGGATTTCCCCTGGAATCAAGAATCTCCCTTGCCCTGACATCAATCAGTTCCGTCATTTTTTTCACCCCTTATTTTTATATGAATAATTATTTTAATATTTACACCGGATTGTCTGAATTAAGAATCTTGCGTATAACCTGCCCTTAATATCAATTTGCCGACCCATATTCAAGGTCTTGTCCCAATTTAATTTCGACCGCGGGCCTAACACGGTTCATCCGGTTCAATGGAATAAAAAGACAATACAGCGCTCAATAACAAAAGAAGTCAACGCCTTTAGCGGCAAGCCTTACACACCACATAAATGTATTCGACCGTGACGTGAAACCTGTTGCGGCCGGGGTTGCGCCAATCGATATAGTTCATGTTGTTGAGGGTGTCACACCATTCCACCCGGGCGCTGTCAAAGCTTTGCAGGAACATGTTCATGCGACAGAGCGCCCATGTGCTGCCCTTGGATTCCTGTCCGAAGAGGCCAACGTTACGCTTTTCCTGCGCGCTGCCCGCGCTGCGGGGCACCTCTTGGGCTGCCTGAATCAAAAGGCCGCCTGATCCGCAGGCCGGGTCACAGATACGGTCGCCCGGTTTCTGGCCTGCCAGCCTGGCCACCAGCTCGGTCACCTTCAGCGGGGTAAAGAACTCTCCTGCCTTCTTTACTGCAAATCATACTCATAAAAAATCGGCTGCCAATATGGTTTTACAAAAACGACGTTACTGTACATACCACTGCAGCTAAAGATGGTTTTCAAAACAAATTTTCATGAAACTATTGAAGTCTGGCAGGATATACGAAATAAAAGGAAGGCCCGCAATACCTTGACAAAAAAAGGGCAGTCCTATATTAAGATTTTCTGATACGGTTACAGGCAGATCTTAATTTTGCATGATAAGAACATCCCTGTGGCAAAACATGAAAGAGCCCCGTGAGGTGATCAGTTCTTTCATTTTGAAATATTACGATTTTTGATTATGTCGGACGTGTCCCGACAGGACATGAATATAAACCAATCTCAAGGAGTGAAGATGAACATTTTATTTTTCGGCCCCAACGGCAGCGGCAAAGGCACCCAAGGAAAAATCCTGAAAGACAAATACAACATTGCCCATGTTGAATCCGGTGCGATTTTTCGCGACAACATCAAGGGTGGAACCGAACTTGGCAAAAAAGCCAAGGAATATATCGACAAGGGCGACCTGGTGCCTGATGAGATCACCATCCCCATGATGATCGACCGTATTAAACAGGATGACTGCAAAAAAGGCTGGCTGCTGGACGGTTTCCCAAGAAATAAAGTTCAGTCTGAAAAACTGCATGCCGCGCTGAACGAACAGGGCATCAAACTTGACTACGTTATTGAAATGCTTCTGGACCGTGAAGTTGCCAAAAACAGAATTATGGGCAGACGGTTGTGCGAAAATGACAACAACCATCCCAACAACATTTTCATTGACGCCATCAAGCCTAACGGGGACAAATGCCGGGTATGCGGCGGTGCATTGAGCAGCCGTGCCGATGATCAGGATGAGACTGCTATCGACAAACGCCACTCCATTTATTATGACACCAATACCGGCACCCTGGCATCTTCTTACTACTTTAGAGATCTGCCCGATGCAGATTTCAAATACGTTACGCTGAACGGCGAGCAGCCACTGCCCGACGTAACTGCAGAACTAATCTCCAAGCTGTAAAAATATATCCTGCCCGGACGCATCTATGCGTCCGGGTTTTTTAAAACCGCTGAACAAACAAATCCCTAAACCATTTTCTCCTTGCCTTAATGCATTCAATTTGTTAAAAGACCCTTTTATAAATATTTTTATGTGAAAGGCACAACATTTTTTTGAATTACTTTCATATTTTGTCATGGGTTACGCTCTAATATCAATAGACCACCTCAACCCATGACGGTTATATTTAAATCCATTTTGAAAGGGGCGATGCTGCTTGAAAGAAATTACTGTCACCGTTATTGATAATGACGTTGAAAAAGCGTTGCGCATTCTGAAGAAAAAAATTCAGAACGACGGACTGTTCAAACGTCTCAAGGTTAAGAAAAATTTTGAAAAACCTTGTCAGTACAGAAGACGTAAGATGAGAGAGGCAATTAGAAGACAAAGAATTGCTGCCTCAAGATCACGCAGAAAACGTAGCTAACACAGTCAACGCACCCTTCTAAATCAAAGATTCAGAAGGGTGCATTGACTATCCTAAGTCTTAACTGACTACGTTCGGCAAGATGTAGACATCTCTGAATGTATTCGCCAGGCCAAAGCCCTGTCGTGGCACTGTAAAAGCTCTGTGAGGTAGGAGCGGTCAACTACGTTGCGAAGCTTGCTGAACATTGGCGAGGCGAACTCTACCCCTCTTAGGAGGGTGTCATAGGCCCGGCGGAGCCTTAATCCGCCATTTTTACATATAATGTAAACTACGCCAATTCCTCCCCACCTTCGCCATCGCTCAGGAAGAAGACTCCTTGGCGAGAAGTTGATATACCGGTTTTTTTATGGACATTTTTCATGACAAAAACTCCTTATGAACTGTGCCTGGAAAAGATTTACAAACTGGGCCGGTTCGGTATCAAGCTTGAGCTGGATACCATTTTAAACATCCTTTCACAACTCAACACGCCTCAAGACAATTACAGCATGATCCATGTGGCCGGAACCAACGGAAAAGGTTCCACGGCGACCTGCATTGCGTCAATCCTCAGATCTGCCGGGTTTAAAACCGGCATTTATACAAGTCCTCACCTGGTCCGATTCAATGAACGGATCTGCGTGAACGGACAACAGATCAGTGATGCGGATGTGGTCAGTGCATACTGCGCTGTGGGCGCTGCGAACAATGGATTGCGCCGAGCCACTTTTTTTGAAATTGTCACGGCCATGGCCTTTTACCATTTTGCCCGGGAGAAGGTGGAATGGGCGGTCATTGAAACCGGCATGGGGGGAAGATTTGACGCTACAAACATTATTACACCACAGGTCAGTGTCATCACCAACCTCTCCATTGAGCACACCGACTACCTTGGACATACCATCAGGGATCTGGCCCGGGAAAAAGGCGGCATCATAAAATCAGGTGTACCTGCGGTTACGGCCGTATCCCAGCCATCTGGAATAGACAGGCTGAGCAAAATCGCCAAAGATCAAGGAGCCGCCCTCTACCGATTTAGAAAAGAGTTTTCCATCCGCAAAACCCCTGGCCAGACAACATATAATTACAAGGGAATTTATCAAAATTTCAAGGGTCTTACCAAACCGTTATCCGGAGAACACCAGCGGGAGAACCTTTCTTTGGCCCTGGCCGCCGTGGAGCTGGTGTTTGAACAAAACCAAATCACTGATCCACGATATAAACTGACCCAGGAAGTGATTCATAAAGGGCTTGCCCAGGTTAATTGGCCTGGACGCCTTGAAAAAATCATGGATCGCCCCCTGGTTATTCTGGACGGCGCCCACAATCTCAAGGCATGCGTTCTGCTGGGCAAATACCTTAACCAAACCTTAGGGGATAAAAAACTGACCCTGGTTATCGGCATCCTGGATGACAAACCCTATGAAGCCATGCTGGCTCAGCTTTTGCCCAGGGCCCAGCGGGTCATTGTGACCAAAGCCAAAATCAACCGCAGCATTGAACCTGCAATGCTCACCACAGCAATCAAAAAAATATTCAAAGGCGACCTGCAGGTTATCGAAGATGTAAAAGAAGCGGTATCACATGCGATATCAACAAGTTGTGATGATGACGCCATATGCATTTCAGGTTCCCTGTATGTGGCAGGAGAGGCCAAGGAGAAATTTGATATGGATTTTATCAACTAATATGGTATAACAGCGCGTAACTTTGTGCGCCCGTAGTGCAGTGGATAGCACGTCAGCCTCCGAAGCTGAAGATCGCTGGTTCGATTCCAGCCGGGCGTACCATCTAAGATTCTCCCATGAAATCATTTTATAAAACAGGCCTACGCATCGGACTGATCTCCTACCGGTCCAACCCCCATTGCGGGGGACAAGGTGTTTATATCCGTCATTTAAGCCATGCGTTATCCGACCTGGGTCATCAGGTGGAAGTCATTGCAGGTCCCCCGGACCCTTTGCTCAATGCCGGGGTCAACCTGACCATGCTCGACACCCTGAATTTATACAACCCAGAGAATCTGTTCAGGACACCCCGTATTGATGAACTCAAAGATCCCGTCAACCTCATTGAATGGCTTGACATCTCAGCCATGGGGTATCCCGAACCCATGACCTTTGGCATGCGGGTAAAGCGCTACATGAAAGGCAGGACAAAACGCTATGATATTATCCATGATAACCAAAGCCTTTCCTACGGCGTTTTGTCCCTTGCCCGGGACCTGCCCGTTACCGCCACCATTCACCATCCTATAACCGTGGACCGACGTCTGGCGGTCAAGGCGACCAGCTCTTTTTATAAAAAGCTCCAAGTCCTTCGCTGGTACTCCTTTATTGGCATGCAAAAGCGTGTTGCCCGAAGATTATCGTCTATTATCACGGTATCTGACAGCTCAAAAACGGATATTGCCAAAGAATTTAAAATACCTGCGTCAAGACTCAAAACCGTTCCCAACGGCATTGATCTGGATAATTTTTTCCCCTTGGACCATGTAAAAAAGGAACCCGGGCGCCTGATCGTCACCAACAGCGCGGATATGCCCCTTAAAGGCTTATACCACCTGCTTTACGCACTGAAAGGGGTATTAACGCACAAAAATGTCTCTTTAACGGTCATTGGCATCCCCAAAAAGAACGGCGGCATCGAAAATCTGGTAAAAAAACTTGATCTTGGACGCCATATTAACTTTACCGGCCGCATTGATCACCAGCGGTTTGTCCTGGAATATGCAAAAGCCCAGATTGCGGTAGTACCCTCCATGTACGAAGGCTTCGGCCTGCCGGTTGGAGAGGCCATGGCCTGCCGGGTACCGGTGATTTCGACGACCGGCGGGGCGTTACCCGAAGTTGCAGGGGATGCGGCAAAACTTGTGCCCCCCGGGGATGCCAAAGCCCTTGAAAAGGCGATCATTGAACTGCTGGACGATGAAAAACAGCGTGAAAATCTGGCCTGCCTGGGGTATGAGCGGGTAAAAAGGGAATTTACCTGGGAAAAATGCGCCATGCGCACGGCCCAAGTCTACCGGGAGGTGATAGATGATTACCATGGACTTTAAACGTCTGGGCATTGCCCCCGGAAACCGGGTTCTGGATATCGGGTGCGGCGAGGGACGCCACACCATCAGGGCCTGCCGGGAATCCTGTGCGGTTTGCATTGGTGGGGACTTCGGATATGACAACCTTATGGCCACCAAAAGCAAACTTCAATTTCACGCGGACCTTGATGACCTATCCTGCAGAAACTGGGCGTTGTCTGCCATGGATATCACGGCGCTTCCCTTTGAGGACAACACTTTTGATGTGGTGATCTGCTCGGAGGTCCTGGAACATATCCCGGACGACGATAAAGCTGTTTCAGAACTGATCCGTATTGTCAAGCCCGGCAAAACACTGGCCGTAAGTGTTCCCCGGGCCTGGCCCGAATGGATCTGCTGGCAGCTGTCGGATGAATATTACAACGCCGACATGGGTCATGTGAGAATCTACAGTAAAAAAAAGATTATTAAAAAAGTTCGGAACAAAGGCCCCAAGTACCTGGGTTGCCACTATGCCCACAGCATCCACAGTCCCTATTGGTGGCTTAAATGTTTTGTGGGTCCCACCCGCACCGATTCGATTGCCGTCAATCTCTACCACAAACTTCTGGTATGGGATCTGATGAAAAAACCGGCACTGACGACCTTTATTGACCGCCTGCTAAACCCGGTGCTTGGAAAAAGCCTGGTTCTGTATTTTAGAAAACCGGGTTAAAAGTACCAGGCCAGGGTGCCGATCAGTATGTCAATTCCGTCATTAGGCTCTTTTAACCGGGCATTGGAATAATGCATGTAGCGCAAACTGATATCCACATTTTTAATTCTGATACCGGCCCCAGCCCTATCTTCAAACAGAAGATTTGAGGACAGGTTCCTGTCATTGATAGTATAATCGTCAAGACAGGCAACACCAACCCCTGCCTCTATATATGGATACCAAGTCGCATTTCCTGCATAGAAGACATACTGAAAGACCGGAGAGAATGCAACGGCGTTAACATCTTCTCTGCCCGACTCCCAGCGGTTATATGACAACTCAAAATAACCGCGCGCATAACCGGTTTTGCTCTCAATCCATTTTGCATTCAATTGTTTTAAAAACCCTGCACGATAAATATCAATATGGTCTATACTTTGACCATATCCTAATGAAACGCCCCATTCCCCCCATTCCCCAAAATCGAAATGATCCTGGGCTGCGACATAATTACTGGTAGCAAGAAAACAAATTAACAAAAACAGAACGCTTTTCATATCTGCCCTTTCTTGGGAAAGCTGATTTGACAACGGAACTGAGCCTTACCGGCAGCATTGTATCTAATTAATAAAATGCAATGGTGGATACACCATTTTCAGACAAAAATAAACATTTGGCATAAATTTTTTCTTAACGAAAACCATCAGGGGCAATTATGTCCCACGCGCTGGACAAAAGCCCAAAACACGGCAACTTTCATTCAGAAACCAAATCAGGTTTACCCTTGACATAAAATTGGGGGGAGTTTATATCCTTCTATCAATTGCGCAAATTAACCCGTTGACATTTTATAAATAAAGATTAATACACCGTGGAACAAATTATAAAAAAAAATCTGAGTCAACTGCTGGACAGCTGGTTCCGTGCCACCATCAATACCTATCCTGCAGAATCTGCAAGGATTTTAGGCAAAAAATCCGATCGTTTTGACAATCCTATAGGGGCCATTACCCGGGAAACCCTTGAAGATGTTTTAAACCTTGTTACAGAAAATTTCAGCCGGGAAGGTCTTGAAAAAGCCCTTGACCCGGTCATTCGAATTCGTGCGGTTCAGGCATTTGACCCTGCAAATGCCGTAAGTTTTGTTTTTGCATTAAAGGAAATTGGTGAAAGCATCATTGAAAAGGCAGATATTATAAAATTTTATCGCCTGGTGGACGAAATTGCCCTGGCTGCTTTCAACCGGTACATGAAATGTAGAGAGGATATTTTCCTTTTAAAGGCCACGGAGAGCAAACGACGCATCCATCGCGCCTTTGAAAGGGCAGGTTTAGTAGCGGAGCTGTCAGAGGGAGACCTCTTAGGCTCCAAACAATCTTAACATGTATGGCGCGATAATGGCGGGCCATACATAAAATAATGAGGTGGTTATAACATGAATCAAAGGTACTTGATCCCCCTTACTGCTGTCTTTCTGCTCTTCCTGTTGGCTTATGCAGGGGTTGAGGGACTCGGGCTTCAGGTGGTCTTTGGTGTACTGATTCCGTACCTGGCAGTTGCCGCATTCCTTATTGGCTTTGTGATCAAGGTCAAAGGATGGGCAGACTCTGCCGTGCCGTTTAGGATTCCTACAACCTGCGGCCAGCAGAAATCTTTGCCATGGATCAAACAGAACACCATTGACAACCCGAACACATCTACCGGCGTTTTTGTAAGAATGCTCCTGGAAATTTTTGTTTTCAGGTCATTGTTCAGAAATACAAAAGCGGCGTTTAACCGGCATGCGTCCAATAAACTCACCTATTCCTGGGAAATTTTTTTATGGGTAGGCGCACTTGCATTCCATTACGCATTCCTGGTGGTTCTTCTCAGGCACGTAAGATTTTTCACCGCGCCTGTTCCCGGAAGCATTCAGTTCCTTGAATATCTGGACGGAATTGTCCAGGTTGGTCTTCCCGGGCTGTTCATTTCCGGGCCTGTGCTTCTGCTGGCAACGCTTTTCCTTTTAAGCCGCAGAGTTCTTGATGCAAAAGTCAGCTATATTTCCCAGGCTGCTGATTATTTCCCCTTGTTCCTGATCATCGGCATTGCCGCAACCGGTATTGCCATGCGCTATTTCACCAAGGTGGATATCATGGGCATCAAGGAACTGACCATGGGACTGGTTACCTTCCATCCCCATATTCCTGAAGAAGTCGGCGGACTGTTCTATGGCCATCTTTTCCTTGTGAGCATTCTGTTCGCCTATTTCCCCATGAGCAAACTGATGCACATGGGCGGCATCTTCTTGAGCCCGACCCGGAACATGGCCAACAACACCCGGGCCAAACGGCATATTAACCCCTGGAACTATGATGTGCCCATCCATACGTATGAACAGTATGAGGACCACTTCAGAGACAAAATGATTGAAGCCGGCCTGCCGGTGGATAAAAAGGAGTGATAGATGGCTGACGAACTTACACCGGATGAAGCATTAGACAAAATTGACTATCGTCCCCGGTCTAGCTCCGAGCCCAGCAACTGGCTGGACACTACCAAATCCGTTCAGATCCGGCCCGGCATGTACTGCTATGCCGCTAAAGCGGAAAGTGTCCAAACCTTGGGTCTTCCCAATGCCAGGGAATGGAATCCCCTAGATAGCGACTGGAAACTGCCTGAAAACTGGCAAGAGATCCTACATGAGGGGATCAAAGAACGGCTGGAGCGTTTCCGTACTTTTAAAATATTTATGGACATCTGCGTACGCTGCGGCGCCTGCGCAGACAAATGCCATTTCTTCCTTGGAACCGGTGATCCCAAGAATATGCCGGTGCTGAGGGCTGAATTGCTACGATCCATTTACCGTAACGATTTCACCATGGTCGGCAAGATCATGAAAAATATCCCGGGCGGCAAACGTCTTTTAGGCGCAAGAGAGATGACCCTGGATGCACTCAAAGAGATGTGGTACTACTTTTTCCAGTGCACAGAGTGCCGACGCTGTTCAGTATTCTGTCCCTACGGCATTGATACCGCTGAAATCACCATTATCGGAAGAGAATTGCTTAACCTTTTGGGCCTGAATATCGACTGGATTGCCACACCGGTTTCCAACTGTTACAAGACCGGCAACCACTTGGGTATCCAGCCCCACGCCTTCAAGGACATGCTGGAATTCTTTGTTGAAGATATCGAAACAATCACAGGTGTCAACTGTGCACCCCAGTACCAGAAAAAAGGCGCTGACATCCTTTTTGTCACCCCATCCGGCGACGTATTTGCCGATCCCGGCACATATACTTGTCAGGGCTATCTGATTTTGTTCCAATATCTTAAAGATAAATACGGACTGGATGTCACCTGGTCAACCTACGCTTCTGAAGGCGGCAACTTCGGTTTCTTTACTTCCCATGAGACCATGAAACGCCTCAATGCCAAAATGTACGCCGAAGCAAAACGTCTGGGCGTCAAATGGATTCTGGGCGGCGAATGCGGCCATATGTGGCGCGTAATCCACCAATACATGGACACCATGAACGGCCCTGCCGATTTCCTGGAAGTCCCTGTGAACCCCATCACCGGCACCCGGTTTGAAAATGCAGCCTCCACCAAGATGGTTCATATCACGGAGTTCACCGCCGATCTGATCAAACACGGCAAACTCGAACTCGACAAGAGCCGCAATGCCAACCGTATCATGACCTTCCACGATTCCTGTAACCCGGCTAGGGGCATGGGGCTTCTCGATGAACCCCGGTATGTCATTAAGGCCTGCGTAGATCAGTTCTATGAAATGCCACCGAACACCATCCGCGAACAGACCTTCTGCTGCGGTTCCGGTGCGGGTCTCAATGCCGGTGAAAACATGGAATTGAGAATGGCAGGGGCGCTTCCCCGGGCCAATGCACTCAAATATGTCCATGAAAAATTCGGTGTTAACACCCTTGGCACGATCTGCGCCATTGACCGTGCCGCACTTTCAACCCTGTGTGAATACTGGGTTCCGGAATGTGAGGTGGCAGGTATTCACGAGCTTGTAGGCAATGCGTTGATTCTACCGGGTGAAAAGAAAAGAACCGAGGACCTGAGAATGGAACCCCTGCCCGGGGTAGAGGAGGAATAAGATGAGTAAAAATATGATTATGGCAGGACTTGTGGTATTTGTACTCGCCGTTCTTTCTCCGTTCTGGTTTAACCTGATCACAAGCACACAGGCCGCCCCCAAACCGGAACTGCTGGGAAAGGCGGCAACAGCTAAGAAATGTGTTCTGGACAAATATGAAATGCGGGCAGAGCATATGTACCTGCTGGATGTGTGGCGGGATTCTGTTGTGCGCAACGGTGAGCGAAAATACACCGGAACCAACGGCCAGACCTTTAACATGAGCCTGTCCACAGGTGAAAACTCCTGCCTGGGCTGCCATGAAGATAAAGCAAAATTCTGTGACAGCTGCCACGACTATGTCTCTGTGAGCCCCTATTGCTGGGAGTGTCACACCAACCCCAAGGAGATTAAATGATGATAAAGAGCAGAAGAAGCTTTCTTAAAGTAGCGGGTATTGCTGCCATCGGAATGGGTGCTGCTCCGGTAATAAATCTTGCCGCATCAGAACCCCACGGCAGTGCCCAACCTGTGATATCAAAAAACGAAGAGGCCCTGCATGCCAAACGGTGGGGTATGGTCATTGACACCTCCAAGCTGAACGAAGAAGTTGCTGAAGCAGTCAGGGAAGCCTGTCATAAGGCCCATAACGTACCGGATTTCACCATGACCCCGGACCCTGAAAAGTATCCTGGAACCCGTCCGTTCAGGGATGGACAGGATATTAAATGGATCTGGCCCGAGCAATTCCACTATGCTTTTCCGGACAAGGAGGATGAATTTCTGGCTGAAAAGTTCCACCACCTTCCTTTCCTTGTGACTTGCAACCACTGCAAAAACGCGCCTTGTGTACAGGCATGCCCCACCCAGGCGACTTTCAAGCGGGAAGATGGCATTGTCCTTATGGATTTCCACCGCTGCATCGGCTGTCGGTTCTGTATGGCGGCCTGTCCCTACGGCTCAAGGAATTTCAACTTCAGAGATCCACGTCCCTTCATTGAAGAGACAGCCCCGGGTTTCCCCACCCGCAGCAAGGGTGTGGTTGAAAAATGTAACCTGTGCGCCGAACGTCTGGCTAAAGGTGAACAGCCCCATTGTGTGGAAGCAAGCAAAGGCGCTATCGTCGTAGGCGACCTGGAAGATCCAGAATCTAAAATCCGTGGTCTGCTGAAAGAACATTATACAATCAGACGTAAACAGGAACTGGGTACAGAACCCAGTGTTTACTACATCGTTTAAGAGAGGCGACTATGCTTGAGATAGCTTTTAAAGGAAGTAAAAAATATTGGTTGTGGATCGTCCTTTTGCTCGCTGTCATGGGCGCAGGCGGCCTTGCCTACCTTGACCAGTTCATAAACGGTCTTCAGATCACGGGCATGAGCCGGGACGTTTCATGGGGCTTTTACATCGCCAATTTCACCTTTCTTGTGGGTGTTGCCGCAGGTGGTGTTATGGTGGTTATCCCCTATTACCTGCATGATTACGAACGCTTCCACCGGATCACCATTTTAGGTGAATTCCTGGCGGTTGCCAGCCTGATCATGTGCCTGCTGTTCATTGTTGCGGACTTAGGTCAGCCCATTCGTATGCTGAATGTGCTCTTGTACCCCACCCCCCACTCCATGCTTTTTTATGACATGATTGTTCTCAACGGGTATCTGTTTTTGAACATTGTTGTGGGCTGGAAAGTTCTTGAAGCTGAAAGAAACCAAGTAGAACCGGTATGGTGGACAAAACCCCTTGTGTATATCTCCATCCCCTTTGCCATCGGTATTCACACGGTAACAGCCTACCTGTACTGCGGTCTGCCCGGCCGCGGTTTTTGGTTGACGGCCATTCTGGCCCCCAGATTCCTGGCATCTGCCTTTGCCGCAGGTCCTGCGTTTCTGATCATCCTTTGCTACATCATTAAAAAATTCACCAAATTTGATCCGGGCTGGGAAGCCATGCAGACCCTGGCAAAAATTGTCTGCTACGCCATCATTGCCAACCTGTTCTTCTTTGCTTGTGAAGTTTTCGTGGTTTACTACTCCGGCATCCCCAGTCATCTGTCCCATATGCAATACCTGCTATTCGGTCTGCACGGGCACAACATGATGGTGCCCTGGATGTGGAGCGCTCTGATTCTTATGAGTGTAGGCGCCATTTTCCTGCTGATTCCGAAACTGAGAAACAATCACGCACTGTTGCCTGTTACCTGCGCCATGATATTTTTCGGTGCCTGGATCGACAAGGCGCTTGGCATGATCGCCGGTGGTTTTGTTCCTTCTCCGCTGCATCACGTGAAGGAATATGCCCCCACACTCCAGGAAGGGATCATTGCCTTGGGTGTTTACGGCACAGGTTTTTTTGTACTGACCATCCTGTACAAACTTGCCACCACAGTTAAAGAAGAGGTTCGCGGATAGTTTAAAAATATTTATCTGCAATATTTAGCTGATATTTTCAAGGGGGCTTTTTTTACAAAAGCCCCCTTGATATTTGAAAAGGAATTACTTTTGGGTTCATCTGTTTTTCAAAACATCATTGTCACACCGGATGCTCCCGTGGAAGACCTAAAAAACAGGGTTGTTGCAGCCCTTTTTTCCGGAAAGACAAAGCAACTCAAAACGCTGCTTGATCAGACCACGGGTTGGGCAAAACCCGCTGAACTCGGGGAAACAGATGAAAAATATCTGCGCCAGGTGTTGACGGCCCTAATAAGGCACAAACATCTGGTTGATGATCATCCTGATCTGAAAAAACAGACCAAAAATCTTAAACATCTGCTGGCAGACAAAGTACATAATGCCGATCCAGGCCACATGGCATATGACACATGGAAAAAGCGACTGGATCTCGCCCCGTGGCAAAACCCTTATATATTCAGTGAGGCCATTACCTTTCAGATGACCTCGGGCTGTTCCAATTTCTGCCGTCGCTGCAATGAGTGGGCTTTGCCAAAGGTCCGGTGTCATTTCAACTTTGATGCGGTAAATACATTTATTGATACATTTGTGGCGCATGGAAACAGGGATTTAGCCCTCTACGGGGGCTCAGATCCCCTTGACTGGTGTGATGGTTCCCATGATATCACCCATGTGCTGAACCGCCTTGGAAGGACCTGCCAATTCAGTCTGCTGACAAAAATACCAAGAGGGAAAGGAGACCTTGCAAAAGCATTGATTAAGGCCGGCATCCCCTTGTCGGTCAGCCTGACCGACCGCAACCGGGACAGAATTCTATGCCTTGAAACCCAGATGGGCGAATCCTTTACCAAACAGCATGCCACTGCCGATCTTTTGATCCCGGCCGGCCTGGATGAAGATTTTTCCACGGTCAAGCCATCCATTACGGACAGCTATGGCACTGAAATCTCCCTGGACGGGTGTTTTGCCGTCATCCCTTCATTCACCAGTGCATTACACCCCTTTGGCCATAAAAAAATCAGGATCACATCCCAAAGCGCATTTATCCCCAGAAAAAAAATAGGCCGCCCTGCCCTTTTAGTGGATTATTTCAAACCCCTTGAAGTGCTTACCGAACAGGGCCTGTCCATTTTGCCCGCACTTTTAGATGTTCAGGTGGAAAATATCCTTTTTGATAACGGCCGGGATGAACTGACACCGCCGGGCATGAGAAGTATCAGGGAGTATTTTGATATTTTTTCGGACAAGGCACGGCTGAAAAGAAAAAAAATGATCCCGTCAGTGGTCAAACGAATAAAAAACAGGTATCTGCATGCCACCCGTTTCCATGACCTCTCTGCAGAAATGCAGACAGCCCTGAAAAACGAAATCCTTGACCATGTCCAATTTACAAGAAAAAATATTGTTGCACGCGCAAAAACCTGCAGTATATCTTTTTTCCTTTCCGGCATTTATGCTTATACTCAGGTCCACCCGACAAAATGTCATATTATCCGTCATATGACCCTGCAAGAGTATATGCAGCGAAAAAAGCGGTTCCAAAATCCTGACCCGACGCTCCCCATCGCCCAGAGGCTTGAAAACCCGAACACTGATCCATGGGGTCTGTTCAGATATTATGCCTTAACCCTGGTTCACGAAGGCCCCGAAAAACAGGTGGCCCAGTTTATCCAAACCTGTCCCGCCGCCTTTCATCCGGAAAAGGACCGGTTTATTCCGGCAAATTTGGGCTGAACATCTATCTTTTTTTTGTATAGGGATGCCGTGGCTGTTCAATTAAAAAAAATTTGACAATTTTGATCCCAATTGACCATATACAAACGCTGCCAGGTTGACTTTTACACCAAAAATGAATAACGTCGCCCATATAAAGAATATCCTGATGATTCGAAGAATTGAATAAGGTGAAAAGCCCATGGAATCAGACCCTCTGAAAAATTTATACAAGTCCCTGACCGGCAACGGTGCCCTGCCCCTTGCCCCGGATGACCCTTATTATGTCAAGATCCACGGGCAAAGGGTCGGAGAAGATCCCATCCAGGATCTGTGGAGCCGCATTGATCTGTCAGATTCCGAGAGTGTCAATCTTTTGACAGGTTTCCGGGGCAATGGCAAAAGCACTGAGTTGAAACGCCTGAAAAAGATGCTCGAAGATAGCGGCTGTCAGGTTTTTCTGGTCAACATGCTGGACTACGTTCTCATGACCAAACCCTTGGCCTTGTCCGATTTTATTCTCTCTCTCATGGCTGCCCTGAACGGCCAGATCGAAGAACACCTGCCTGATCTGAGACCTTTGAGTCAATCCTATTGGGAACGGCTTCAGACTTTTTTAACTTCGAAAGTTGAAATCGATAAAATTGACTTTGGCCTCAACGGCGGAGGAGCAACCGCAAAAATAGGACTTAAACTAAAAACGGATCCTGAATTCAAAATTAAGATACAGCAGCATCTTGAGGGGCATCTCACCCGCCTTGTGGAAGATGCCCACAACTTTGTGGACGACCTTGTCCGCCAAATCAGAGACCAAGGTAATGATCCGGATAAAAAAATTGTTCTGCTGGTAGATAGCCTGGAGCAAATTCGAGGGGTTGGAGAGGATGCGGAAAGTATTTATGCCAGTGTGGTGGAACTGTTTTCCGGTCAAGCGTCCAATCTTTGCTTCCCTAAACTCCATGTGGTGTATACGGTACCGCCCTATCTCAATGTTCTGGCTCCCAACCTTGGGCGAATTCTGGGGGGCAATCCCATTACCCGATGGCCCAACATTCATGTCCGGAAACAAGACAACACACCCGATCCCTATGGGATAAACCTCATGGCCGACATTATTGAAAAACGGTTCCCGGAATGGCAGCAGGTCATCCCGAAGGAGACCCTGTCCCGCCTGGCCTCCGTCTCTGGCGGAGATTTGAGAGATTTTTTCCGGCTCATCCGGGAGTGCGCCATCAGTCTGAGAAACGTCCGCCTGAGTTGTCCTGAGGCCTCCCTGGACGATCCCATGGTCAAACGGGTCATCCGGCAGTTAAGCAACGAACTTTTGCCCATTGCCGAAGAAGACGCCCGGTGGATGGCCAGGATACATCAGACCAAAAGGGCAGCCCTTCCTTCCGAGAAAAATCTTCCCTCTCTGGCAAGATTCCTTGATTGCAATTTGATCATGAATTATCAAAATGGGGAACCCTGGTACGACATTCATCCCCTGCTGATTGCCGAACTGGCCAGATTTGAGGAAAATGAAAACGGCCAGTGCTGATAGCCGCAAGGCCCGTCTAACCCCGGAAGGCGAAGCGCACTGGCTCAGGCTCAAGCAGCATCTGGAGTGGAGCGAGACCTTTTCCCTGGGTTTTATCTTTTCCAGTCATCCGGAGGTCGTTGAAATTTTTAAGGAGCGGCTCGCCGCTATCTACAGGGCGAGGGTCACAAAGCTAAACACCTCCCTTCCCTCATTACCGGAAGAACTGACGACAACACTGCTGCCGCTTTTGCTGAATCCTTCAGAAAACAAGGTCCAGCTGAAGCAACCCTTTTGGCTTGATCTGAGCACCGAATCCGGAACAGATTGGCAAAGAGCAAGAGTCTCCTTCCTGATTCGCCTCAACGAACAACGTGAATCTTTACGGCGAACCTTACACAGCCCGGTCATTCTCATCCTGCCCCAGAAGGAACGGTATGACATCAAGACCCTGGTCCCCGACCTTTGGGCCATCAGGGATTTCAGCATGGAAACGGAACAATGGGTTAAAGAGTCCCCCTTGCAGCTTCCTTCAGATCATCAAGCGCCTTCCCGTATTCTTTCCCAAACGCCACAGGATAAATCCATGATCAAAGAATGGGAGCGACTGATGAAGAGGGAACGCAAAGACCAAGGGTTTTTATTCGCAGCTCAGCGAGCCTTTAAGGCCGCTATGAAAACAGGTCAATATCAACTGGCAGCGTCAATCGCCAAAAGCCAATATGCTTTTTGTATCCCCAAAAAGGAAACCCCCGAAGCTTTGAGAGACCTCTCGGTCTCCTTGAACAATGTCGGCAAGACCGCACAGGCCATGGGACAATGGGAAAAGGCTCAGCAACTGTTCAATGAAAGCCTTGAGGTATCAAGAAACATTCTCGCCCGGGTGGGGGAAACCCCCGAAGCTTTGAGAGACCTCTCGGTCTCCTTGGACAACGTCGGCAAGACCGCACAGGCCATGGGACAATGGGAAAAGGCTCAGCAACTGTTCAATGAAAGCCTTGAGGTATCAAGAAACATTCTCGCCCGGGTGGGGGAAACCCCCGAAGCTTTGAGAGACCTCTCGGTCTGCTTGGACAACGTCGGCAAGACCGCACAGGCCATGGGACAATGGGAAAAGGCTCAGCAACTGTTCAATGAAAGCCTTGAGACCAGAAGAAACATTCTCGCCCGGGTGGGGGAAACCCCCGAAGCTTTGAGAGACCTCTCGGTCTCCTTGAACAATGTCGGCACGACCGCACAGGCCATGGGACAATGGGAAAAGGCTCAGCAACTGTTCAATCAAAGCCTTGAGGTATCAAGAAACATTCTCGCCCGGGTGGGGGAAACCCCCGAAGCTTTGAGAGACCTCTCGGTCTCCTTGGACAACGTCGGCATGACCGCACAGGCCATGGGACAATGGGAAAAGGCTCAGCAACTGTTCAATGAAAGCCTTGAGACCAGAAGAAACATTCTCGCCCGGGTGGGGGAAACCCCCGAAGCTTTGAGAGACCTCTCGGTCTCCTTGAACAATGTCGGCACGACCGCACAGGCCATGGGACAATGGGAAAAGGCTCAGCAACTGTTCAATGAAAGCCTTGAGACCAGAAGAAACATTCTCGCCCGGGTGGGGGAAACCCCCGAAGCTTTGAGAGACCTCTCGATCTGCTTGGACAACGTCGGCAAGACCGCACAGGCCATGGGACAATGGGAAAAGGCTCAGCAACTGTTCAATCAAAGCCTTGAGGTATCAAGAAACATTCTCGCCCGGGTGGGGGAAACCCCCGAAGCTTTGAGAGACCTCTCGGTCTCCTTGGACAACGTCGGCATGACCGCACAGGCCATGGGACAATGGGAAAAGGCTCAGCAACTGTTCAATGAAAGCCTTGAGACCAGAAGAAACATTCTCGCCCGGGTGGGGGAAACCCCCGAAGCTTTGAGAGACCTCTCGATCTGC
>Ga0209800_10001558_pt1 | contig 23262 bp, 13 predicted proteins | sample Higcelweek8metaG_FD_187174 | JGI IMG/M metagenome (GOLD analysis project Ga0209800, IMG submission 187174) | Freshwater pond sediment microbial communities from the University of Edinburgh, under environmental carbon perturbations - High... | ecosystem: Environmental > Aquatic > Freshwater >...
ACTACAAACGCGATTCCAAACGAATTTATAAGGGTTTCAAGACAATTTTTTAAGAAATTTAGCTGAATTTCGCCTAATATATGTCAAAATTTAGCTGGAAAATCGAAAGATGGGTTAACAAGAACTTCATAAGGTGTTGAGTTTTTCCATACATTTCTTATTAGATCAGGAAGTTGTTTATAATCGTCTTTATAAATAAAATTAATCGCTCCTGCTGTAAATGAATCAATTATTAAATCTTCCCTTCTTATAGATGTTAGCATAATAATCTTCGATTTGCTTATTTGTGATATTTCTACAGCCGTTTCAATTCCATCAAGATTATTCTCAGTTAAATTTATATCCATTAATATTATTTGAACTTCAATTGATTTTATAAAATTGATGGCTTCTTTTTTAGATCCAACCATACCTGATAAAATCATATCTTCTTCCTTACTGAGAAACCGTGACATGGTAGATTGCCACGAATAATCATCATCAACAAGTAAAATTTTAATTTTCTCCATATAATATAACCCCTTTAGAATTTTCAATATTTAAAATGTGTGCATTCTTAATGTCGAAATTCAGGCAAACTGAAGTTCCAATACCTTTTGAACTGCTAATTTCTAGTTTGCCTCCATGTTTTTCCATAACATTATAACAATATGAAAGACCGAGACCATAATTTAAACATGTCCTTTTTGTTGAAAAAAAAGGTTCAAAAATATACGACATATTGTCATTATCAATCCCTGTTCCATCATCATTTATTTCAATAACAATCCATTTGACCAAATTATATGTATGTACAGTAATACAACCTTCTTGTGACATAGCTTCTATGGAATTTTTGAATATATTTATGAGAGTCTCTTTTATATGCAAGGAATCGCACTCTAAAGAGACCTGCAATTCAAAGTTTCTTTTCACTAAGATTTGTTTGTTGTCAAGAAGAGGTTTTACCAATAGAAGACTTTCTTCTATTAGACTTATAAGGTTCTTCTGCTCAATGTTTAATGAGATTTCTGAAAGATGATTGTTAATGATTTTCATCATGTTTGTCATATGAGAAAATGATAAATCTATTTGATTGAAATCATCTATCGAAATCCTTTTTAGCTGCTCAATATTTTGTTCACAATTTATATAGTGCTTAATATTCTCAGTAAGAATTGAACAAAGAGCTCCAAGACCTGCGAAAAAGCAAAGCGATGCAATCCACCTCATATCCTTGTTATCATCATTAATTTTAAAAATAATAAAAGTCAGCACCCATAAAGAAAGCCATATAAATAACATACCTGCTGTAACCTTTCTACTTTTATGTGTATTTTACCATAATTTAAAATATACTTGTACTTTCAGCTTAAATTATACAATCACAACAAAAGCTGAGGCATATGCAAATAGTGGTATATGCCTCGATGATCTAAACTTTAGCAATATTGATAAATGAATATGAGTCCGACAAAGACGAACCCAACAAAAACAACTCTATACATTCATATAGAGCAGTTTTTGTTGGGTTCGGTAATTTTATTAAAAGAATATCATTACTATTACCTAATCATTGTACAACTGAAATTCATAAATTCTTGCTATATTGTCAACATCGGAAGATACAATATATAATTGGACATATCGTGCTTCAATATCCTCAATACTCTTTTCTGTAATTCCTAATCGTTTGCCATCAACATCATTATTTTCACCATCCACAAAGCTCCAATCATTAACACCATCAGGACTTACCCTTATTTTAAAGATTCTGGTATATAAGCCTTCGTAGCCTGGGAAACCTGCTCCCTTTTCATGAATTACTTTTATGCGGTTAATCTTGTACACATCTCCAAGATCTAATGTAAGCCATGATCCATTACCTCTTTCTGGACCTGTACACCATTTATCATTTGAATCATTGCATGTTCCATTAACAGCCTTGTCTGGGGATTGAATGGAATCACCAGAACGCCAGTTTTCCACACTTGCGGTTGCTTTTTTGTATAAGGCTATATTACCTGAAGTGCTTATAGGAGCATGGTAATATAATTGAAATTCGTATATTCTTGCTACATTATCAATATCAGCCGTTTTTATTTTCAACCTCAAATATCTTGCCTGTATTGTATCACGCAAATAACGATTGGTTATTCCATCAGTATTATTTTCTACAGTATCTATTGCTTTCCAGTTTATATTATCATAACTTGCTTCAAGGCTGAAATTACTGGTGAAGTATTGATCGTACCCTGAGTTGCTTCCTTTTTCGTGAACAACAAGCCAGCGTTTAATCTTAACTATATCGCCAAGATCCACTGTTAACCAGGACCCATTACCTGCTCCATAACCAGAACACCATTTGTCTGACAAACCATTCCATGTACCATTAACTGCTTTATTTGGAGTTTCGTCACCCCAGTTGGTAACGCTGGCATTTACTGGTTTATTTAATGCAAGATTAGTATTTGTCGAAGGAATTTTGGGATTACAATATATTGTTCTTTTAAATACCACAGGTACATTATTGCTATCAAGACAATTCATTATAATTTCATAATATCCTTTTTCGTAATCGTACTTACTGAACTCTATTTCACCACGGAACATATTGTAGGCATGTTGTGTGTTAATACTACTTAACGGAATATCTAAACTTTTATTGGGCGAACTTACAGTTACTTTTGTAAGTCTCAGGTTTTTAGAATTCGCAAGGTAAAATGGCCTTGTTTTTTCATATGCTTTTGCAGAAGTCTTCAATGCCGTGTTATTGGTGAGATTATACAATGGTACGGAAGTTATAGCTATCTGTTTTACCGAGCTAGTAATTTTTCCATCAGCGTAAGCGTTTACTCCTAAACTATGTGCTGTTTTACCTGTAGTTAAATCAACTACCTGAAAATCATTTAGAATTGTCGGTTGAAAATCAGCTATCGTATCAGATACCCTGAGCCATACTTTTTTGTTTTCAAGACCACCCTCTAACAAATCAGTAATATCAAAAGCAAATCCTGATGTTGACTCTTTATATGTTCCATCATAAGATATTGGAGTATAAAGAGCATATACAAATGAATAACTTTTGAATGTTGAAGGCGGCGTAGTAGAGGTATCATCTGTTACACCAAACTCAAATATTGTATTCCTTGTTTTGGCTGTTACATTTACCTCGGCTATAACCTTAGGTGCACTACTAGACGCCACTTCCATATAGTAATATGAAGACATAAAAGGTATTCTGGTAATAGAAGAAGGAAAATCTGGATGTACTGAAACTTTATTCAAAGCATCATAAGCTACATATAAAAAACCCTGATCTCCATATTGTGTACCGCCTGAGTTGGCAATAATAAATACACCAAGCTCACCATTCTCCACTGTACCATTATTATTTAAATCCACAAAAACATCATCATTATATCCAACAATTGTAACTTGATGTGCACCTGAAAAGTTTTCGACCATAAAGTATCCGATATCTTTCCCGATGAATGAGTCGTCATTCTTTATTTCGGGGTTGGGATTACTTTTAGCTTTTATAAATTGCAAGTTTAAAATGTTCTTTGTAGCAAAGGTTAGAACTTCTCCATTTGAAAGTCTTGACTTGATTTTTTGGATATTTGCATCGTCAGGTCCTGTTACAATTGTATCTGCTCCTTCTTCGGGACCTATATATTCCTGACCCCAATTTGAAATTCTATTGTTTAATGCCGCACGCCAATCTGAAACATTTGTAGACCATTCCTTATAATCATCTTCATATGGATTATATGGATAATCGCAAAGTGGAAGACATCCCACATTTTTAAGAGAGTTTAGAACACCTCCAATATTAACCCCCTTGTTTTCTCCACCATTCATTAAATTGTATGTCCATTTAGGAGAAAACTTAATCTTGTTTTCGGAATCATTTTTCACATCCAAATTTCTTGCTTTTGCAAGGGTATAAGTTAATTGATAATAGCATGATGAAAATGCTACACAGCTTCCCTGCTTTCCTTGGTCTGCAATAGGTGGAAAATACTTTGTTTTACTGTTATCAACATACTTAGGAAAAGAACTTGTTGCACTAGCTGACAACGCAAATACAGGAAGTACAATAACACCCAGAACGACTAAAACAATTGGTAAAATCTTTTTCATATACATCCCTCCAAGTTAAAATATTAGATTCTTATTGTAACATGGAAATGTATAGCAGTTTGTCATAAGTTTACTACATTTCGTCATGAATTAACTACGGTTTGTCATATATTGACCCAATAACCCAGTTGAAATTTGCAAGTCAGGGTGCCAAAGTTGGAGTAGGTGTAGGAGTCTGAGTGAACTCCAACGTTGGCGAAATTGTTGAAACAGGTGGCGTATGTTTGCTGATATACATGAAGAAGAACATTTTATCCGATGTATTGACTACACCATCACTGTTTAAGTCACAGGCTGGGTTATAGTTAGGCTCACCGGCAAGTGTATTATAAGCTTGATCGATGAGTTGACCATCCTCCATGTTGACATAGCCATCACCATTAATGTCACAGCTCTTTATTGGTTGAGGTGTAGCAGTAGGTGTAATAGTGGGTGTAATAGTAGGTGTAATAGTAGGTGTAATAGTAGGTGTAATAGTAGGTGTAATAGTAGGTGTAATAGTAGGTGTAGCAGTAGGCGTCGGTGTAAGAGTCCATGTAACAGGTGTTACTGGATCCACTGTCAATGTACTTGGCTGAACAACCTCAAAGTTTGAAATAACCACTCCATCCCAATCAGATAGTACAATGCCTGATTTTGCGTTTAAGGAATTATTAGTATTCTGGAAAATAATATTTGTTTCTTTCAATTGCAGCACCTTAAACCTGATAATCGCCAATTTACCAGTATGTTCCTCAGGTCCGTTATTTTTGTAGCCTTTTAACCACGAGTAAGTTCTACCAAAGTTTAATATGCCATTATTGTTAAATGAAACGCCTACTGGATAATAATCTGAGTTTAGCAATAATGATGCATTTTGGGGTTTAGTTCCTCTTTCATAGCTATTACCCGACGCAGTTACAGGCTGCAAGACTTCTGGGTCATATTGTAGGTTTACTTGAAAACCAGCCAAATTTCTTATATTGTTTACTTCCAGTGTTGCAAGGATCACCTGCCCTACAGCATTAATTTCTGTTGTATTGAAGCTCATACTAATGTAGTTTTGTGATAACGGTGTAGTCACAGGAATATCTGTTGGGTATGGTGTAACCAGAGTTGTAGGAATAGGTATCGTATGATTTGTGAGGTACCCAAAGAAGACCATTTTATCAGGCAAGTTGACGACGCCATCGCTGTTTAAGTCACTGTCAGGATTATAGTTAGGTTCACCAGTACGTTCATTGAAAGCTTTATCGATAATTAGGCTGTCCTCCATATTGATATAGCCGTCACTGTTAATGTCATACTTTGGGGTTACGGGTGTAGGCGTTGGTGTAATCGTTGGCTTATGTAAGCTTATACTGGTCGGTGTAGGTGTCCTGGTGGAACTAGGAAGTTCTGTTGCATAATTCGGTAACTTTGAACTTTCAGTCGATATAGTCGGTTTATAATCAAGATTAACTACCAGTGGACCTGGCTGAATAACCTCAAAATTTGAAATTGCTCCATCCCAATCAAACAAAACTATGCCGAACTTTTCCTTCAAGGAATTATTCGTATTCTGAAAAATAATTTTTGTGTTTTTCAATTGCAATATCTTAAACCTGATAACTGCCAATGAACCAGTATATTCCTCAGGTCCTCCTTTTTTGTAATTTCTTTGATCCCAGTAGGATTTACTGAAGTTTAATCTGCCATTGGAAATATCATTGGATGAAAAGCTTACTGGAGTATAATTTAAGTTTTTTAATAACGTACCGTTTTCAGGTCTGGTTACGCTGTTGTAGACTTCACCCGTTGAACTTACTGGTTGCAAGACTTGCGGATCATATTTAATGTTTGCCTGAAAACCTAATAATCCTCTTATATTGTTTACTTGCAGTGTTGCACAGATTACCTGCCCGATTGTATAAATCTCTGTTGTATCGAAACTCATGCTGATGGAGCCCTGTGGTAATGGAGTGTTATTCGGCAATAATGTAGATGTTGCAGTTGGTGTTAAATACTGAGTTGATGCTGGAGTTAGTGTTGAAACTTGAGTCAAATCAACGAAAGTATTTTTATCCGAATCTGACTGTACCACCTTTACAGGTGTTGGTGTCAGGACAGGAACACGTTCATGTATAGCTGACGGAGTGTGTCCTTGTACTGGAGCTGGCGTGGACATAAGTACAGGAGCAGTTGCAGAAATAAATACCGGAGCCGGTGTGGACATAAATACCGCGGCAGGATAAATCACTTTTTCCTGATGCGGATTATTATAAATATTTGTAGGATGAGGCTTTCCGCTGTCACCATGAGAAGGTACTGGTTGGGGTATTGGTGTAGAAGCTATGGAATTATTCATTTGGATTCCATTCAAACTAACTCTCTCTAGCATGTTTTCCAATGATATTGTCTTAACTGCTTCTATGGATACATTTAAACCTGATTCCCTTGCTTTTTCGTACAGCACATACCTACCCATAGAGATATTATTTTCAAGGGCAAGTTCCCTTGTCTTTATTGGTACATCAATTACTTGAGTCATGATATTTTTATCTTTTAATTGGTTTACATCACTCCGAATATCCATTATAAGGGTTCCGTTATCTTCTTTATTTCCATTAATCGCAGCAGATATAAGTACAACCTCTTTATCCTCTGTATTTAAAAACCCAAGTTTCTTAGACTTGTCTATAATTTTAGTCAAGCCGTCTTCCATTGACAATTCTTCTAAATCCAGTCCTGAGAGAAGGGTTTTTGCGTCTTTATTTAACGGATAGAGATCCTGAATATAGCGTTCTTTATCAATAGTAATCTCTAGACTTGGGTTTATATCAATATCAATAAATGCATAAATTTCTTTTTGAGTGTTAAAGCCTGAGTTAATATATAATATAGTTGATACCATAATAATCAGCACAGCTGATACAGCAGCAATTAAATTACAATGTTTGGCAAAAAAGCTGCGGTTGTCTATAATGTCAGATTGATTGAATTCTACCGTTTGACCCTTTAGCATGCCAGGCTTACTTTTTATCTGATAATACGTACAGTCCTTGGATATAACAAAAGCGGTATTATTTTTTAATTTTAAGATTAGTCCTGTTTTATTCAACATTTTTCCCTCCTTCCAGTATTAATTAATAACTTCCTTAATATGTTCTTTTATATCATCAAATCCTTCTCCTAGAATAATGCAAACTGAAATTATAAACTTCCTGTTTTTTTCAACAGCTTTATGATTAACCTTTACTTTCTTTAACAATTCCACCATAGGAATGGTCTTTTTTGTCATAAGTTTATTATAAAGTACCATGTCCTCAGCTAGAGTTTTTGCTATATGGATAGCCTGCTGAAGTGAATCCCTATGCTTTGGCTTGTGTAAAACCAAATCCTCAAAGCTTATACCAAATTCACCAAGCTTTTCTTCAAAACGCTCATATTGGTCTTTCATTTCTATGTTATGTAATGCATCATTAGAATCTGATGCACAATACTTGTTTTCAAAATTCTGGTCCGTCTCCTCAAAATATGAAAAGGGAAGTGTCTCAAGTTCCTTCTTACGCGAATTTAGATAGGTATATAATTTTCTTTTAATGACTTGTTCAGAAAAATTAAAAAAGTTGCAGTTCTTTTCTTCGTTAAAGCATTCAATGGATTCATTGAATGCCAATAAGCCGATGCTATACTCTTCACTATTCTTAATATCAATATACGTACCCAATGTATTGCAAAGTGTTTTTATGACAAAAGGAGTGTACTGACTGATGAAATGTTCTTTTAAAACATTATCGCCACACTGAATCCTTTTGACTATGTCATTAATAGAATCTTTATTTGATTTTCTCATACTTGTCTGCTGAATTTTGAACAAAGCACCCATCACTTCCCCCTGACTCTCTCAGCTCTTTTTTCATAAGTTATCACCTTAGGCAAATTAGCCTTATAATAAATATTCTAACTGTTTTCATATTTTGGGGGTAGACTTTTTTAAAATAATAAAAAATAAGTGCTATCCGTCTAATATATAAACGGATAGCACTGGATATCAATGATTATTTAGTAGATAAATAGATTGGTGGTATAGTAGTAACGGGTATGTTATTCTTGGAAAGGTATCCCATAAGGAGCATTCTATCTGGCATATTGATAGTACCATCACCGTTCAAATCAGCAGCAGGGTTAAAATTCGGATTACCTGAGAGCGTATTCATCAAGCTGTCTATAACCGCTATATCCTTAGCATCAATACTTCCGTTCTGGTTAACATCATAGTTTACTGCTGGAGCTGTGGTTGAAGTTGGTGCTGGAGTTGATGTTTCAATAGATATTGGTGGTATAGTAGGAACGGGTATGTTATTCTTGGAAAGGTATGCCATAAGGAGCATTCTATCTGGCATATTGATAGTACCATCACCGTTCAAATCAGCAGCAGGGTTAAAATCAGGATTACCTGAGAGTGTATTCATCAAGCTGTCTATAACCCCCATATCCTTAGCATCAATACTTCCGTCTTGGTTAACATCATAGTTTACTGCTGGAGCTGTGGTTGAAGTTGGTGCTGGAGTTGATGTTTCAATAGATATTGGTGGTATAGTAGGAACGGGTATGTTATTCTTGGAAAGGTATCCCATAAGGAGCATTCTGTCTGGCACATTGATAGCACCATCACCGTTCAAATCAGCAGCAGGGTTAAAATCAGGATTACCTGAGAGCGTATTCATCAAGCTGTCTATAACCGCTATATCCTTTGCATCAATACTTCCATCCTGGTTAACATCATAGTTTACTGCTGGAGCTGTGGTTGAAGTTGGTGCTGGAGTTGCAATAAATATTGGTGGCATAGTAGGAATTGGTATATTATGCTCTGCAAGATACTTCATAAGGATCATTCTATCCGACATATTGATCACGTTATTGTTGTTTAAGTCTGCAGCGGGATTGTATTTTCTATTCTTATAGGTCGTATTTAGTGCCTTATCCAGAACTTTTAGATCCTTTATATTAATTCTACCATCGTGATTAATATCCAAACTCTTTGTCCTATTAATCTTACTGTGGTTATTGATATAGTTCTTTAAATCAGGATTCACCATTGGTGTTTTTGCCTGAAGAACACAGGATGAGCTTAAAATCATGGTGCAAGAAATCAGAATTGCAAAAGTTTTCTTCATAGTAATTCCTCCGTTTCAATATTAAAATCTGGTTAATTATGTATAGAGCAACCCCATATAGTTTTGATTTATAAGGTTACTAATCCATGGATAATCGTTGCAACGATTTGAGTGCTCTTAAATATGCTATACACTCTTGTATTATAAATATTCTATTGATGACAGATTTTTAGGGGTAGCTTATAGAAACTAAAGTTACATTTTTGTTTCAAGATTTATTTTCATATAAGGATTAATAATGTAAAATAAGTTTGTATACTATATTAAATACATTATTAATCTTACATTTAGCAGATAGATAAATGCAAAAGATTAATTGTATTTAATACTAAATATAAAAATCTTTAACAGATTTTTGTATCATTAATTTTTTTAAAGGAGGATTCAAAATGGTATCAAAAAAGCTCGACAAATGTATAAGTTTTGCTGTTTCAAGCGTTATGCTTTTTAGCTTGATTTCAACAGTGAGCTTAACCTCATTTGCAGCTACTGCACAAGACATCGTTAATAACGGCGACATGGAAAACAGCACAAATTGGTGGCATAGCAATGGAGGTGAGCCTGTAGTTTCGGTATCTGATGTCAAACACGGCGGCAGCTACTGTATTAAAGCAACAGGCAGAGAAAATCCTTGGGAAGGCGTTGCACAAAATCTCACAGGAAACCAAAAAGGCGATCCTATTGCAGGGACCAAATATCATGGTGCTGCTTGGGTTATGTTCGATGGTGAAACTGCACCTGATAGCGTAACATTCAGACTCAGCATTAAAAGAAATAACGGGACCAAAGACAATTATGACAATATCAAATCCTTTGCTGTAACAAAAGGACAATGGACATTGCTTGAAGGTGATTATACTCTTCCTGCTGATACTGATGTTTCAAATGGTGTACATATATACTTGGAAACTAATGAATCAGAGTCTTTTGTTGATTTCTATGCTGATGACATAAGCTTTAAAGAGCCTAGTTCTACTGTTTCATTAAACGGCAGTGATAGCTTAATCACTGATTTTGAAAATGGTGATGTTAGCGGCTGGACTAGTAGAGGTAGTGAGAAAGTATCCATTACTAAGGATATAAGCCATAACGGAAGCTATAGTATAGCTACAACAGGCAGAACAAATAGCTGGAATGGACCTAGTCACACTTTGATGGGAGTAGTAAACTTTGATACTTCCTACCAATTCTCAGCCTATGTTATGTATAATGACGGACCTGATACCCAGAGTGTTAATATGAGTATTCAAAAGGATAATGATTCAGGAGCATCTTATACAAATATTGGATCTTTAACTTTGACAAAAGGAAAGTGGGCATTAATAGAAGGTAACTATACTGTAAATTATGATTCTACTTTGACTAATATTTCATTATACTTTGAGGCACCTGGTAGCGAGCTTGTTGATTTTTATATTGATGATGTAAAAGTATCTGGTGGTAATTCACTTGATTTTGACCCTAATCTAACATCTTTATATAGTGTTTGGGATAAATACTTCCCGCTCGGAGCAGCTATATCACCTGAAGAAATTCAATCACCAATTTATAGTGCATACATAAATAAGCATTATTCCAGTTTGACCCCTGCTAACTGCATGAAGCCTGATGCATTACAACCTACAGAAGGTATGTTCACCTTCAATGCAACAGACAAAATTGCTGTATTTGCCCAAGAAAATAATAAGCTTATGAGAGGTCATACACTTCTTTGGCACAACCAGATTCCATCATGGTTCTTTACAGATCCACAGGATTCAACAAAACCAGCAACAAGCGAAATGCTTTTAGGAAGGCTGAAAACGCACATCGAAACAGTAATGACACATTATAATGGTAGAATTCATACATATGACGTAGTAAATGAAGTACTGTCAGATAAAAGCGGATTGCGTGGAGATGATGAAAATTCAAAATGGAAATCCATTGTTGGAGATGTTGATAAAGATGGTTTAGATGATGATTACATCCTTGCAGCATTTAAATACGCTTTCCAAACAGCTATAAAAATCGGCGATGATAAAGTAAAATTCTGTATTAATGATTATAATCTTGAGTCTAGTACTAAAAAGCTAGATGATATGTACAATTTAACTAAGCGTATACTGGAAGTTGCAGAAAAAGAAGGAATTTCTAAAGACCGCATAGTTGTTGGATTCCAGATGCATATCAGTATCTACAGTCCTTCTAACGACCAAATTAGATTATCTTTAGAAAAGATAGCATCTCTTGGAGTTAAGATTCAGGTTACCGAGCTTGATATGTCAATTTACAAATCTTCCTCAGAGCCTAAGAAAACTGCAACAGAAGAAATATTATTGCTTCAGGCAAAAAAATACAAGGATGTTTTTGATATCTTTAAAGATGAAGCAATAAAGGGTAATTTAGACACTGTTACAATATGGGGTATTGATGACGGAGGAACATGGTTAAATGACTTCCCTGTTAAAGGCAGACCAGACCCTGCATTGCTCTTTAATAGTAGACTACAGGCAAAACCTGCATACACAGCTCTTACTGACCCTGACAAGCTACCAGTTGACAAGCAGCAGATTACTGCCAAGAAAGGAACTCCTTCTATGGTTGGTGGTAATATTGACAAAGTATGGAACGCAATTAAATGTGTCGATGTAAATAATTTCGTTTTAGGCACAGAGGGTGCAACTGCAAAAGTTAAGACAATGTGGGATTCCGAGAATATTTACATTCTAGCACAGGTTAATGATAGTACAAAAAATGATGAAGATAGCTTTGTTATATACTTTGATAAAAAAACTGGTAATTCAGCAGATAATGAAAGTCATACAATATCCAGGAAACTCACTGATGGTGATTCTAATGGATATATAGTTCAAACCAGCATTCCGATATCAGATATTAAACCGACCCAAGGCACAAAACTTGGCATCGACTTTAAAGTAATTGATCACAATGCAACTGGCACAGTTTCATCTGAAGTTGTATGGAATGACATCAAAAACAAGTTAGGTACATCAGATACATCAGGCTATGGAAATATACTTCTTGATAAGGAAGCAAAGCTTCTTACTGTAAATTATGGTGCTCCTGTTATCGATGGAACTATTGATACAATCTGGGATGGTATCGAGTCAAACGATACTAGCATATGGTTAAATGGCACATCAGGATCTACAGCTAAGTTTAAAACCCTCTGGGCTGACGGCAAGCTGTTTGTATTGGCTGATGTAACCGATAGTCTTCTTTCAAAAGCCAGCACTGATGCTTATCAACAGGATTCTATAGAAATATTTATCGATCAGGATAATGCTAAAAACTCAGTCTATGATTCTAATGATCATCAGATCAGAATAAATTTTGACAATGAAGTATCATATAATCCAAGTGAACTTCTAGGATTCAAATCCGCTACTTCAAAGACTCAAACAGGTTATGTTGTGGAAGCAGAAATTCCATTAAACGCATCTAACGCAAAAGAAGGCAGCGTAATGGGATTTGACCTTCAGGTTAACAATGATGAAGATGACGATGGTACTCGCGACAGTGCAAGCATTTGGTACGACCAGACAGGATTGTCATATAAGGATGTATCCAACATAGGAAATATAATCCTTGGCGAAAAATCCAGTTCTGAAACTAAGGTGTCAGGTTACATCAATCCAGGATTTAGTTCTACAAGCGGCCAGGAAAGTATATTGTCTAGATATAAAGTTGAAATAGAAGGTAATGGATTAAGTGCATTAACTGATTCAAAGGGCTTCTTCGAAATTAAAGACTTACAGGGCGGCGAATCATATAATCTCATAATTAGCAAGAAAGGCTACCTTACAAGGAAGATTTCTTCCGTAAAAGTTAACGGAAGCACTGTTATCGGATCACAATCTTCACCCGTAGCGATTTGGGCTGGTGATATAAATCAGGACAACGCTATAAACATGCTTGATATAATGCAAATAGCAAAGGTCTTTGGATTAAGCTCATCAGATGCTGCCTTTGTATCTTGCGCAGACGTTAATATGGATAATTTCATAAATATGAAAGATGTTATCATAATAGCTAAAAACTTTAACAATAACACAAGTGATTATCCAAGTATTGTGATTAAGTGATTTAGTAAATGCATCTTGCCCACACTATTTTGGATTTACTAAGGGAGACCGCTTTCCACCAAAGGAATTATGCGGTTCTCCCTTTTTTTGTTTTTGCTTATTAGCACTTTTAAAGAATTATTGTTATTTTTTACTATTAAAGTCATAAAAGTATGCATCCGCATATTCAGAGTTCTTGTTATTATAAGCATCCCTCAATTTCTTTGATTCAAAAAGCATAATTTTTATTGCATGCCAATCACCAAACTTATCAAATTTTCTGCAAGAAGTAATAATATGACTATTAGGTAGTCGCCCATATTTAAATCCGCGCTTTTTGCCTTGAATTTTTAACCTCTTCACAAAATCAAGATCTTCAGCTACCGAGAGGTTTTCATTAAAACCACCAACAATCTCAAAATCCTTTCGTCGTAGCCAAAACAACCCTGCTGACATTCTAGTCAAAAAGAACGCAACATCTACAAATGTATATGTTAAGAATATCCCTAATGAATATCTCTCGGGCTTTATTTTTATGCCTCCTCCAATATACTTTCCTGATGTTAAAGCCTTATCAATTTCAAAAAAAACATTAGAGGACATTTCGCTGTCTGCATCTATTGTTGCTATGATCTCGCCAGTTGATGCTCTAACTCCTGCATTTCTAATTTTAGATAGGTTTTTACTGTCTTCTATTATAACTTTTGCATTCTTGCTTAATGCGATTTGTTCTGTCTTATCAGTACAGCGATTTAGAACAACAATTACTTCAACTTCTTCTGAAAATGTCTCTTTAGCTTTATTTATTGAATCGAGACAATTACCAATATATTCCTCTTCATTATGTGCTGGAATTATAACTGATATTCTCATACTAATCCTCCAATAAAATTAATGGAAATATATTAGTAATATATTTCCATTAATTATTATCTTATTTCATTTTACTATATTATGCTCTATTTACCACTTTCCTATTTCATTAATGCTTCTTTTAAAGCATTGTATGCAGGCTTTGGACTTAAATTGCTATCATAAAGCAAAGCTCTACCAGTGCCTGGGAATGTTCCTGGAATCCAAGAATATTTATCGGTAAAGCCCCAAACCACAAACGTTTTAACGTTAGGGTTTCTTAAAGCAATTTCCATCAATGACTTGTAATTGCTTGCCTGTGTTTGGAATCCTGAACTTTGACTTTCTGAATCATTCATACGAATATCCAACTCAGTAAATGATACCTGTACTCCAATAGCTGCATACCTCTTAATGTTTTGCTCTATTGCATTAAGATACGAAGAACTCATTCCGTTTATAAAGTGACATTGGAATCCAACTCCGTCAATCGGAATTCCCTTTTCCTTCATGCTCTTAATCATGTTATATGCTGTATTGGACTTACTACTCATGTCTTCTATATTATAATCATTATAGAATAGAAGTGCATCAGGATCAGCTTTTCTTGCAGTCTCGAATGCAATGTCTATAAAATCATTACCGATTTTACTCGTCCATACACTTCTTCTAAGTCCATTACCACTATCGTCACAAGCTTCGTTAACAACATCCCATTCTGCTACTTTTCCCTTAAAATGTTCCATAGTCTTTGTAATGTGGTTGTTCATCGTAGAAATCAATCCATCACGACTTCCATTCCAATTTCCCATCCAGTTAGGAAGTTGAGCATGCCATACAAGAGTGTGTCCACGAACTTTTTTATTGTTACTTAAAGCAAAGTCAACTAATTTATCAGCTCTTGTAAAGCTGAAACTATTTTGTGAAGGCTCTATAGCATCAACTTTCATTTCATTTTCAGCTACAACAATTCCAAATTCTTTTTTTAGAATGTCATCATAAGTTGAACCTGTTTGATTATAGAACCATTGACTATTAACACATGAACCAAGTGTTATTCCCTTAGCTGCAGCTAGTTGGTGCAATGCTGTTCCTGCTGGCGATGGAATAGGAGTCGATGTTGCAACACTTGGCTTTACAGTAGCGCTTGGCTTTGTAGTAGCACTTGGCTTTGTAGTAACTGCCTTGTTAAAATTCACAGCCATAATCATAACATCGCCCATGTTTATTTGACGATCATCGTTCAAGTCATATTCTGCAACATATTTCCCATCTCCATCTACAGAATTAAATACTGTAGCTAAAAGTATAACATCAGCCATATTTACATAACCATCGTTGTTGATATCACCTTTAATTGATGGCTCTGTACTTGGTGGTGTTGGTGTTGCATTCTTTGCTGTTGATGTTGGATTCTTTGATGGTACTGATGAATTTAAAGCATCAGACAAAGCTTTTTGTATTGCATAGTAAGCTGGCTTTTTCTGTCCATTGTCATTAAAAATCAATGGAGCTATTGCTTTATCTTCTGATGATTCTGGATTTATACGCCATGACTGAGAATCTCTTATTCCCCATACTTGGAAAGCTCTACAGTACGGTTGTTCTGCACATGCTTTTGCTATCCAGCCATATATCTGCGCCTGTTTCTCAAGTCCAGATTGTGTTGTATCAGAACAACCAACATCCATTTCTGTAACATAGCTTTCAACACCTAGATCCGCAAATTTCTGCATTTGATCTGCAAATCTTTGGGCATCGGTTTCAGTAAAGCTAGGTCCTAAATGCATCTGGAAACCTACTCCATCAATCGGAATGTCCCTGTTCTTAAAATCTTTTACCATCTCATAGACACCCTCAAATTTGGCAGGTCTTAATTCCATATCATATTCGTTATATACTAGTTTTGCATTTGGATCAGCCTTGCGAGCAGCTATAAATGCATCCTCAATATATTTTTCACCCTGTTTCTGTCCAAAAACAGATGCACCATCCTGTCCATTGCTTCCAATTGCATTAATACGATATGTACCATCTTTCTGGAATGCTTCATTTACAACATCCCAAGCATAAATTTTACCTTTGTAATATGTTCCAACATTGTTTATGTATGTTTCCATCATGCTCTTGGTTCCGTCAACCCATCCAGGATTATACTTATGCCACACAAAAGCATGTCCATGAACTACCATATTGTTAGACTTCGCAAAATTGACCAAACTATCCCCGCCACTATAATTATACTGATTTTGGCTAGGTGATATTGTTCCAATTTTCATATTATTTTCACATGTTACGATATCAAACTCAGTTTTTACTATATCTTGATCACCACTACTTAAATTCCCAGGAACTGCAGCACCAACATAAAACTCATGTCCTTTATCTCTTATTTTTTTTGCTAAAGAACGGAGAGAATCATTTGATGTGGTACCTGAAGGACTAACAGATGGTCCTACTGTAACTACAGGTGTAGGAGCAGATCCTCCTAAATTAAGATCCATTTTAGTCATATCAGCCTTACCACTACTCTGGTATCCTTCAACAACCATGGAAACTTCATACATCTTGCCCATCTTCATTCCTTTAGCTTCCCATGCTTTAAAGTGTTCGCTAACACTGATGGTTCCACTTGTTCTTTTAGATGTGCAGATACTCCAATACTGCTGGAATGTTGTATTATCGCCCTTAATAGAAGGTCCAGTTCTGGAATTTTGATAAACCTCATATGTGCGACCATCAACACTAATAGTTCCCTTCATAGCTATACCACTTCCTGGTGGCTTCCAAGTGCCATAGCTATCTATGATGTAATACTCCACCAGCGGATCTTCCGTCCACCCGTATACAGCCATGTATGAGTTACCATTAGGCTGATAGTTACAAGCGTAGTCTATTGAGATATTACCATACTCCTGGTAAGTCTTTGTAGACCCAAGTTTCTTTCCTGTACGGAATAATATATTATTGATATTATCCCATGAACAACTGAATGTTCCACCCCCATTGAGGGTCATTGTACCGTTACCTCTGTCTTTCCAATACTCGTAGTTATAGCCATCGTATGTACTTGTTTCATTTGAAGTAATTGTTTTTGCTGCTTGTACATTTACTGGAAACAAGGTAAACAAGATGCTTAAACTCGCTATGATGGATATGATTCCCATCATTTTTTGTTTCATTTTTATTCCCCCTTCTTTATAAAATAACAAACTGTATATTAAACGGAATATTCCGTTAATATATCCAAATTAAAATTTTCTGTTAATATTTGCCCTTGAGTTTTGCCATTCTTTTTACAAACTCTTCTGAGCTTAATCTCCTGTCAAACAATTCCGCCACAAGGTCTTTGTGTATTTCAGCATCAGTAGCCGTTAGGATTGTATCCCACCAACTGATGGAACTTGTACCGCTTTCCATAATCTCGATTGTTTGTTTTGTAAGCGGAGACAACTGGGATTTGGCGTTATTTCCTGTCCTCCAGCACGATAAGCCTCCCCCTCTCAAATAACCTTCCTTCGCTGTACTTTCACTGAGATATGCAAGTACATCTACTGCGTCCTGTTTGAACTCAGTGTTAACATTTATATAATAACCATCAGTTATTCCACCATAAACTTCAGTAATAGCTCCTTTACCATTTTTTATTGTTGGGAAAGGAATTGCAATTATATTTCCATTTACCATGGAATTATAATCCTCAATATTATATCCAACCCAGTTACCTTGGTACATCATAGCAGCTCTTCCCTTGATAAATTCGTTTACCATATCATCAAAACTAGTATTTAATGCATCCTCGTTGAATGCCTTGTTATCAACTAGTCTTAATAGTTTATCTGCAGCCTCCTTAAAAACCTGTTGATCAAACATCGGTGGATCAGCTAAAGCATTCTTACATGCAGTACTTCCTGCTTGTCGCATGGCCAGGATATCATACCAATACATACCTGGCCAACGATCCTTCTCACCTACAACAATTGGAACAATGTCTTTAGACCTAAGCTTTTTCACAGCCTCCATCAATTCATCAAAAGTGTTTGGTATCTTAACACCAGCTTTTTCAAATAAATCAGTATTGCAATACAAGTTGGCCATATATCTGTAAATTGGCAAGCTGTAAATCTTCCCCTTATACATGCATGAGTCTATGACTCCAGGATATAACCTGTCCAAAGTTTTTTTGTCTAGATAAGAGTCAATTGGCAGAATGTTTTCTCCATCAATATAAGGTTCTGCAAAGCTTCCTCTCCACATATAAAACAAATCAGGAGCATCACCAGCAGCTAATGCTGTCTTTATTTTTGATTTATATTGTTCACCATTCCAACTAGCTTCAACCACAAGAATTTCTGGATTTTTCTCATTCCATTCCTGAATAGCTTTTTTTAGTGGACTTAAAGCCTGATCAGCTCTATTTAACCATAGACTCCATAACACCAGCTTTTTAGGCTCATTTTTCACATCCTCTTTTAGCAAGGGATCTTGAATTGAACCGCTTTTACATGAAGTTAGAGCCGATATCAAAATCACTAAATTTATTATCAACAATATCTTTTTTAAAGATTTATGCATTTCTTATATCCCCTTTAGGCGATTTCAAAATTTCCTTGTTCAATTTTAAAAGGCGAAAAGTACTTAAATAAGTATTTTTGAAATCGCCAGTTGACCAGTTGTTTTTTGGAATCACCTTATTGCATTTTGATTTTTATATTTTGCAAATTAAATTGTCAATTCAACATAGGAGAGGAAATTTTGGAAATCTCCTTCCTTAATTATATTTGTTTTAATATCTAAATTTATTAAATATTTTGATTAAAACATCTAAAATATTATCTATATTAAATACATTATTAATCTATATATTAATACAATTAATCTACTTAATTTGGGTTCTATATTAATAAATAAATTATTAATCTTACAATTGTATTTAATCTAATTTTTTCGAAATTCATTAACTGAAAGCCCAGTAAACTTTTTAAAGATAGTGCTGAAATAATTAGGATCATTGATTCCTACCATTTCTCCAATCTGATATACTTTCAAGCTTGTTTCCTTTAATATTTTTTTTGCATATTCAATTCTTTGTGTTGTGATATATTCAACAACGGTCTTATTTGTTTCCTGCTTGAACAATCGGCACAGATGACTAGGGCTAACATAGAATTCCTTAGCTATTGTAGAAAGAGAAAGATTTGCATTACTCATATTCTTTTCAATATGTTCCTGAATCTTAAAAATCAATATGTTTGCCTTTTTTTCGTTTAGGCTATGAATTCTATCAATAACCTTCTCAATAAGAACTTTCAAGTAGTTTTTCATTTCAAGCAAATTATCCATTCTAAACACATCTTCATACGGTTTTGTATTTTTTCCCCACAATTCGATAGTATCAATTTGGAGTTCAAGCAAAACACGCATACATGATGACAGTATATCAAATGCCTCAAGCCTTAAATTTTCAATAGTTATAGTGGGATTAAAACAACTTTCAGAAAAAAGTTCGTCTATAAGTTCTATTGCCTTTTGCTTGATCCCTGCTTTAATGAAAAACTCAAGTTTTTCTCCTTTGTTAGGAATACCCCTCCATGATTGATCGTTGTTATACGTTATATCATTGTAGTTGACGACCTGATTTTTTCCTATCATAACTTTATAATTTAACGCATCACAAGCTTCCCGATAAGTAACTTTTATATTCTTAGTCCCATAGGTCTTGTTACCGATACCAATGCACACGAAGCACTTACACCTGTTAATTAGCAATACCTTGATTGTTTCACAGCATTCTATAAGGTCTATTGAATCATTATTACTCATTATTACAATTTTTCTACTGTTATCAAAAAACACCTGAACATACTTGTCCTCCTTAAACACTTGCCTTATTAAGTCAGAACATTTTATTGCCAGAAGTATCAATTCTTCTTCGCTCTCAAGTGATCCATTTAAAGAATCACTTACCTCAACAACTGCAATCTGAAACATATCAGATTGCCCATTTATATCTATTTTAAAGTACGTCATCTTCTCTAAAATTTCATGCTGATCAAGCTCACCTAATAATAGCTCATTGAGGAATTTCTCCTGCATATAAGGTAAGCTTTCATCCAGTCGCTGTTTCAATTTTTCGTATTCCTTTACATGTACTCTTTCCATCTCAATCTTATTTTTTAGTTCAAGTGCAACTTTCCTGATCTCTTCAGGGTTGACTGGTTTGAGTAGGAAATCAGATATTCCGATTTTTATGCTCCGCTTCACATAGTCAAACTCATCATGCCCTGTAATAACTACAATCTTTATATGTGGAAACTTTTCGATAACAGCTTTGCTAAATTCGATACCATCCATAAAAGGCATACAAATATCAGTAAAAATTATGTCTGGAACAATCTGATCTATTAAATCCAGAGCTTCTCTTGCACTAGATGCTTCACCTGCAATTTCCATACCTATATCTTTCCAGTTTATTCGCAATTTAAGGTAGTTTCTTATTAAGAATTCATCGTCAACTATAAGCACTTTAAGACTATCCATCTTTTCCTACTCCATTCACATCTTTTTGCGGTACATATATAGTAATCTTTGTCCCTGAACCAATTGCACTTTCTATTTGAAAACAATCATTCATCCCGTAAAAAATTCTCAAGCGTTCAATTGTTCCTCTAAGTCCAAAGCTAGCAACGCTTGTATCAGCACTATTGTCCAAAACATGATTGATATATTTTTCCGCCATCCCTACTCCATCATCTTCTACAGTTATCTGAACATAATCCTTAACAATCCTTGTCTCAATAGTTATGCTTCCTCTCTCCCCCTTAACTCTTAAACCATGGTAGAGAGCATTTTCAACCAAAGGTTGTAATACAAGCTTAAGAATCTTAAAGCATCCAGCCCGTTCATCCAATTTATAATTTACAGAAAAAATATCTGCATACCGTATTTGCTGTATATCTAAATAGTTTTTTACAATCTCTATTTCCTCACTAATTGTAATAACCTCTTTTCCTTTACTAAGACACAGCCTGTAATAGCTTCCTAGAGCATCAACAACATTGCATGCTGCTTCTTTTTCTTCCATCAATATCAATGAATTGATTGATCCTAAGGTATTATAAAGAAAGTGAGGCTTTATTTGAGCCTGTAGCACATTTAACTCAGCCTGTCTTTTAATCCTCTGCTCAGTTATTACTCTATCAATCAACTGTTGTATTTCATTAATCATCAAGTTGTATCCATCCCTAAGCTGCCCGATCTCATTGCTTCCAGCATGGATATCTACTTCTTTAAATTCCCCTTTCTCTACACCTTTCATTGATTTTAAAAGTTTCTTTATTGGAATTGTAACTATTCTTGAAGTGAAAATCGTTCCAACAAACATAAAAAGGCTATTTAAAATTATAATTGCAAGACCTATCAAGCTTGGCACAGCTGTTTCATTAGTCAATTCATTAGCAGGTATTAAACTTACAAGCTTCCAATCAGACCTTTTATCAATCAGGAATGAAAACAAATATTCAATACCATTGATATTCTTCATCATATACCCGCGATCGTTATCACCAAAAAATCCAATGACGTTTTCCATTTCATCAATCTTATTTATTTTAACAATGCTTTCATTGTTTTCATCGAGGATTGTGATGTCTGTAGCATAGTTTTTAACAATGTTTGCATAAGAATCCTTAAATGCATTTTCCGAAATATTTATTATAAGCACTCCAAGTGTCTTGGTTGAATTAATATCACGTATTAAACGAATCATAGATACAAAATTATCTTTTGGCATACGCGTAAAAGCATTTCCGCCATTTAGACTTAATATATATGCACCTTTCTTCTTCAAAACCTTACTGTACCATTCTGCATCCCTAATATCAGTTGGTGTGAAATCAAGATCATCTTGATTATTTATAGAATATTCGTTTCCGCTATTATCAAAAATATAAACTGAAGAAATAAAAGATGTTTCCTGCGTCAATTTATTGAGGTAATCTCCTAATCTTCCCTGAACAGATAAATCCGAGTATATACTTCCGTTTCTAAGCAGCGATTGTAGATCGTTATTCGACAGGATAACTTTAGAATAACTGTCTATATTGCTGATCATAAAGTCTATACTGGTCTTAACAGAATACAGGGTTGAGAAAGACAAATTACTGACCTTCTTTTGAGCAGTATTAGAATATATCTGCTGATAGAGCAAATTACTAAGAAGTATTGAGACAATCAAAATAACACAATAAAATAGCGTGAACCGTACACTAATTTTCATGTTAGAGAGTTTCCCAGAAATGACATTTTTGAAATTGAAAATTATTTTATATAACCCTTCCACTATATGTACAACCACCTCATAAATCCAAACAATTGGTAATAGTTTTAGGAATTTTTACTCTTGTAAACATAATACCATTTTTCAGCAATGTAGTCAATTTGCTTATAAATATGGGAACCATAATTTCTAGACATTAAAAAAAGCAGCCCTTCAAATTATAAACACTTGATTAGAGCTGCTTTCTATTAGTTTATATTCCTAAACCTCTTTGATTCCAGTTACCTGGAAAGGATGCAATTCTGCATGCACTATACCAGCTTTTACAGCAGGATCATTATTAAATATAAGTTGAGCTTCATCATTTGTTTCAGCTTTAAAGACAACTATACCATATGCACCATTAGAACAACCTCCCATAAAAATTATCTTTCCTTCGGTATATAGTCCTTTTGTGTATTCAGAGTGCGCCCCAAAAGCCATCATTTCTTCCTGTGTCATTGTCTGTACAAAATTCTCGCGTTTAGGTTTAAAAATATAAATAAATTGATTTGATGTTTGCATCATTATAACCTCTCTTCTTCTATAAAGTTTATTTTTCTTCAAATATCTCTTGTTTTCTTAGATTTTCATAACCTAAACAAAAAGCTTCGTGCCTACATAACCCATATCAACATAAAATTGACAGTTGGTGGTCGTAACAATAAAAGATGCGTCTTTTTTACAACTCTTACGGCTACGGATGCCCACATACAACTCATGTAACTTAACCTTCTATGTCTCACTGGGTCAATGCCCTAAA
>Ga0209800_10001559_pt1 | contig 23256 bp, 18 predicted proteins | sample Higcelweek8metaG_FD_187174 | JGI IMG/M metagenome (GOLD analysis project Ga0209800, IMG submission 187174) | Freshwater pond sediment microbial communities from the University of Edinburgh, under environmental carbon perturbations - High... | ecosystem: Environmental > Aquatic > Freshwater >...
CGCGAAATGCTTTAAAAGCGGCCTGCCTGGCCGCGCTGATTCCCGCCCTTTTGGGCGGCTGCACCATGGCCCCGAAATTCGAGCGCCCCAACCCCGCTCTGCCCTCGGACTGGACCACCGGCTCGTCCGCGCAAACCCAGCCCGGCGCCAAGGCTCAGGATTGGCGTCAGATCATCGTCGATCCGGGGATGAAACGCCTTGTGGAACTGGCCCTGGCCAACAACCGCGACCTGCGCGTGGCAGTGCTCAAGATCGAGAAGGCGCAGGCCCAGCACGCCATCGTGCGCGCGGACCTGTTCCCGAAGATCGACGGCACCGCAGGCTCCAACACCACGCGCACCCCGGCCTCGCTTTCATCGTCGGGACAGGCCACAACCTCACGCTCCTACAGCGTGGGGCTCGGCTTCAGCTCCTTTGAGCTGGATCTCTTCGGTCGCATCCAGAGCCTGAAGGAACAGGCCCTGGAGCAGTACCTGTCCACGGAAGCCTCCGGCAAAAGCGTCGAGTTGAGCCTTGTGGCCGAGGTCGCCTCGGCGTACCTCACCCTGGCTGCGGACCGCGAGCACTTGACCCTGGCCAAGGAGATTCTGGAGACAGAAAACACATCCTATGAATTGGTGAAGCAGCGCTTTGAAAACGGCGTCACCGATGAGCTCGCCCTTTCCCAGGCCCAAACCACCGTCGACACCGCGCGCGTGAGCGTGGCCCAGTACACCTCACAGGTGACGCAGGACGAAAACAACCTGTCGGTGCTGGTGGGCATGCCCCTTTCGCCCGAGCTGCTGCCCGCCAAAACGCTGGCCGAGGTCTTGCCCCTTGCGCCGGTGCCCGCCGGGCTGCCCTCCGAGGTGCTGACGCGCAGGCCCGACGTCGTGGCCGCGGAGCATGATCTCAAGGCCGCCAATGCGAACATCGGGGCCGCCAGAGCCGCCCACTTCCCCACCATCAGCCTCACAGGAGATTTCGGCACTTCGAGCAACGCCATCAATGGGCTCTTCTCATCCGGCTCGCAGGCCTGGACCTTCGTGCCGCAGATCACCCTGCCCATCTTCCACGCCGGAGCCATCAGCGCGGGCGTCAGATCCGCCGAGGCCGACCGGGACATCTACGTGGCCCAGTATGAAAAGGCTGTGCAGACCGCGTTCCGCGAGGTCTCCGATGCCTTGGCGCAGGGCACCTCCTTGACCACCCAGGTGGAAGCGCAGACCTCCCTCACCAAGGCCACGTCCAAGAGCTACGAACTCTCCACACTGCGCTACGACAACGGCGTGGACAGCTACATGACCAAGCTCGACTCGCAGCGCACCAACGCCTCTGCCCAGCAGAACCTCATCACCGCCCGCCTTTCGCGGCAGACCAATCTGCTGACCCTGTACAAGACTCTGGGCGGCGGCTGGTCCGCAGAGGAAGGCCCGGAAGCGGCCAAACTGCTGCACAAGGACAAGGACGCCGAATCCGACGCAAGTAAGAAGTAGCCGCCCAATAGCCGTTGGCGGCACAAGAACATGAAAAAAGCCCCTGCGGTTTCGCAGGGGCTTTTTGTTTGCGCGAACTCAAGCGTGAAAGTCAGGCTAATCGCGGCCCTTCATGACCACGCGGGGTTTGCTGCCATCGGCGGCGCCGAGAAGCCCATCGGCCTCCATCTGCTCAATGTAGCGTGCGGCGCGGTTGAAGCCGATGCGGAAGCGGCGCTGGATAAGGGAGATGGAAGCCCTGCCCTGCCCGACCACGAACTCCACAGCGTCGGAGTACATGGGGTCGTCGGCCACGCCGTTGCCCACGCCATCGCCGCCGGAAGCGCCGCCAGGAGCATCGCCCTCCTTGCGCCACTCGGAGAAGTCCAGATCGAACTGCTGCGGCAAGCGTGCCTTCCAATAAGCCACCACGGCCTCGATCTCCACTTCGTCCACATAGGCCCCGTGCAGGCGCCGCAGCTTCGACCCGCCGGACTTGTAGAGCATGTCGCCCTTGCCCAGCAGGCGTTCCGCGCCGACCGTGTCCAAAATGGTGCGCGAATCGTGGCGGCTGGTGACCTGGAACGAGATGCGCGTGGGGAAGTTGGCCTTGATGAGACCGGTCACGACATCGACGCTGGGCCGCTGCGTGGCCAAAATCATATGGATGCCCGCGGCGCGCGCAAGCTGCGCCAGGCGGACGATGCAGGTCTCGACGTCCTTGGCTGCGGTCATCATCAGGTCGGCCAACTCATCGATGACAATGACGAGGTACGGCATGGCTGTCAGGTCGGCCATGTCGTCAGGACGCTTGTCGCCCATTTCAAGCAGCTTCTGGTTGAAGCCCTCGATGTTGCGCACGCCAAGGCGGGCCAGGGTCTCATAGCGCGAATCCATTTCGCTCATGGCCCACTCAAGCGCGCTCTTGGCCAGGCTCATGTCCGTCACCACAGGATGCACCAAATGCGGCAGGTCGGAATAGATGGCGAGCTCTATGCGCTTGGGGTCGATGAGCAGCAATTTGACTTTTTCCGGCGAGGCCTTGAACAGGATGGACACGAGAAAGCCGTTCAGGCACACGCTCTTGCCCGCTCCGGTCGCTCCCGCCACCAGAATGTGCGGCATGGCGGCCAGATCGGCGATCTGCGGCGCGCCTTGAATATCCTTGCCAAGAGCCAGGGTCAGCGGCGATTTCGCCATGCTGAACACCGGGTGTTCAATGATTTCGCGCAAGCTGACGGTCTGCCGCTTCTCGTTCGGAATCTCCACGCCAATGGAGTCCTTGCCGGGAATGGGCGCTTCGATGCGCACCGCAAGGGCCTTGAGGGAAAGGGCGATGTCGTCGTTGCGCGCGGCGATGGTGCTGATCTTCACACCCGGCGCAGGCTTGAACTCGAACATCGTGACCACGGGACCCGGCAGAACCTGCTGGATCTCGCCCTGGATGTTGAAATCCGCAAGGCAGGCGGTGAGCTGACGGGCCTTGGCCTGCAGGATCTTGGGATCGCTGACGGCCTGCTGGGGCGGTGCCTCGTGCAGCAGTTCGGGGCTCGGAAGATCGGCGCTGGACGCGGACACGGCGGGAGCCGCCTTCTTGGCGGGCGCAGGTGACTCAAACGGTTTGAGCACCATATCCGCTCCAACGGGTGCGGGCGCGGACGCCGGGGCATGAGCCGCCGCGCCGCCGCTGCCGCGCGCTTCGGTTTCATCCTGCGCGGCGCGCTTGCTCATGCGCTCGCCCAGGCGCTCCAGAAGGCGCAGCGACGGCTTGCTGGACGCGCTCGCTTGCGCGGGCTTTCCGGTCTCGACAAGGCGGTGGCGCAAGTTGCGCTCGCGGTATTTGCACCATTGATCGTAAGCGAAGGACTTGAGGCGCTTGAACACCGCCCCCCAGCTCACCTGCAGGCCTACCTGCATGGACACCGCGGTCCAGAACAGCCAGAAAAGGGAAGAGCCCCAAGGATTCAGCAAAGTGAAGGTGGTGGTGACCGCCATTTTGCCGATGGCGCCGCCGCCAGCCAAGGTCGGCGCAAGGCCATGTGCGGGCAAAGCCCAGGGCTTTGTGGCCCAGGCCATGACGCAAAGGACAAGCACGCCCACGCCGAACCAGCGGAACCAGCCCTGGCGCAAGCGTTCGATGAACTGCGCCAAGCCGATCTGGGCAAGAAAGATTGGCCAGGCCAAGGCGCCGATGCCGAAGATTTCGACCAGAAAGCCGGCCGTGTACGAGCCCACGGCCCCGGCGAGATTGCTCGTCTTGCGGGCCGCGCTGACCGCCTGGTTGAACGTGGGGTCCAGCGGATCAAAGGAAAAAACGCACAGAAAGAGGAAGACCGCCACAAACAGATAGGCCAGTCCTCTTATCTCCATGCGGAATTTTACTGTGTCCGTGGATCTACCCTCCGCTTTCGCCTTGGCTTTGGCAATGTGCCCGCCCCGTTTCTTCGGGGCGGGCTTATGGGCTTCGGACATATCCTGGGTGAACCTGAAGGATTACTCGCGGCTCAGGTACTCGCCCGTGCGGGTGTCGACCTTGATGCGCTCGCCCTGGGCGATGAACAGCGGAACGCTGACCATGATGCCGGTTTCAAGCTTGGCGGGCTTGCTGGCGCCGGTGACGCGGTCACCCTGCACGCCGGGCTCGGTCTCCACAACCGTCAGAACCACGGAGGCGGTAAGATCCATGTCGAAGAGCTCGCCGTTGTACAGCAGCACCTTAACGGTCTCCCCTTCCTTAACGTAGCCGCCCTTGTCGCCCACCTGGGCGGCCGGGATATTCTTCTGCTCGTAGCTTTCAAGATCCATGAACACGAAATCGGAGCCCTCGCGGTAGAGGAACTGCATTTCCTGCATGGCGATGTCCGGCTTGCCGACCTTCTCGCCTGAGCGGAAGGTCTCGTCGACAACGCGTCCGGTGAGGATGTGCTTCAGCTTGGTGCGCACAAAGGCGCCGCCCTTGCCGGGCTTCACATGCTGGAATTCGACGATTTCATAAGGCTTGCCATCCATCTCGATCTTGAGACCGCGACGGAAATCAGACGTGGAATACATTCAACCTCCGGGTCATTTATGGCAGCAACATGCTGTCGCGCCTGACTATTTTTTATCCTGCCCTTCGGCTGCGCGGCGCTCCAGCGCCAGGACCGCCAACGCATACCCGAGAATGCCGAAACCGGCAACACATCCGATGCAGCTTTTCCCTATCAGGCTCTTCTGCCGCAAGGGTTCATCGGTGCGGGCAAAGATGTTCGAAATGTGCACTTCGACGCAGGGCACGCCGATCCACGCCAGGCAGTCGGCAAGGGCGAGGCTGGTGTGGGTGAGCGCGCCAGCGTTGAACGCCACGCCGTCCAGGCCCTCGCGCCGGGCCATCTCCAGCCTGTCGATGAGATTGCCCTCGAAATTGGACTGGTGGAACAGCAGTTCCACTTCAGCGGCCTTGTCGCTTAAAAAGCCTTTCAGCATTTCAGGCAAAGCGTCCAAGCCTTGGGAACCGTAGATTTCCGGCTGGCGCGTGCCGAGATGACCGAGGTTTGGGCCGTTCAAAATAAGGTATTTGCGGGTGCTCATGGCTGCCCTCTGGCGGGTTTGAGGTCGCGGACCGTGCTTGACGTGGAGGCCAAAAGCCAACATCTAAGACGCAAGCGCACACGCCGTGCGCGGGAAGCCTCTCTGGAGCAGTATGAATCGAACCTTCGACTTAGTCAAAACCGCGTACGAAATATCCCAGCTTACACCGTCCGACGAGCCGCAGGTGGCGCTGGCCGGGCGCTCCAACGTGGGCAAAAGCTCGCTCATCAACTGCCTGGCGGGCCGCAAGGGTCTGGCCAAGGTCAGCTCCACGCCGGGCAAGACCCAAAGCGTGAACTTTTTCCGCATCGCCCCTGGTGACTACACCCTGGTGGACTTGCCTGGCTACGGGTATGCGCGCCGTTCTCAAGCCGAGCGGGCCAAATGGGGCAAGCTCATCGAAAAATTCCTCACCGACAATCCTGGCCTCAAGGGCGTGGCCGTGCTGCTCGACGTTCGTGTCACCCCGCAGCAGAGCGACCTTGAGCTTGTGGGCTGGCTGCGCCATGCGGGCATCCCCATTCTGCCGGTGCTCACCAAGTGCGACAAGGTGAATCAGCGCGAAGCGGCGGCGAGGCAGCGCGAATGGCGCGATCTCCTCGGCGGCGCGGCAATGCCCATATGCTTCTCCAGCGTCACCCGGCTGGGGCACGACGCCCTTTGGGCCGCGCTGGACGCCCGGGCCGGTGTCGTCCCCCCAGAGTCTAGTCCGCAGATCTGATGAAACGATGGGCCAAGCCATCACGCCAGCGGTGCACCCGGGCCGTAAAGCGCGGAGCGCAAAGCCACGCCAAACGCAGCGCGGCCAATGAGATGAAGGAGAGGTTGGCTAGCCAAGCCCCCAGTATGGGCGGCACCAAGCCCTTCTGCCCCGTGGTTATGCCAAGGACATAGAGTCCGTAATAACTGAAGATGACGACCAGGCTCAACACCAGATTGATATAAAGGTTTTCGAAAAAAGAGCAAAGCGCCAGGCCGAGCAAGGCCATGGTGATGATGGAAAAGGCGTACGACCATTTCCCGTGCCAGGCGGTGCGCAGACGCTCCACATTCGAGCCGGATTCCTTGAGCTCATCAATGACCTGCCCAAGATGCCACAGGGGCAGATCCGAACGGTCGGGCGAATCTTCGTTCAAAAAGCTGCGCATGTTCTGCCGCAGCGGAATGAAGTTGGTCAAAAGCCGCGTGGCTGTGAAGTCCGAGGTTTCAATCTCCCACACGTCGAGAAGTCCCCAGCCGTGCTCGTCGACCAACCCCTTTTTAGCGGTCATGATGCGTGTCAGGCGCATGGCGTCGCGGTCGAACTCATAAACCGTCACGTCATTGACGCGGCTCGATGTGGGCTGGGCCTCTCCCGCATGGACGATATACGGTCCCTCGCGGAACCAGAGGTTCTTAACCGTCCGCTTGTCGAGCTGCTTCTTGCGAACGTCCTCGCGCCATATGCGGCTGGCTTCGCGTTCGCCATATGAAGCCACGAACTGGGAAAAGAGAAGCTGCCCGAAGCTCCAAATAAGCGCATAGACAAGAAAAAAGCGGATAAACCAGCTGATGGAGAGCCCGCCCGCGCGCAGCGCCATCATCTCGCGGTTGCGCACCAAAAGCCCTATCTGCAGCACTATGGCCAGCAAAAACACAGCCGGAAGAATCTGCGAGAAGATCAGGGGCATCTTCACCATGAAATAGGTGATGATTTGGCGCCAGGAAAGCCCGGCGTCCAGGAAGTGTTCAAGCCTGTCGGCAAGATCCGCCAGGAGATAGATGAAGGTGCCCGCCCCTAGGCAAGTGACCAAGAGGAACAGGTTCTGGCGGACAAGATAGCCGCTGAGGGCGCCAAGACGGGGCATAGAGAAGCTCATGCCACCCCCTTTTGCTGCAGGCGCTCCAAGACCCAAAGCACCCCGGACGGGACGCGCTCGCGCACGGCCTGGCGCAAGAACAGGAACCCGACACAGCTGAAGAGGACATCAGGAATCCAAACCCCAACGGAAGCCACTTCCGGCTGGGTTTCACCGAGGCTTTCCGCAACGGTGAGCATCGAATAATACACCAGAAAAACGCCAAGAGCCAACAGGAGTCCGTGCTGCTGCTTGAGCGCGCGAAAAACGCAGGCGATTGGCACGGAAAACAAGCCCAGCACCAGGCAGGCCAGCGGCAAGGCCAAACGCTTTTGAATCTCCGTCTTCACCGCGCGCAGCTTGTTCGGATCGATGCGGTTCTCCGTCAACAGCTGCTTCTGAAGCGCCTCGTCACCGTCCACCTCGACCAGACGCTTGAAGGACATTTCCTTGAGGGACATTCGACTGAAGCCCATGCTTGTCAGCATGTTGCCGAGGGGCAAGCGCACGGCGTACGTTCCGAAATGCAAAACATCGAGGTTCTCGTCCACACGGCGGAAAATCCTGCCATTGCGGAACACAACCTTGATCTGCTCTTTCTCCGTGTCCGTGGTGACTGTGCCTTCCGGCGCAACAACCGTGGTTGTGAAATTCTTGCTTGTCTTATCCTGCACAAAGACGAAGCGGATGTCGCCGGAGTCCAAATCGACCTGCTGGGCATAAATGGTGAGCCCTGGGAACTCCTGGTTGAAGACGCCGGCCTGCAAGGAAAGCTTCGTCTTTGTCCTGGCGAATTCCATCAGCGAAATTTTGAACTGCTCCATGCCCCAGGCGACACCGAAGAGAGAAATGTAGAGGCTGAAGAGCGTGCACAATGTGCAAAAGACAATGGGAGCGGGCAAAAGCTGGTACAGGCTCACGCCGCTGGCTTTGAGCGCCGTCAGTTCCCGGTCGGCGGCCATGCGCAGAAAAGTGAGGAATACGCTGAGCATGCAGGCGATCGGCGTCAAAAGCATCATGAAGAAAGGGCTCAAGTAGACGAACAGGCGAAGCACATCGAAAACACCCAAATTCTGGGAGAGCAGCATCTCACGCAACTGCAGCATGCGCCCAACCAAAATGAGCCCGAGAAGGCAGGAGCCGATGAGCAGGAACAGCCCGATGTGTTCCTTGAGAATCTGGCGGTGAACGATCTTCAAGACTACTTCTCGCCTTTGTCGCCAACAGTATAAAAACGTTTAAGAAATTCAACGTCCAGAGGGCTCAGGTTGAAGCGCTCTGCCGCAGCCTCGATATGGAGAAGCGGATTGCTCTCCCCAGGAATGCAGGCGCACTGCCCACTGATCCAATCCATGGCCCTGCGCGCCAATTCGCTCTGTGGGACAACTGTGGTCATGTTCCGCTCCTTATTAATCCGTGGTCGGCGTTTGCTTAGCAAATTCTACACCACAGAGCATATCCTGGCAACGCGAACCGCCCCCCTTCCGCGCACCGCATTTTTCCTTAGGAATTTTCACATGCCCCCCGTCCAGGGCTTGCCAAGCTCCGGAAGAATAGCTATAAGGCGCTTCCCGTTAAGGGAATCAAGGCGAGGTAGCTCAGTCGGTCAGAGCATGCGGCTCATATCCGCAGTGTCGGGGGTTCAATTCCCTCCCTCGCTACCAAACAAATAAACCCCTGTTTAGGCAGGGGTTTTTTTGTGCTTTTAAACAATGACGCATGGAGGTGTAGAAATTTTGTGGTATTAAAAGGAGAAATTGATTACGCATGGTAACCCACTTAGCAATAGGCGGGGGTAGGCACGCTTGAAATTGTATGAAGCCAATGGCACGGCCGTTATTATTCCTCCCCCTAAAGGATGAGAACCTGGCCAGGCACAACGATAGCCCCATGCGCACAGGAAATTATGCCGACATCACGCCATACATGGCTTCCGCTGCTCCTCACAGCGTTTGCTTTCCTCTCGGCCTGTTCAAAGGATCCAGAGCGCAAGCCCTGCACGGACGCCATCGCCTGCGTGAGCATCCCAAACAACGCCCCAATAAAGATCGGCGTCATCCAGTCCTTAAGCGGCCAGATAGCTCCCTTGGGCCAGGAGCAAATCCGCGGATTCGAGCTTGCCCTTGCGGGCCGGAACGGCAAACTGCTGGGGCATGAGGTCTCGTTACAGATTGAAGACACGGGCTGCCAGCCAGAGGGCGGCGCCAACGCAGCTCTCAAAATTGTGGCGGACCCGTCCATTGTGGCGATTTTCGGCACAACGTGCTCCGGCGATGCGGCCACGGCCTCCGAGGTCATGTCCAAGGCCGGACTTTCCATGATCTCAGGCAATAACTCAGCATCGTTCCTCACCAGCATGGCCGGCCGAAAGGCTCTCAAATGGCAGCCGGGCTACTTCCGCACCGCCCCCAATGAAGAGTCATCCGGACCCGCCGCCGCCACCTTCGCCTATGAAAGGCTGGGCATCCGCAAAGCCGCAACCATCAACGACGGTGACCTGTACACCAGCGGGTTGACGGATGGCTTCGCAAAAAAATTCAAAGAGCTTGGCGGGCACATAGTGCTTGCCGCCACAGTGAACAAGACCGATACGAACATGGGCCCAGTGCTCACCGCCGTCACTAACTCCAAAGCGGAGTTGGTCTTCTTCCCCCTGTTCCAGCCCGAGGGGAACCACCTGCTGCTTCAGGCCAGAAAGACACCGGCCATGAACCGCACTGTTCTCATGAGCGATGGCTCGCTCATTGAGCAGAGCTTCATCGACTCCGTGAAGGACGCGGCCGTGGGCATGTACTTCATAGGCCCCACTCCTCCGAGGCATTCACCGGAAATGGACGCTTTGCTGCAGAGTTATAAGAAGCGCTTCCATGCGGAGCCCTCAACTTTTTATTACGCCAGCGCCTATGATGCGGCGGAAATTTTATTCCGAGCCATTGAGAAAGCCGCGGTGAAGGACGAGTCCGGCGCTGTCAGCATTGGCAGGCAGGCCCTGCGCGATGCGCTTTATGCCACTCGCGACCATAGAGGGATCGGCGGCAAGCTGAGCTGCAACGAGTTCGGAGATTGCGCGCCCCCGCGTTTCAACGTGCTGCGCTTAAAAACCCCGGCGGACGGGGTGGAGGGGCTTAAGGCGAATGTTCAGTTTACGTATGAAGCAATGCCATGAGCCCCCTGCGCCGCATTTTTCGCACCTGGCAGGACCTTGGCATCACCGCAAAGTTCGCCTTCGCCTTCATGTGCTTGTTCGGCATGATTCTCGTGGAGGCTGTAGTCAGCCTTGTGGCGCTTTATGATGTCCGCAAGGCCGAGACCGTCATTCTTTCCAGTGTGGAGATACGCCAGCGCGTGTTCGAAATGGACGGAGACTTGGAAAAGGCCCGCCGCCTGCATCGCGATTTCTTCTTGCAATATCCGAACATCGGCTTCCTTTCCGCCCAGGAGCTCTACTTCAAGCCCTCCACGGAGATCATCAGCCATGTGGTGGCGACCAGCGAGGAGCTCAAGCGTCTCATTGAGGGATCGCAAGTCAGCGATGCCTTGCGGGAGCGCAACAACGACCTGACGCTCTATCTCTCTACCGCGCGCAGATTCTCAGAAATTTTCCGGGAGCTTGTAGACCTTGTCACCGTGCTTGCCGCCCCAGGCACAGGGCTTGAGAACCAGCTTGCGGACATCGAAACCCAGCTCGAAGCGGTCTCAAGCGGCTCTGCGGCCACCTTGATGCCCTTTCGGGAGCTGGTGGCCTACCAGCGCAAATATATGATCACCCGCCAACGCCCGGACATGCAGTCCGCCCTGAACGCCTGCTTTGCACTGCGCGCGGCCCTCAAGGCCAAGGCTGGAGCATCTGGCCAGCAATGGCTGGAAACCCAGCGGCTCCTCGACCAATACATCAACATCGCCCATAAGATTCCAGACATTGACGTGGCCATTCGCAGCAAGCTCAATGACTTCACCCTGCAGGCCAAGGCCGTGGACCCGATCTCCGCCAATCTCAAAACCCTTGCCTCGGCGGAAGTTGAACGCGCCCAGTACAGAATTTCCACCGCCAGCCATCTGTCCATGCTCATTATCCTGGGAACCGCCATCACCGGCCTGCTCTTTGTCCTGCTCATCGCAGCCATCATCCACGCCAGCGTCACCCGCAAAATCGTCGCGCTCACCCGGAGCGCGGAGGAAATGCGCGCCGGCAATCTACGCGCCAGCGTGGTGAGCGACTCCAACGACGAGGTGGGCGTGCTGGCCGCGAGCTTCAACGACATGTCCGGCCGCATGCAGCAGCTCGTTGGCAATCTTGAGGAAATGGTCCAGCAACGGACGCAGGAACTCACGGAAGCACGCGACCGTCTCGAAAATGTGGTCAAGGAGCTGGACGACAAGAACCAGGCGCTCGAGATCCTCTCCGTGACCGACAAGCTGACCGGGCTCGCCAACCGCCGCAAGCTCGAAACCTCCCTTCAGTCCGAAATTTTGCGCGCCCGGCGCTATGGGAAAATGTTTTCCGTCATCCTTCTTGATGTGGACCACTTCAAGGCCGTCAACGACACATACGGCCACCATATCGGTGATACGGTGCTGATCGAGCTCTCGACGCTTTTGACCAGAAACGCGCGGGAAACCGACATTGTGGGCCGCTGGGGCGGCGAGGAATTTCTCATCATCTGCCCGGAGACGAACCTGACCGTGGTTTCGACCTTGGCTGAGCGCTACCGCTCGGAAATCGAGCGGCACGACTTCACCCAAGTGGGACAGGTCACATCAAGCTTTGGCGTTGCGGCCTGGCAAGAGGGATACGATGTCCAGAACCTCGTCCAACACGCGGACGAAGCCCTCTACCGCGCCAAGGAATCCGGTCGCAACCGCGTGGAGGGCAAGTCATCCTTGGCTCTGCACTAGCGCCTTACGCCTTGACAGTATTTCCCCGCCCAGGCATGATTTTGAACTTGGGTCAGTCCGGCCCTTGCCACAGCGTTTTTCAGACTTATACTCTGTGGAGTCTCAAGCGATCTTTGAAAGGGGGCGCACCGGTTTCGACGGGGACAGTCGATGCCGTGGCAGCAGGTCGAGGCGCCGCTGGCCTCGTAAAAAGCGGCAAGCACTCAAGTGCCAACGACTACGATTACGCTCTGGCTGCTTAATAACCAGTCACGATTCCTCTAACTGACGTCCGATACGTTTTAGGGATCGACAAAACCCCATCGGGACGGCGTGCAAATGGCGTCCGCCGTATGCACGCGGCACAAGGCGGACATGTCGCATTATGCCTGAACAGGGGCGAATGATGCGACGAGAATTGTACCTGTTCTAAACCTGTAGACGCCACGAGCAAAGCATTCTCGGACGAGGGTTCAATTCCCTCCGCCTCCACCAAAAGATTGCGCAGACAAGAATCTCAAAGTCCACAAGACCCCGCGGAAGCGGGGTTTTTTGTTTACACTGCCCCCTGCCTTCCAAGTGCAGAGTGGCCATCATGAAGGGCTGGGATAACGGTTGTGGCACCATGCCATGGCCGGGGCACAGCAAAAGCACATTGAATCAGAACGATGGAATCCTTTTTCGGCCGCGCCCCTGGCGACAGTCCAAAAAATCCAAACGAGAGGGGCCATGACAAAAATCACATTACCGCAGGATATGAGCGGGACAATTCCTGGCCTTGCCAGCGTGCGCCCAAAGACCATCGAAATGGGAGACCGCAAGTATGCCGTTGGCGGCCCAAGCCAGTACCAGCTGGGCTGGACCTGCCATACGGATGAAGATGCCGCGCTGCGCCGTTATGGCGAGCTCCAGAAGGCGGGATACAAGGGTGTTGTGATCCTTGACTGCACCGGAGCTGAAGCGGAAGGACTCATGGCCGCGTATCAAGACGGGCAGTAGTCCCCTGCAAGCTGCTGCGCCGGCTCTCTGAACTTGCCCAACTGGGGCAAGACCGAATAGACTGCCCACACATGGCCCGGCCGCATTAGCCCCTGCCCCCCCACGCTCCAGGCCAGCGAAAAGTTTGCGCGGGGAATAAGGCGGGGGAAGGCAGATTCGCACGGGCGCGGCGGGACCGCCGCCCGGGAAACGCGGTCGCTTGCAAGCCGCGGGCGGCAGTCGCAGACAAGGAGAAAGGCATGTTGAAGCTCTGGCAGCAATGGAAGTCCATGGCGATAAGGCAGCGGCTCATCCTGCTCGGGATGCTTCTCGTTCTGGTGGCGTTGATTACTCTCCGGATCAAAGGGTTCTGACGAGGACGCCGAGAGGCAGAAGCTCAAGAATAAAAGTGACAGGGCCGCGTCTGCCGCCCTTCACGCTGGAATTGCATCGTCCCGCTCCTGCAACCACCATATGAGGTTGCCAGGACTTCCGAATCATTGAGCCGCCAGAAGCCCCGAACCATCAGCGCAATCCGTCAGGAGCCGTCATGCATATCTGGGTCGATGCCGACGCCTGCCCCAATTTCATCAAGGAAATACTGCTGCGCGCCGCCATGAAGCGCAAGATCGACACAACGTTTGTCGCCAACAAATACCTCACGCTGCCGCCATCGCCGCACATCGCGGCCATGCGCGTCGGCCAAGGCTTCGACGTTGTGGACGACACCATCGCCGAGTTGGTCCAATCCGGCGATCTCGTCATTACGGCCGATATTCCACTCGCAGCCAAGGTCGTTGAGCGGGGCGGCACCGGGCTGAATCCTCGCGGCGAGCTCTATACCGAAGAGAATATTGCTGGGCGGCTTACCATGCGCAACATGCTGGACGAACTGCGGAGCACGGGCGTGACGACCGGAGGCCCGGCCCCCTTGAGCCTGGCTGACCGCAACGCCTTCGCGAACCAGCTGGACCGCTTTCTGACAACCCGCGAGCGGCAGCAAAACTAAGCCGAGGACAAAAGCAGCCTCATCGGGACTGGCGGATAATTCCATGCCGGAAGCGCCGAGCAAGGCAGAAACGTCTGCCCTACTGGACAAGCGCAACTCTTGAGGATATGGCCTGAAAACGGTGAAATACCATCCAATACCGTGCCAAAGGAGCCATGCATGTTTTTTCTCACCAACAGGGCCTTTGTCGAGGGCAACAAGTCAGCGGACATGCGCAAGATCAGCTTCGATTTGGACAACAATGAAGCCGGGCAATCCGTATACTTCTGCTGGCGCGATGACGCCAAAAAAGCCTATGTCGAGCTCGGCAGCGAAAATTTCATGAAAGCCATGCGCAAGTCCCCGGCGAGACAAATCCTTTTCTATGTGCATGATTCCGCGCAACTGCCCGAACAGGACATCTTCCCCACGGCGGAGAAGTTGCAAAAACTTTTCGATGATCAGGACAGAGGCCTCGTGGACGTGGTTCCGATCATCTGGCCCTGTGACAACGGCAACAGCCCCATGAAGGACTTCCACGAGGACCAGATTTCAGCGGAGGCCAGCGGCGTCGCCTTTGCCCGCGCCTTCGAAAAATTTCTGGTCTGGCGCGAATCGGTGAAGTCGAGTGACGCCCCCTGCCTCAAACGCATGAACGTGCTCGCCCATTCCATGGGCAACCGTGTGCTGCGCCAAACGCTTTCCTGCTGGGCCAATTACCACCGCAAGGGCCAAGTGCCGCTCATGCTGCGCAACGTCTTCATGGTCGCGGCCGATGTGTTCAACGAATCCCTGGAGTACGACCGCGATGGCCGCTACCTGTGCCACAGCGCGCGCAACGTGGTGGTCTATTACGCCGCCGACGACCGCATCCTTGGCGCAGGCAGCGTCGGCCCTCTTGGCGCGGATTCGGCCTCGCGTCGCTTGGGGCACACGGGACCGGAGCATTCCCACCTGACGCCCAAGAACGTGTACACGGTCGACTGTGACGACGTGAACAACAAGTACGACCGCCCCAACGGCCACACCTACTACCTCACCGACGAAAAGAACGAGCCGGGAAAGGTCTTCCTGCACATGTACGATGCCTTGAAAAAAGGCCGCGTGCAGGGTCACGACGAGCACCGGGGCCTTGTGGTCGATCTGAGCTTCCGCTCCTGCTAACGGACCAGGCACCGCCAACAAAAAAAGCACCCGCAAGGGTGCTTTTTTTGTGCCGCCGGCAAGCGGCCAGGGAATGTCCGCAGGCTACCAGGTTTCCGTTTCCGGGCTGTGGTAGTAAAATTCGACGCGCCGGTTCTCGGCTCTGCTCGCGTCATCAATGACAGGCACAAGCGGACGGCTGTCCGCGTACCCGGCGGCGCGCAGGCGCGTCGCCGCTATGGCCCCGTTGCCCTTGGTCAGAATATAGCGCAGGGCTGCGGCCGCGCGCGCGGCAGAAAGCTCCCACTTGGAAGGATAGAGCCCGTTGCCGGTTTCCGTGTCGTCCGTATGCCCGCGTATGACCAGGCTGACCTTTTGGGTCAGCAGGATGTTGGTGACGCCATCGAGAATTTTCGCAGCGCCGGGCTTCAGCACGGCGGAGTTCGGCGCAAACATCACGGAGTTGTTCACCTGCATAAGGACGCCAGCGTTATCCGAGCTGAGGCCGGAATTCGCCTCCAGGTCCTTTTCCTGCTTCAGCAATTCCTTCACCATCATGGCGACTTCATACTTCACGCGGTCTTGCTGCGAGAGATCCATCTCGGCAACGCCGATTTTTGCGTCTTTGGGAATGAAGTTGCTGACGGCCTGCTTCATGCTGTCGCCCTTGGTCTCATGCTTGGCGTCCTTGAAGACGAGGGCCAGAGATTCCTTCTGCTTCGGCTTCAACGCGGCAATGAGCCACATGAGCAGAAAAAAGGCCATCATGGCGGTCACGAAGTCGGCGTAGGCCACCTTCCAGCTGCCGCCATGATGCGCCGCGTGTCCCCCATCAACCACCTTCTTGATGATGATGGTGCTGCCGCCCTTACTTTTGGCCACCCTTCAAGGCTCCTTCCAACTCTTCAAAGCTGGGTCGAACCGGACCAGAAACGGCGCGGCGCGCCGCCTCAACGGCAAGCATGGGGGGGAAGCCGCTGGCAAAACCGACAAGCCCGGCCTTGACAACTTCGAGCATCGTGTGGGTTTCCTTCACCTGATACTCAAGGTTCTGGGCCATGGGCCCGGCAAAGCCGTAGCACATGAGGATGCCGAGAAAAGTTCCGACAAGGGCAGCGCCGATGCTGTGGCCCAGCACTTCCGGGGGCTCGTTGATCTTGCCCATGGTGAGCACGATGCCAAGGACGGCGGCCACGATGCCCAAGCCGGGCAAGGAGTCGGCCACCTTGTTGATGGCGGCGGGAGTATTGGCCTCGTGCTTGTGGGAAGCGGCCATGTCAATGTCCATGACCGACTCGAACTGATAGGGCTCGATATTGCCCGCGAGCAGCACCTTGAAGTTGTCGCAGACGAAATCGAGAACCTCATGGTTTTTAAGAATGGCCGGGTACTTGGTGAAAACAGCGCTCGCATCGGGCTTATTCACATGCTGTTCAATAGACACGATGCCGTCGCGGCGGGCCATGTTCATAAGCGTGTAAAGAACGCTCAAAATATCAAGATATGTCTGCTTGCTGGCCTCAGAAGCCGTAAAAACCTTAAACGCTTTTTTTACGGTTCCGAAGATGACGCTCTTCGGCGAAGCAATGAAGAACGAACCCACGGCAGCGCCGCCGATAATAAGCAGTTCAACAGGTTGCACGAGCACACCGATGGGACCTCCCTCAATGAGGAAGCCACCGATGACGCAGCCCAGAACTACGAAGACGCCGATGATCGCAAACATAAAACACGTATCTCCTGGTGGCTCCGTGGAATTGCGTATTCACAATTCCGGCCCGGTTCGCCTATGATAGCCCTTGCTGCCGAAAATATTATTGAATCAAGATACGCCCTTTTGTAAAGTCTTCATTTGCAGTTCTAAAAACATCGTGTAATCCTTTTTTATTAGAGAAAGTCTAGATATTATCTACTACTCACTTGAAGGGCTCGACATCGCTACCAAACCTGTTACATCAAAGCCGTACACGATAAATTATATAAAAAAGCAATGGGAGGCGCAGCGTGAAAAACCTCGCATTCGTACTTCTTATCATTTTCCTTCTCCCGTGCAAGCTTTGGGCAGCCGAGCACGAATCTGTCCACATGGTTGTTCAGCAAGACGGACAAGCGCTTGTGAACGAGGTTCGTTCCTTCGCCTTGCCCAAAGAGACGGGAACGATCCTTGTGCCGGATCTGCCGGAATCGCTGATCCCCCAGACCTTGCAAGTGCGCTCCCAATCATCCCCGAAGGCGCTGAAGCTTCTTGGCATTACCAGGAATGGAGCACTGTTGACGCCGAGCAGCATCATGGGACGCTCCCTGGGGAAAAAGGTCGTCGTCACCCTTCCGGACGGCAAAACCCGTGCTGGCCGCATCCAGAAAGAAGCCGTTTTGCTCACAGCCAGTGAGCCGCCCTTGCTGCTCATCGACGGCCGCGTTTACGCCGGGCCCGTCGAAGCCATCACGTACACGGAAGCGCCGCAGGGACTGACCGCACGCCCGGAGTTCGCCTTAAACGTCATCAACACCGGCCCTGTTCGCCAAGATCTCAGCCTCACCTACGTGGCCAGGGAAATAGGCTGGAGCATGGGCTATGTGCTGACCATCAACAAAACCGCCACCAGCGGACAATTATCCGGTTGGGTGACGCTGACGAATCAATCGGGTAAAAGTTTCGCCCAAGCCAATATTGATCTCCTTGCCGGTGATCTGAAGAGCGCCCAGCCTGTCGAAAACCGCAAATATCTCGCCAGCTCCCCGATGATGGCGAGAGCGCTCTCTCCCAATGCATCGACTGACGAAGCGTTCGAATACCACGTCTACAAGCTCAAGCATCGTGTAAGCCTTGCCGACCAGCAGTCCCGGCAGGAACAGCTCTTCGAGTCCACAACCATCCCGCTCATTCGCAAGCTGATTGGCACGGCCCAGGCCTTGCCATACAGCCAGCCCGCGGAGCCTGTGCAACAGGATCTGGACATCGTCCTCTCTTTTCGGAACGCCAAGGCCGCAGGTTTAGGCCTGCCCCTGCCCAAGGGCTCCCTGCGCGCAATCCAGGAGGACGGAGACGCTGTTTATCCCCTGGGCGAAAACACGCTGCCGCATACGCCAGCAGGTTCGACCGCAAAGATCGTTCTGGGCAAGGCTTTCGACCTCAAAATTGAACGTGTAATGACGGAGTATGAGAAGACCGGGAAGAACAGCTACCATGCCACATGGGAGCTGCGCATCACCAACGCGAAGTCCGAGCCCCAGCGCATCACGCTGCAGGAGCAGATCCCAGGCAAATGGAAGGTGGAAACAGCCTCGCAGAAATGGGCCAAGGCTTCGGCTGGAATGCTGGAGTTCAATATCGACGTGCCCCCGACCGGCGAAGGCGCTCCTTTTGTGCTCACGTACACCTTCAACACAGAGAGGTAGACCCGCGCCTCCCCTTGCATCTTCGGTACTCTTGGCGTAGCCCACAGGCCACGCTTTAAGCTGGAGGTGTTGTGGGCTCGCTTACGGGAATACTGTGCGCCGTCTTTTCGGCGGTGTGCTTTGGCATGCTGGCCGTGCTGGGCAAGCTGGCCTATGCCAAGGGCTTTGCCACGGGCGAGATACTGCAATACCGCTTTGGCATCGGGGCGCTGCTGCTGTTGGCCTATTTTGCGGTCATGGACAGGCAGGTGTTGCGCGCCAAGCCCAAAACGATCCTGAAGGCCGGATTCCTCGGCATTGTGCTCTACCCTGTGCAAAGCATGTCCTTCATGGCTTCACTCAAATACATCCCCGCAGCCACCACCTCGCTCATCCTCTATTTTTATCCCGTCGCGGTGTCGCTGCTTTCCGCCCTGTTCTTCAAAACCCGCCTCGACCGCATCGTGGCCGTTTCCCTCGCGCTTCTGGTCGCAGGGTGCGGTTTGGTGTTCTACGACGCCTTTCTGCGCAGCATCAGCCAAACCGGCTTGGCGCTCGCCACAAGCTCCATGCTCATCTTCTCCGTCTACCTCATCTGCCTTGAAGTGCTGCTGCGCGGCGAAAACCCTCGCACCATCTCGTTCTATTGCGTTCTGGCCGCAGCCCTGGTCTACACGGCCATGAGCCCGCCCACGGGGTTCATGGCTTTGGACGCTTCGGCAAAGCTGCTCACCCTCGCCCTGGGGCTCATCCCCACCGCCCTCGCCGTCACACTGCTCTACCGCTCCGTAGAGCTCATCGGCAGCGCCCGCGCCTCAATCTGCTCCACCCTTGAGCCCATCACCACGGTGCTCGCCTCCGCCCTGCTCCTGGGCGAGGATGTGGTCGCGATTCAGGTCGTTGGCATGGGGCTTATCCTGGCGGGCATATTGCTGCCGAACGTGCAGGTGCTGCGCACTGTGCGCTCTTGACGATCCCTGCAAGACAAGACATAGCATGTGACTATCAAGCGAGGCGATTCAAGCGTAAAAGCATGCAGACCGTGATAAAAGCAAGAGAGGCAAGGATGGACGCGAACCGCAGACGTCGCAGCAGGGTCGACATGCACCTTGCCGCCAGATTTACGCCAGGCTCCGGTCCTGCTGTGCAACTGCTCATCAGCAACATCAGCCTCAAGGGGCTTCTCGCTGTTCCGGAAGCCGACATAACAACCGGCGAAACTGGCGTCGTGCGCATCACCCTTGCGGAAAACGCGATCATCGAGATCGAGTGCAAGGTCATCCGCAGCGACGCGACGGGCGTCGCCATCGACTTTTTGCCCATGGACGAGCAAAGCTTCTTCCACCTGCGCAATCTGGTGCGCTACAACGCGCCGGATGCCGACCGGATCGATGACGAATTGAAGCGCCCGGCCTTCGACTAAAGCCTAGCGGGTCTTCCAACCATCTACTTTTTGACCGCCACAAGCCCGAGCAAGTCCTCAAATTCCGCTATCGGCAAAGCCCCGCGCACCAGCACGCCGTTCACCACGAAGGTCGGCGTGCCCTCAACGCCGAAGCGCTTGGCCTCGGCCACATCGGACTCTATGCGCGCGCGCATGGCCGGGTTTTCCATGTCCTTCTTGAGCCGCTCGGCATCAATCTTCGCCCCTGCGGTGGCGCTTGTGTAAATTGCGGCCACGCCCTTGCCCGAGCCGTCGGCAAGCGTCTGCTGATTGGCGAAAGCCAGTTCTCCGAACTTCCAGGCCACGGCCTGATTCTGCATGGCCAGGGCCTCGAACATCACAGCCGGCTCAAGGGAGCCGGGATGGGCCGGAAAATGCTTGAAGAACAGGCGGATCTGTCCGGGATGCCGGCGCAGCAGCTCCTGCATGGTGCTTGCTCCCTGGGCGCAGTAGCCGCAGAGAAAATCCGAATATTCGACGATGGTGACAGGCGCATCCGCCGCGCCAAGCATGGGCCTTCCCGCCGTGATCTCGGGCTTCAAGGGTGCGGCCATGCCTTGCAGAAGGCTTTGCTTGCGCTCTTTGGCTTCGCGCTCCTGAACGGCTTCGTCAAGCACGTCAACGAGCTGTGACTTATCACGCTTCAAGGCGTCGAACACCAGCTGAGGATTGTCGCGCAGCACCTGGGCCACCTGATCGCGGTTCATGGCTGGCGCGCAGGCGCAAAGAAATACAAGAGCAACGAGGCAAAAGGCTGTCTTGCGCATAAGGTCTCCTTAGCGAAAAAAAGCGGCGGCCCGGAATCCGAGCCGCCGCGAGTGATCACACCGTGGGGCGAGCGCCCTCTACCACTTCATGCTCCGCTTCACGGCCAAGGCCTCGGCCTGCTCCTCGTAGGTGGCGAAACCTGCGTGGTGCATGGCGTCCTCCACCGTGAAGGTCCAATCCCAGCTGGAGTAGATCACCGGCTTGTGGAAGATGGCGCGGAAGCGCTCCATTTCCTGGCGGTAGAAGGCTTCCTTGGGATTTTCGATGTTCTCGCGCAACTGCTCGCTGAAGCGGTCCAGCTCGCCTTCATACCATTCCATCAAGTCCTCTGCGGTCTTGTAACGCTTGAGGATGTGGCCGTAGCCGTTTTCTTCGAGCAGAATCTCCAGGCGGCTGAAGTGCTGTTCGCGCAGCCATTCGCCCAGCTGCGTCACGGGGATGTTCTGCGCCTCGACCTCGGCGACCTGGATCTTGGTCTTGCGATAGGTATCGGGCACGACCGAAGCAGAGTCGATGCCGGCAATGGCGACAAGGCCGCGCAGGATTTCGCTGTTGGACACGCCCTGGCCGCAGAAGCCCACCTTCTTGCAGTACTTCTGGCCGGCGAAGATGCTGACCAAGATGGCCCAGATGACCGCCGGGTCTTCTTCGTCATAGATGTGCTGCAGGCGCGCGTTATCGCGGTCGGTGGCCAGCACCATCTGGGTCATATCGTTGGAGCCGATGGAGAAGCCGTCGACTTCCTTGATGAATTCTTTGCAAAGGATGGCATTGCTCGGAATTTCGGACATGAGGATGACCTTCATGCCGTCCTTGCCGGACTCAATGTTGTGCACCTGCTTCAGGTAGCGCTTCATGCTGCGCGCTTCTTCCAAAGTGCGCACAAAGGGAAGCATGATCTGCAGGTTCTTGCCACCGAAGATGCCGCGGGCGAGCTTGAAGGCCTCAAGCTCCCAGTCGTGGATGTTGCGGGAAACGCCGCGATACCCCAGCATCGGGTTGTCTTCGTGCTGCTCAAACAGCAAGCCGCCCAGCAGGTTGCGGTACTCGTTCGACTTGAAGTCGGTGGTGCGATAGATGATGCTCTTGCCGTAGAAGGCCATGGCGAACAGCGCCAAGCCCTGTGCCAGCGTCTGGATGTAGTGCTCCTTGCCGGTGCGGAACCCGCGCGACTCGAGCAGCTTGCGGATGCGCTCCGGCAGGGTGCGCACCTCGTCCATCTCGCTCTTGAGGCCCATCTTGAGGGCCACTTCCTCGCGCAGGGCGGCGATGCGCGCCAGAACGTCCACCACTTCGGGGTCGTCCTTCACGCGGGCGGCGATCTTCTCAATCTCGCGCTCATGGTCCTGCTTCAGCTTCTGGGCTTCGGCGTAGTTCTCGCAAGTGCCGTCGAGAACGTCATTGAAGCCCATTATGACCGCGATGTGCTTTTTGAGGGAGACGGAAGTCTTCAAGGACTCCAGGCGCTCCGTGGCGAAGCCGATGTGCTCGTCGAGTTTCTTGTCCAGCTCGCGCAGGCGGCGATGGATGGCCAGCACCTCGTCGGTGCCCTTGGTGCCCTCCCGCTCGGACAAGGAAGCGAGCTCTTTGCCCAGGCCGGTGATGATGCCCACGTAGTCGCGCAGCTTGAGGCGCAGGTTGATGAGCCCAGTGGCCAGCTGCTCCTTCATGACCTTGGAGAGGCGGCTGTCCAGTTCGCGCAGCTTTTCGTCGACCAGCGCGCCCAGCACCCCACGGTCAAAGGCCTCCAGGGCCAGCGGGTGCACGCTGATGTTGCCGAGCATGAACTCGGCGCGCAGCAGGCCCACTTCAAAGTCGGGCACGCGGCGCAGGCGGGAAAGGAACAGTGACTGCCCGATGTCCGCCAGGATGAGGCCCACCTTGAGCTTTGTGGCCGGTATGGCCGCAACGTCGATCTCGCCGCCGACATCCACCAAAGGCAGCTTGCCCCGGTACACGCGGCCGCGCGAGCCGTCCACGGTGATCTCCTGGCCATCAAGGGAGCGGATGACCTCCAGGTGCTGCAGACCGATGACTGCGGGAATGCCCAGCTCGCGGGAGGTGATGGCCGCGTGGCTGGTGTCGCCGCCCACGTCGGCCAGAATGGCGCTGGCGATGCGCATGCCCGGCACCATGTCCGGGTCGGTGCGCTCGGCGGCCAGGATGTCGCCCTTATTGATCTTGTTCAATTCGAGGGCGGAGCGCAGGTACTTCACAATGCCCTGGCCAGCACCGCGGGAGGCGCCATTGCCCTCCATGATCAGCTCAGCGTCCGCAAGGGCCTTGGGATCGACCTCTTTGCGGCGCATGAAGATGGTGTCGGGGTGCTTGTCGAAGTCCTCGTTCCAGCGGGTCTCCGGGCGGGCCTGCACGAACCACAGACGGTCGGCGGAGTCGATGCAGAACTCCGTGTCCATGATCATGCCGCCATAAGCCTTGGAGATGTTGCGCACGCCGCGCGCCACTTCCTCGGCCTGCGCCAGGGAAAGCGCCCAGCGGAAAATCTCGTTCTCGTCCACGGCCACGTCTTTGGTGCCGCCCAGCTCTTCGTCGTAAACGATCTTCTTATCTTTGTTGCCCATGAAGCGCACAACAACTTCGGAGCCGTCATCGCGCTGGAACACGTAGAACTTGTCGGGGGTGACCATGCCGCCCACCACAGCCTCGCCCAGGCCGTAACTGGCATCGACGGACACCAGGTCGTTGCGGTCGGTGCCGCGGCAGCCGGTGCTCGTGTCGGCGCTGAAGGCCGTGCCGGAGATGAGCGGGTTGATCATGCGCATGATGCACACCGAGAGCGAGGTGTTCTCGATGGCCCAT
>Ga0209800_10001560_pt1 | contig 23251 bp, 17 predicted proteins | sample Higcelweek8metaG_FD_187174 | JGI IMG/M metagenome (GOLD analysis project Ga0209800, IMG submission 187174) | Freshwater pond sediment microbial communities from the University of Edinburgh, under environmental carbon perturbations - High... | ecosystem: Environmental > Aquatic > Freshwater >...
TGCATGTGTAAAATAGTACCTGTAGCCCAGGCCTGCACCGACAAGGCTGACATCTACTCCGAGCAGCTTGTACATGTACTGTCCCCTGACAAGAAGGGAAGAGCTGGTTCCGAATACTCTCTCATAGGTGGCATTGAAGTTGCCGAAAGCAAGGGCGAGAGGATTGGTTTTGATTACGTTGCTCTGAGCATTCAGTCCTAATGCGAGAGCCACAAACACAAAGGAAAAGATCAGTTTTTTCATTGGTACTTGGTTTTAATATAAATATTAGAGGTTAACTGCAAAGCTACAACAATTATTATCCAAACATGTTTTGCGACATTCGAAAATCAAGCGTCTATTACACCTGAACCCAGCAGTTCTTCACCATCATACCATGCGGCGAACTGGCCCGGGGTTATCCCCCTCTGATCCTTTTCGAAGATAATGTAATAACCCTTTTCCCGGGCGTAAATGCGTGCCTTCTGCAGAGGCTGGCGGTACCTGATCCGGCACAGGTAATCACGGCTCTCTCCGGGCTTCATGATCAGATCGGGCCTTATCCAGTGCACCTCCCCGGACCTGATTAACAGTCCCTTCCTGTAAAGACCGGGATGCATCTGTCCTTCACCAACATATACAATATTGTTGACCGTGTCAGTTCCGATAACGAAGAGAGGCTCCCTGTATCCCCCGAGGTTGAGTCCCTTGCGCTGACCAACAGTATAGAAGTGAGCTCCGGTGTGCACGCCGGCCGTTATGCCGTCGCCGGGATTCAGGTCATGAGGCTTAACCATCAGCTCCAGTTCCTCGTCCGTTATGCCTTCAGATGGCATGCCTTCCGGCCATCCTGTGAAGCCCATTTCTGCCGGCACATAGACAACCCTTCCCTTTCGTGCATCAAGCTTCTGCTGCAGGAATACCGGGAGATCAACCTTGCCGACAAAGCAGATGCCCTGTGAATCCTTCCTGACAGCAGTGGCCAGCCCAAGATCCGTTGCTATCTTCCTTACCTCCGGCTTGGTGAGTGACCCCACCGGGAAGAGTACATTGTCAAGCTGTTTCTGGCTTACCTGGCACAGAAAGTAACTCTGGTCCTTATTCCGGTCAACACCGGCAAGAAGTCGGTTTACCTGCCCGCCGGACGTCCCGGAAATCATGGCCTGCTCGTTCCTGCAATAGTGTCCGGTGGCAATGCAGTCAGCCCCGTGCTTCAGCGCTTCAAGAGCGAAGGAGTCAAACTTGATCTCGCGGTTACAGAGCACATCTGGATTGGGAGTTCGTCCCGCAGCATATTCGCTGAACATGTAGTCCACCACTCTCCTGCGGTATTCCTCACTAAGATCAACTGTCCGTAGTTTTATGCCAAGCTTCCTGGCAACCATCTCCGCAAAAGTGATATCCTCATCATACGGACAGTCGCCTTTCAGCAACCCACGGCTGTCATGCCAGTTGATCATGAAAAGACCTTCCACCTCATAGCCCTGTTCCTTCAGGAGCCACGCGGCCACACTGGAATCAACTCCACCTGACAAACCGACTATCACCTTCTTCTTCACGCTGCAAAGGTAGCTCTTTAACTCAATATGTTGAAAACTACTTGGGCTACAATCCTTTTCATGGCACATTTTTTACTATTTTTCAAAAGATGGAATTGCCAGGTAAGTTATTGAAATACAGTGCATCGGCTGGATCTGGAAAGACTCATGCCCTCACGGCGTTTTACCTTTCCCGGATTCTCCATGATCCCGGGGCCTACAGGCGGATACTTGCGGTCACATTCACAAATGCCGCAGCGGCCGAGATGAAGCGTCGTATCCTCAAGAGACTTCATCTCCTCGGTCTTGATAATGAGAAGGGTCAAAATGAAAGGAGGGAATTCGCTGACTATCTCTGTAATCTCTTCCCCGATCTCTGGCCGGACAGGGAGGCAGCTATTGTTATCGTGCGAAGAAATGCTCCCGTTGCACTGGGTAACATTCTGCAGGACTATTCGCGCTTCACTGTGGGAACGATCGACTCTTTTTTCCAGAGAGTGATAAGGGCATTTGCACGTGAAATAGATATCCCTGCCGGATACGAGGTAGAGCTCGAACACCACGCCCTGCTCTCGGACGCTGTTGACAGTCTGCTTGCTGAAGTGGCAACTGACGGGAAATTGCTCGACTGGATCTCTTCATATGTGGCCTCACGCCTCGATGACAGCAAAGGATGGGACATACGCCGCGAAATACTTGATGTGGCAGACCAGATCTTCAGGGAGAACTTCAGGCAGCTCAGCACGGACGACCGGAAAAAGATCAGCGACTATGGAGTGATGGCAAAATATGCTTCGGGGGTGTACGCCATTAAGACCGGGTTTGAAACAGAGCTGAAGAAACTGGCGTCTGAAGGAGTGAGAATATACACAGAGTGCGGTCTTACTCCGGATGATTTCCTGTCAAAGAGAAAGGGTGGAGTTGGTGAAGCCCTGAGGCGTTATGCGCAGGGCGATACCCGTAGGCCCGGTGCCGCATGGCTGAAGGCCCTTGAAGAGGACAGGTATTATGCCGGCGGGGCGGGAACAGATACTGTGAAGGCCTTCGGCGAAGCGAAGAACAGGGGTCTGGCCAATGTGGTGACTGCAATATCCCGATGGTTTGAAAATGAATATCGCCTTTATGTCTCGGCGCTTGCACAGGTCAGAACCATACATGTTATCGGCATCCTCGGCGCCATAAGTGAACGCGTGCGCGAACAGGCACACGAACAGAATCTCTTCCTGCTATCTGACTCGGGAGAGTTGATCAGCAAGCTTATAGCCGATGATGATGCCCCCTTCATCTACGAAAAGATAGGGACTGTATATGACCATTTTATTATTGACGAGTTCCAGGATACATCCCGGATCCAGTGGAATAACTTCAGGCCGCTGATTGCCGAGACACTGTCCCGCGGCAGGGATAACCTCGTGGTGGGTGACGTCAAACAATCGATCTACCGCTGGCGCAACAGCGACTGGCGCATAATCCACACTGAGGCGGCAGCAGCCTTCGGTGCCGAGGCAGTCCGGAACCTGAATCTCAGCATCAATTACCGGAGTCGTGAGAATATAATTGCCTTCAACAACAGCCTCTTCGCACCCGATTCAATCCCTGCCTCATGCGATGAAAAACTTGCATTTGATAGGCTGAAGCTGAGAGATGTTTATCAGGACTCAAACCAGCAGGGTACTGATAAAAGGAAGGGTGGATTGGTAAGTGTGACCCTCTATCCGAAAAGCGAGGATGAGGGATGGAAAGAGCGGGTGCTGCGCGATCTTCCTTCTGTAATTGAGCGTGTTCAGGCACATGGGTACAGTGCCGATGAGATACTCTTTCTCTGCCGGACCAATGAGGAAGGCAAACAGATAATCAGCCGCATACTGGAGTACAGCGCAGCATGTACCCCTGAACAGCTTCAGCGCTGCAACTATGAGATCACCTCAGGCGAGTCGCTCCTGCTTGAGCGTAACCCCGCCGTGACACTCATAATTGCCTGTCTCAGGTACCTGTCTGATCCTTCCAGTCGGATCAACCGAAGCCAGATGGTGCGCTCCTATATCCTTGCAACCGGACGGGATGAGCTCCTGCTTTACAACGGTGATACGGAAGCAATGACAGGGGAGTCCCTGCCGTCAGGCTGGGAGGCGATGATTGAGTCATTCCGCAATACCTCCCTCTTCAGCGCAACAGAGAGTATGATCCGGTGCTTCGGCCTCGGTGAAAGAAGCGAAAACATCGCCTATATAAGCTCCTTCCAGGATACCGTGCTTACATGGTCAGGCCGTCACAGCTCTGATATCTCGGCTTTTGTGAGGTGGTGGGACGACGAGGGCTGCAGAACGACACTGAGCCAGTCAGACAGGCAGGAGGCGATGCGGGTGATGACTATCCACAAGGCAAAGGGACTTCAGAGCAGGGTTGTGATTGTCCCTTTTGCCGCCTGGGATTTTTCAAGGGGCGGATTCAACAGACCACTCCTCTGGGTTAAAAACGTACCGGCTCCCTTTGCACCGATGCCGGTTGTGCTGCCGGAGATGAGCAGCCGCCTCGATGAGTCCCTGTTTGCCGGTGAGGCGGGCATGGAAAAGGCTTCGGACTGGCTTGACGGGATAAACCTGCTTTATGTTGCATTCACAAGGGCGGTTGATGCACTCTATGTTATGACCCAGGAGGTGCTTAAACCCCCTGCAGGCGGGGCTAACGCGGGGAGCCTTCTCAATGATGCGCTGGGCCGCCTCCCGGCAAGCTTCATACGGAGGGAGGAAGAATCCACAAAGATAATTGAATGCGGTGAGTTGCCTCCTGTGGTTAGAGAGGAGCGGGAGCAGCAGATTGAGATGGACCGGTATACTGTCAGCGAGCCGCGCGGCTCACTCAGGCTGAGAACGGGTGGCGCCCTCCCTCAGGATGAGCTGAAGATTGGCGAACCTGGCGGCAGAGCATACGGCATCATGATGCATGAACTGCTCAGCCGCATAACCACAACCGATGATATTGAACAGGCCGTTGAACAGGCGTGCGCCGGAGGACTGCTGCCCATTACAAGACGTGATGTCACTGTGACCCTCCTACGGGAGATACTCACTTCAGACCAGGTTCGCAGCTGGTTTGACGGTTCCTGCACCGTGATGAACGAGGCAGCAATCATCCTTCCCTCGGGCGCCACCCGACGTCCTGACAGGGTTATGACGGGCGACGGCCGGGTGACTGTGGTCGATTACAAATTCGGGGAGCCGTCGCCCCGCCACCGGCAGCAGGCGGCAGCATATCGCGAACTTCTTACCCGGATGGGTTACGGCGATGTAAAGTCGTGGCTCTGGTATGTTGAAAAAAATCTGATCGAAGAGGCATGAGCGGGGATAAGAAATATGAATGGGGTACAACCCGGAGGTATAATTCATATGCCGACTGGTTCGCGGTCCTGTTCGGCGGAAGGGTGCAGAAGGTAAGCATCAATGCCGGATTAACCTGCCCGAACCGCGATGGCACCCTCGGATACGGAGGATGCACATACTGCAATAACGAGGCATTCATCCCTGTCTATTGCACCCCTGAAAAAAGTGTGACTGAACAGATAGAAAAAGGAATAGCCTTTCACCTCCGGAGATATCGTCGTGCAGAAAGATATATTGCATATTTCCAGGCATATACAAACACATATGCAGGCATTGATAAATTAACCGGGTTCTATGATGAAGCCCTGAACCACCCGTCGGTAACGGGAATTGTGATTGGTACGCGCCCTGACTGTATCAGCAGTGACCTGCTCGACAGGCTTGCAGTGATGGCGCGCGACTACTTCATCATGATCGAGTACGGGATTGAATCCGTTAATGATGATACGCTTAAGAGGATAAACCGGGGACACGACTTCGCCTCGGCAGTGAACGCTGTCAGGGCGACAGCTGCACGCGGCCTTAATGCGGGGGCCCATCTGATCTTCGGACTACCTGGCGAGACCCGGGAGCAGATTGTGGCGAGCGCTGACATAATCTCATCACTTCCGCTTACATCATTAAAAATCAGGCAGCTGCAGCTGATAAGAGGTACGGTGATGGCTGAGGAGTACAAAAAGGATCCTGATGCATTTGATCTCTATTCTCTTGATGAATACCTTGACCTGGTGATCTCCTTTACAGAGAGGTTATCGCCGGGAATTATGATTGACCGTATAAGCGGCGAGGCACCTCCGAGGCTTCTTGATGACCCTCGGGACTGGCATATGAGAAGCAATGAGATATTACGGCTCTTTGAAAAGAGACTTGAAGAGCGTGACACATCGCAGGGAAAACTGTACAAAAAGAGTTGAAGGTGGATTTTCTGGAAAGAGTGGCAGAAAGGCTCCGTGAACAGCACGGTGATGAGCTGGAGAAGCAGATTGTGGTGCTCCCGAGCCGCAGGGCCGGACTGTGGCTCACACGCTCCCTGGCAAAGCTGGGCGACAAACCCATCTGGTCACCTGCGATGCTTACAGTCAGCGAATTTTTCCGTTCTTTCACTGATCTGACCCCGGCTGACTCTGACACGCAGATCTTTGAACTTTATAATGTCTATCGCAGGATGTTCGGCGAGGAGATGAGCTTCGACGATTTCTGGCCATGGGGTGAGGTGATAATAAATGACTTCAATGATATCGATCTCTATATGGCCGATGCCGAAAAACTGTACAGCAACATCTCCGACCTGAAGGAGATTGACGCAAGGTTCGGCGGTCTTACGGATGAACAGGTTGAGATAATCCGCAGTTTCTGGAAATCGTTTGATCCGGCTTCCACGGGCAGCGAGGCACGCTCCCGCTTCCGGTCCGTCTGGCAGAAACTGGCTCCGCTTTATGACGGCTTTAAGGAGGAACTCAGGGCACAGGGGATGGCTGGCGACGGCATGCTCTGCCGCACTGTGGCAGAGAAAGCTGTCGCCGGAACTTTAAAGGTACCGGAGGGAAAGCGATGGCATATAGTGGGACTGAACGCGCTCAATAACTGTGAGATGACTCTGTTCAGATATCTTCAACAGCAAGGTGTGGCTGATTTTTACTGGGATGACGACCACTTCTTCATGGATGACCCTGAACACAAGGCCTCACTATTCATCAGGGAGAACAGACGCATGTTCGGAAACGCTACAGGCCGGCCGGATGTCCGCTCACATGAACCGCCCCGCGGCAACTGGCAGATAATTGATGCCCCGTCAGATACCGCACAGGCGCGGATGGTGGCACAGTTAATTGAAAACGAAAATATAACCGGAGAAGATGACCTGACATCCACAGCTGTCATCCTTGCTGATGAGAAGCTCCTGATGCCGGTGCTCGGCTCTCTGCCGGCATCAGTGGATGATGTGAATGTCACAATGGGACACCCGTTCAGGCTTACTTCTCTCTATTCATTCCTGAAACAGCTGATGGCTCTCATCCGCTCGGCAAGGGAGAGTAAGGGGAATATCACTTTCCGGAGCGATGATGTTCTGGCCCTGCTGCGGCACCAGTATTTCAGGCTTCTGGCCGGGAGTGATGGTGACGCGGTTGTAAGCGAGATCATCAAGGGAAACATGATTAGGGTGAGCAGTGAGGTGCTCAGTGACCGCTTCCGGCTGAAACAGCTTTTTACGGTGCCAGCATCAGGAGCTGAGATTCCCGGACACCTGGCTGCAGTTATGGAGATGCTTGAAGAGGCCACCTTTGTTGCGGAGAAAGAGGGCATGACCCTCAGCGTTGACCGGGAGTACCTGAGGATGGCAATGAGCAGTACTGTCAGACTGGCTAACCTTATAAGCAGCTATAACCTTGATCTTAAATTTGATACATGCATCAGACTTCTCGACAGGGTCTTCAGGAAGATGATCGTCCCATTCTCAGGAGAGCCTCTGCGTGGAATCCAGGTAATGGGCGTCCTCGAAACCCGGGCGCTTGAATTCAAAAACATAATATTCCTTTCACTTAACGAGGGCGTATTCCCTGGCATGTCGTATGACAACACCTATATACCCTACAATATCAGGCGCGCATTCGGATTGCCGACAGTGAATGAGCATGAGTCAATATTCTCCTATTATTTCTTCAGGCTGCTGAGAAAACCGGAGCGGGGATGGTTCATGTACAACTCCACCACTCAGGGTCTTAACAGCGGTGAGATGAGCCGTTACCTTGTACGGATGAGTTACAGTCCTCTCTTTGCTCCCCGGCACCGTACGGTGCATATCAGGGTGGGCCGGAGCAGAATGATAGCTGAGACACTTCCAAGGAAACCTGAGCACACCAGGGCTCTCCTCAGCCTTTATGCAGAGGGAAGCGATGGGGGTAAGTTTCTTTCACCAAGCGCCGTCAATACATGGATCAATTGCCGGATGCGCTTCTACTACAAATATGTTTGCGGCATGCCTGAGGAGGAGATACTTGAAAAGGAGATCGACCAGCGCAGGTTCGGAAACATAATGCATGATGCTCTACGCAGATTGTATGAGCCTCTCAGGGGATCTCCCGGTGCCGGCAGGACTATTGCAATGATGGCGAAGGAGCGGGAACAGATCAGGGAGACAATCATTGCAGCCGCGATGGATGAAATGCGCTGGGACAGGGAGACGCTGATGTCAGGCAAGGGCGTGATAATACTGGATGTTCTTGAAAGGTACGCCAGGGAACTGCTTGACTATGATGGCAGGATCAATGACCTGAGGCTGTTGCACCTGGAGGATGACTTCACGGGCCTGCAGACAGTAACCACGAGTGCCGGTGAAGTGAGACTCAGGGTGGGAGGAAGGGCCGACAGGGTTGATATTACAGAAGAGGTTGTAAGGGTGGTCGATTACAAGACCGGCGCTCCCAAAAGAGAGGCAGTCACGGCCGAAGGACTATTTGACGAGGAAAAGGAGAAACGCAATGATGCAATACTGCAGGCATTGCTCTACTGCACCCTGATCGAACCGAGCCACCCTGGAAGGCTCGTGCTTCCCGCTATCTACTGGGTTCAGCAGTTATCGTCGGACGACTTCACCCCCTACGCCACAGCCCCCGGCCTTGAAGGTCCGGCCGCAGGCCATGAAGAATGGAACACCTTCATGACAGTGTTCCGCAGCGAACTTTCAGCGACACTCAACAGGATATTTTCTGAAGGGGAGGATTTTACTATGACATCCTTCCGGCGCCGATGCGCCTCATGCCCTTACAGGACACTATGCAGAAGATAGTTGAGCCGGTACGAGGCTGACCGGAACATACGTGTAAAAGAATTGGGAAAACCGTAAGGAATCAGTTATTTCTCCATGAGCCTCTGCAATGCAGCCATCTTGATGGCTGTCACTGCCGCCTCATCGCCTTTGTTGCCGAGCTTGCCGCCAGCCCTGTCAAGAGCCTGCTGAAGATTGAGTGTTGTCAGTACCCCGAAGATAAAAGGAATGTTGTATTCCAGGTTCAGCTGTGTGACACCCTGCGTAACTCCCTCACAGATATAAGTAAAGTGCGGTGTTTCACCCTGAATCACGCAGCCAAGGCAAATGACCCCGTCAAGGTCTTCATACTCGGCCATCCACTGAGATCCGATTGTGATCTCGAAAGTGCCGGGAACATGCCTGACAATAATATCATCATCAGCCACGCCATGACGAAGGAGCGTCGCAACTGCCCCGTTGAGAAGTGAATGTGTGACTTCGCTGTTCCAGTCGGCAACGACAATGCCGAATCTCATCCCGGATGCATCCGGAACGCGCGATGGATCGTAATCGGACAGGTCCCGGGTTGCCACGTTCTAGTTGATCTGGAGTTTGACCCTGGCAATGTATTTGTCAATGCTCCTGCCCTCGTTGCTTTCAGGGTATTTCTCCTGAATCTGTTCATATATTTTGAGGGCTTCTGAATAGTTGGCCTCACTTTCATACAGCATTCCGGCCTTCATGAGAAAGATGGGACTGTGGAAAGCATTGTCAGCCAGCTTTGCAGCTTCAAGGTAGTTTTTGATCCCGGCGGCGTTGTCGCCAAGTTCAACTTTTGCATCCCCGATCAGGCCCCTGGCCTGCGGAGTGAGCACCTCATCTTTCAGTTTGTATTTGTTGAGATAGCTTATAGCTTCCTCGTACTCGCCGAGATGCATGAGACATGTGCCTGCATAGAAATTGGCAAGCTTGCCTGATTTTGTGCTCCTGTATTCCTTTGCAATATCGATGAAACCAAGATTGTTCCCGTCTCCGTTGAGAGCAAGTTTGAGTGAGTCCTCACCAAAATACTGTTCAGCCATATACATCTGGCTCAGCGCCTCTTCATTCTGCTTGCTGGTGTACATCTTCAGAAGCCAAAAAATTCCCACAAGCACAACAGCACCCACAAGTACATACAGAAGAGGCCTATAATTCTGTTCCAGAAACTGTTCGGTTTTTGTCAGTGTCTGTTCAACGTTCTCTATCCCTTTTGGGTTCTCCTTTTTCTTGCTCATATCAATGTTCTCTGTTACAGGTCAAAAAATAACTTCGCAAAAGTAGCATTTCTGGCTTTATTTAAAAACAAATGGTGAAAAAAAAGGATCAGTGAATGCCGGCATGCATACAGTGATACTCCGGTGCTTGTCACGGACGTTTCTTTTCGTAACTTTGACCTCCCTCAAAGTCGGACACTAATGATGCATCTGGCAAGGCTGGAACTGACCAATTTCAAGAATTATGAAGAGGTGGCCCTGGAATTCTCCCCCGGGTTCAACTGCTTTGTTGGCAACAATGGAGTGGGTAAGACAAATATCCTCGATGCTGTCCATTACCTGTCCCTTACAAAGAGCTTCTTCAACAGCTCTGATACCCTCAGCATACGGCATGGAGAAGACTACTTCATGATCAGGGGAACCTTCGTCACTGACGGCAACAGTGACGATCTTCACTGCGCCTTTCAGAAACAGAAGCAGAAGGTCTTCAAGCTCAACGGAAAAGAGTATCAGCGGATGTCAGATCATGTCGGGAGGTATCCCGTTGTAATGCTCTCGCCGGCTGACAGCACTCTCATCACCGGCAGCAGTGAGGAACGCCGGCGGTTTCTGAACATGATAATCAGCCAGTATGACCCGGCCTACCTCGAGGCCCATATGCGCTACAACAAGGCACTTATGCAGCGTAACAGGATCCTGCGCGGCGGGGGTCGCGATGCCGCCGGCCTGCTTGAAATTTATGACGAACAGATGGCCACTGAGGCGGAATTGATTTACCAGTCGAGGCGTAAACTCACTGATAATCTCCTGCCTCTCTTTCGTTCCTATTATGAAAAGATATCGGGTGGCGCCGAAAAGGTTTCAATCCGCTATCGTTCACACCTGGGCAGCGGCGATTACCTGCGCCAGCTGGCTGAATCAAGGGACAGGGATTTCGCAATGCAGTTTACAACTGCCGGGATACACCGTGACGACCTCGTGTTTGAGATTGACGCTCATTCCGCAAGAACCACCTCCAGCCAGGGACAGCAGAAGTCATTCATCGTGGCTTTAAAGCTGGCCAAATTCGGGCTGATAAGCAGGATGAACGGTTTCGCGCCGGCACTGCTGCTTGACGATATCTTTGACAAGTTCGATCAGTCCAGGGTAGAGGAGATAATAAGACTGGCAGGCTCAGGTGAGTTCGGGCAGGTATTCATTACGGACACCCAGCAGGAGCGGATCCACCGTATCCTGGACAATACGGGCGTTGATTTCCGGCTTTACAGGATCGGAAAGAAGGGCATCGAGGAGGAGATAACAAACGGTTCGAAGTGAGCCATGCGCAGGAATAAGACAATCACCCTGGGAGAGGCGCTCGCAGACCTCATTAAGGAGTACAGGCTCGGTCCCGGTCTGAAGGAAGCAACAGTGATAAGCATCTGGGAGACGATCGCCGGAAAGGTCATAACGGCCCGTACCAAAAGAACTTACGTTAAGGACGGGGTACTTCATATCCACCTTACATCGTCAGTTGTGAAGAATGAGCTGATGATGCTTCGCGATGCCCTGAAAACGCAGATAAACAGCAGGGCAGGAGAGGAGGTGATCAGGGAGATAGTACTCCACTGATAAGACCCCGGACCGGTCATAAAGCCTTACAAGAAGATTATTTGCCAGCCCCCCGTTCAGGAAACCCTGTATTCATTCCCTTTAATGAATATCTGTTTGCTGTGACCTTTTGAAGTTACGAAGTGATATTCCTTTCCGCCGTAATCAACTACCACCTGACTGTCATGCAGAGATATGGTCAACTCCGCACCGGGATTATTGAACAGAATGGCATCCGCCATCAGGAAGGCCTTCTCGGCGCCGTCACCTCGTCCGAAGTTCCATACCTCATCAGGCTGTGCCATCCGGCCTGAATCATAGATGGATTTGTTCCTGAGCTTTCCTGTGATCTCGAAAATCTCCTCAGCGCTTTTCCCCTTTAAGGGGCCATGGCACACAGGGTTCCGCTCGATCGCTGCCTTTATGAACGGTCTCCAGTCGGTAAGCGCCATATCTCTGTATGCGTAGAGGGTAAGCAGGGCCATCTCCGACACAGGCGCAAGTTCCCTGATATTGCCGATAATCTCCTCCCGAGTGTCAGTCACTGAGATCCGGGGATAAACCTCGGGAACAAACTTCCTGTCAGGTGATGGCAGCCGCGGCTCGGTGATGGTGAAGGTCCTGATGTCTGCGAACATCCTCTTTACGCAGTCAGTGTGTTCCGTTGGAAAGGCCTTTGTGAACTTCTCCTCAAGAACCTTCAGGTCTGTGTCTTTATGCTTTTTAAGGAACTTCTCGACGTCATTCAGCATGATCTTGCCGGGAACCGGGTCAACCAGAAACTCCTCATTGTCAACCTCGGCCAGAAGCTTGTCACGCGTCTCCTCATTCATGCTTGACTTTGAGGAGTGTTCATATTCAAAAAGTTTCTCGAGGGTGATGTAATTACTGATCCCGGTGCGCAGGTAGTGATACTGAAACAGACACTTGTATTCTGACTTGAACCGGAGGAAATTGACAAATATGGCAGGAGTGAGGGTACTCCTGACAAAATTGTTCAGCTTACCGGTGAAGGAGATGTAAGCCTCCCTGTCGATTGTGGCTGTTTCGAACACAGTGTGAATGTGGCCGGTAATGTGCGAGACAATTGTAACCTTTTCATTCTCAAGTGCCCTTCTTGCCTTGCCTGAGAGAGAGGTGCCGTTGAACCACATGTTCTTAGTCATGATCCTCCTGTTGTTGGTCAGAAGTCCGTCCTTCTCATCAATATAGTTCTGAGAGTGCAGCGGCGTGGCCATCATGAATATCTTCTCTAGCGGCACTTCGCCGACGATGAACATGGCTGCAGCGTAAAGGGCAGCGAGGCTGACGCACTCGCCCGCGCCGGTTGTGTAGTGCTCCTTGTGCCTGAAGGCTGTCATCGCCTCCACTGTCTCAGTCTTCCAGTAGGGGATGGCTGTGGTTGTGTACTTGTCGAGGCCGAAGTGACGGCGTATGTCGATATCAAAGTAATACTTGTCTCCCTCGTAGCCGAAAAGGGCATTCGACTGCTTAAGCAATTCAGTGTCAAAGAAATCACGGAACCTGGCCGTCTCCTTTTCCTTATCTGTCAGGCCCCAGGTCTCGAGGTCCAGGTTAAAAATATAGTTGTCTATAATAAACTGCTTGATTCTGTTGGATTTGCTTATGAAGTTCTTGCGATGCATCTCACTGAACCATGGATCATCACGCCATTGCCAGATAACCGGTGACATGATGTTTGCAAGAACAAGCGGATAGAAGAGATCCGGAAAAATGAATATCTCCATATCCGAAAGGGTATAGGCCGAGGAGTACTTTTCGAGTGTCTTTTTGTCCGAAAAGTCGGGTGAAAAGGTTTTGGTCATCTCAATTTTTTAGAAAAACACGCAATGTTGATTATTGTTTCCTTCAGAACATTTCGATGGCTGAAAAGAAGTAAGCGGCCTCAATAAGGGCATTCTCAGGCGAGTCTGAGCCATGAACCGCGTTCATCCTGACATCCGTGCCGAACTCAGCCCTTATGGTCCCCGGCCCGGCTTTGGCGGGATCAGTGGTGCCCACCAGCCTTCGGAACTCTTCAACTGCATCAGGGTGTCTGAGCACCATTACAATAACCGGACCTGATGACATGAACTCCACGAGGCCCTGATAGAACGGCCTCTCGCGGTGCACGGCATAAAAGCCCTCGGCCTGGCTCCGGGTCATATGCAGCATTCTGAGGGCGGCTATCCGGAACCCTGATTCGGTTATTCTGGCAAGGATCTTTCCTGCATCTCCCCTGCCAAGAGCATCGGGCTTGATGATCGAAAACGTGATATCGTTACTCATAACTGTATGAGAATATGGTTAATTGAACTCTATTTCAAAACCTTAATATTTTCTTATCTTTGTCGGCTTAACAGGCTAAAATAAAGTGCCAGAGTTCGGTAAATATACAAAAGAATTAAAGAAGCTGATTGAAGAGGCGGATCATATTCTGATCATTTGCCACATCAATCCTGACGGTGATGCCATCGGAGCAATGCTTGCAATGCGAAGGTGGATCATCTCGCAGGGTAAGGACGCAAGGATGATCTCCCCTAACGCCCTGCAGAAGTTCCTGCTTTGGATGAAGGAGGTGGAGCAGGTTGTGGATTTCCATCACAATCCGGATGAGGGTACTAAACTCATTAACGATGCAGACCTGATCATAATGGTCGATTTCAACACACCCTCAAGGATGGGTAAGGCTGAACAGCTTGTTCTCAGTTCAGGTGCGAAGAAGGTCGTCATAGACCATCACCCTGATCCGGGCAAATTTGCCGACCTGATAATCTCAGACGTAAGCAGGAGTTCAACCTCAGAGCTTGTGTACTTCCTTGTAAACGGAATGGAGGGTAATGAATTCAGTGACAGCGACTTCATTACTGCTGTTTATGTCGGAATCATTACTGACACGGGCAACTTCGAACACGGTTACTACACAGGTGACACAATGCGCACGGTAGGACACCTGCTTGATATGGGGGTGGACAAGGAGCTGGTTCATGATCATATCTTCAGCAACTTCTCGGCAGACAGAATAAGGCTCAAGGGATTCGCGCTTCACAGCCGGATGGTTGTGCATCCTGATCTTCACACAGCCTATATCTGGCTTACGAAGGAGGACCTTGACAGGTTCCGTCATGTGAAGGGTGATACTGAGGGTTTTGCAAATGTCCTTCTGACCATGCAGGGTATCGTGCTCTCGGTGCTGTTCGTGGAGCGAACGGGATTCGTAAAGATGTCGCTTCGCTCAAAGGGAAGCTTCAATGCCAATGAGCTCTCGCGCAAATGCTTCAACGGGGGCGGTCACCGCAACGCTGCCGGCGGTGAGATGAAAGGATCCATACATGAGGTTGTGAACCATTTTGAGAACACCCTGCCCGCCTTCCGCAGAGAACTGGAAGAGGCTGCTGAAGAGATGCTGAGATGAAAGCAGCGATCATTATATCAGTGATACTCCTGTTACCAGGTTGCCAGAACAAACCTGACACCCGGAGCAATTCCACCCCGCGTACTGAGGCCGAGCTCATCGAAATCAACAGGTCACTCATCACACAGGACCGTCAGCAGATCACAGGCTATCTGAGCAAAACCAACCGCCAGTTCACCGAAACTAATACCGGACTCTGGTACAGTGTGATCGAATCCGGCAAGGGTCAGACAGTCAAAACCGGTGATGATGTGAGTTACGACTTTGAATGCACCCTTCTGAACGGTGACCCCTGCTACAGCGGTACACAGACAATCCGAGTCGGGTATACCGATGCCGGCAGCGGTGTCACTGAAGGTCTTCAGTTAATGCAGGAAGGAAGTGATTATCTGTTTATTGTGCCTCCTTACCTGGCGTTTGGACTGACAGGTGACGGAGGGAAAATCCCCGGAAGGGCGATACTTGTTTACAGGATACGAATAAAGGACATTATTTAATTTGGAACGATTTTTGAGGGAATCGGGGGAAATATTCCGACTTATGAGAAATAAATTCATATTTGCCACCCTTGCACTGATTGCAATACTGGTTGTTGCCTGTAACCCTGCCAAAAAATATGAGGAGGAGGAGAAAAGCCTTATCGAGGACTATGTTGCAAACAACAACATTACTGCTACTCCTGATGCAAACGGCATATACATTATTACAGAAATCCCCGGCACCGGAGAGGTGATTCAGGAAGGTGATTCGGTCGGAGTCTGGTACACAGGCACCTTTTTAAGCGGTAAACAGTTTGACAGCAATGTGGAGGCGACGACACCTTACAGGTTCAGGGTAGGCACCCCTTATCTTATTGAGGGATGGTCACTGGCACTTGTAAGGATGAAACTGGGAACAAAAGCAACAATCCTGCTTCCTTCAAAGGTTGCATACGGTTCAATGGGCTTCGGGAGATATGACCAGTACGGTTATTATTACACACTGATCCCTGGATATACCCCGCTTCTCTTCGAGATAGAGGTGGAGGAGCTTGTAAGGAAAACCAAGAAATAAATTAAATGCGCCTGAAGACGGCGCATTTTTTTTTATTTCAGGATCACCTCTTCACCTGTCAGGGTTACCTCTTTCAGCTTCGATTTATACCTTGTCCAGGATCCCTCCATCATGGTGTTGACAAGCTTTTCTGCTTCAGCGATTGCTGCTTCGGCGTCGGTTGTCCCCTTCTCTTCCTGGTCCGTCAGCGGGCCTGTAGCACTAAGAAGTACCCTGTAACCGCCGATCCTTGAACTCAGTCCGTCCTGACGCCTCCAGTAGGCCTCATCCAGCTTTGCAAGTTCCTCTTTTACAGCCTTATGTTCTTCAGATACTGCTGTTGCGAAGCCGGGGTTAAAAGGAAACATTTTCTCGCTCTTCGCAATGGCGTCACGCACTTCGGTAACTGCTTTAAGCTTCGTGTTGAGTGCCTCGATGGCGGTACCGAATGTCAGTGCTCTTTCGTAGTTTTTTCGAAGGGCATCGATGTCCGGGGCTGCCATCCTCGGGTCATGTTTCACAGCAATACCTGAGGAAGAACTCTCTCCTTTTCCGGAGAGGGTGACTGTATAGTTGCCGGGAAATACAATCCCCCCGAAACCTCTTGAGAAATATCTCGACCGCGCATCCTGCTGCTGATCCCGCTCGGACGGATAGGTGAGCTGCGGCAGCGGATTACGGTCAAGCCGCCAGATAAAGCGGTTGAATCCCCTGATCGCATTGATCTCGCTGGTTTTAACCACATTGCCTGCATCGTCCTTTATCACAACTGAAACCTTTGCTGAGTCTGCGGCAGTATAAAAGGAGATCATTGCGCCAGGTTCCCGGTTCTGTCCGCGGTACATGGCGTCACCATAGAAGTAGTATCCAGGTAGATTCTTCATTGATGCCAGGTATGCATCAGGAATCCCGAATGTGGTCAGTTTGCTTTCAAGAAGCTTCTTTCCGGATGAGGCAAGCGCCCTCAGCGGCCTGATGTCATCAAGCACCCATACGGCACGCCCGAATGTGGCAATTACAAGGTCATGCTCACGCGGCTGTATCGCCATGTCATAGGTCGATACAGTCGGATAGCCGCTTGTCCACCTGTTCCAGTTATCGCCGCCATCGAAGGATACGTACAAGCCATACTCAGTTCCGGCAAACATCAGCCCCGGCTCAACAGGATCCTGCACAAAACTCAGTACATATCCCCAAACGTCAGTATCATCAATAATCCGTTGCCAGTTCCTGCCGTAATCCTTCGTTCTGAAAAGATAAGCTGCATTGTCGCCCTGCCTGTAATCATTAACCACCGCAAAGGCTTCTCCGGCGTCATGTGACGAGGCTGTAACCTGTGGCACCCATCCGTTACGGGGCATACCCTTGATATTCTGGGAGGTGTTCTTCCAGGTTTTGCCGCCGTCGGTGGTGACCTGTATCATTCCGTCATCGGTCCCTGCCCAGATCACCCCCCTGGTGAGAGGGCTGGGGGAGATGCTGACGACTGTACAGTGGTTCTCGGCGCCGGTTGCCTCTTTGGTGATGCCTCCGCTCTGGTCCTGCTTCTGCTTCTCAGGGTCATTTGTGGTAAGATCCGATGAGATCTTTGTCCAGGTGTCGCCTCTGTCATGGCTAACATGCACATACTGGCTGCCGAAATAAATTGTATTGCTGTCAAAAGGATCCTGCGCAAGTGCGGCGTTCCAGTTGAAACGAAGCCTGTCTCCGGCATCCGCCATCGGCCTGATGCTCTTATTCCAGCCGGTCATAAGATCAAACCTGCGTAGCGATCCGCCTTGCGACTGGGCATAGCAGTACCGGCTGTCTCCGGGTACCGGCATGGCGTCAAAACCGTCACCACCCATTAGAAAATCATACATCTCATTGATGAGCGAGCCGTTATACCAGGCGTAGGCCGGTCCGCGCCAGGAACCGTTGTCCTGCAGCCCGCCGTAGATGTTGTATGGGATTTCATTATCAACATTAATATGATAGAACTGACCGACAGGCAGGTTCTCAATATGACGCCACGTAACCCCCTTGTCATAGGTGATGCCCATGCCACCGTCATTGCCGTCAAGCATGCGGTCGGGATTGACCGGGTCAATAAACCATGCATGGTGGTCAAGATGGACTGATTCGGCGGTGCGTTTGTCAAAGGTCAGTGCGCCGTCTTCACTCACGTTGACCCCTGAATAGAGCGAATAGACCCTGTTTTCATTCTGCGGGTCCACATATATCTCGGCATAATAGAAGGGCCTGTTACCTATATTGGTCACGCCACGCTTCTCCCATCTGACACCACCGTCAGTGGAACGATAAATGGCTGAGGGCTCTGATTCCACATATGCATAGACGTAATCGGGATTTGATCTCGCTATTGCAAGCCCTATCCGTCCGATAGTTTCGGGCAGACCTCCCTTCACCTGTTCAAATGTATCCCCGCCGTCACGTGTAAGCCAGAGCCCAGACCCGGCTGATGAGGAACTGAAGAACCAGGGCCACCTCTGATGATCCCACATTGCAACGAATATCTTTCCGGGGTTCGACGGATCCATCACCATGTCAGCCACTCCGGATGTCTCATTTGTGAAGAGAATCCTCTGCCAGGTGGCTCCTCCGTCTTTCGAACGGAATAATCCCCTTTCCGTATGAGCAGCCCACGGATTGCCGATTGCGCCGGCATAGATTATATCCGGGTCAACCGGATCGATGATAATGCGATGGATATACCGCGTCAGTTCAAGACCCATGCACTTCCATGTCCGTCCGCCGTCATTGCTCCTGTAGATTCCGTAACCACCTGTGACACTGTTGCGGGGGTTACCTTCCCCAGTCCCTGTCCAGACGATGTCCGGTCTCTGGGGGTCGATTGCCAGTGCTCCGATTGAAGCTACGACTTCATTATCGAATAGAGGTGTAAAGGTTGTTCCTGCATTGACTGTCTTCCAGAGGCCGCCTGATGCGGTTCCTACATAAAATACATTCTCATTGCGCGGGTCAACTGCAAAGGCGGTTACCCTGCCGCTCATTCCGCCCGGACCAATATTCCTGGGCTTGATGCCGCTGAATAGAGACATGTCAGTCTTCTGCCCGGTCATCAGGGCTGAAAGCGTTATCAGCAGAGCGGAGAGGATGGTTTTTCTGGTCATCTTTGTGTCTTTTTACGGACACAATTTAACTAATAAAATCACTTGCTGCTTATCAAAGGAATGTGTTGTGCAATAGAGACAGGGTATGAGGGTCTGAGGGCCCCGACACTTCGTGTGCGGGGTTTCGGCTTCTTCGGGGAAGCCGCAATCTGAAGGTCTGAGAGTCTGAGGGTCTGAGGGTCTGAGGGTCTTGCGGTCCTGCGGTCTTGCGGTCTTGCTGTCCTGCGGTCTTGCGGTCTTGCGGTCAATAGGCTGACTGTAAACTATATATCACTACTGCCTACTGCCTACTGCCTATTGCCTACTGCCAACTGCCTCTTACCTGATCTACAATGCTTTATCCCCTACGGGGAATATTACATATGATATTTCGGTCTACAATGCTGTATCCCCTACGGGGAATTTCACTACTGCCTACTGCCTACTGCCTACTGCCTGCTGCCTACTGCCTATTGCCAACTGCCAACTGCCTGCTGCCTGCTGCCCTCCCTGCAATCCGGCTCCTTCGCTAAAATGACCCACCGGGTCATTTTTTTCACGCTCGGCCCTCTATTGCCAACTGCCTACTGCCTATTGCCTATTGCCTATTGCCTGAATTAAGAACACCGCAGGCCTTTTGTCCAGCACCGGAACCTGCCTGCGCCACTCTGCAATGCTCATAGTGCGTATTTCCTCGCTTGCAAGAGTAATGTCTGCAGCGATACATAACCTTGTTGACGGCTGACATACTGAAAGGATCTCCTCAACCATCTTCCCGTTCCTGAACGGAGTCTCCATAAAAATCTGCGTCTGCCCGCCCGAAGAGAGCCTCTCAAGCTCTTTTAGTGCCTTACTGCGACCAGGCGCATCAACCGGGAGGTAGCCATGAAATGCGAAACTCTGCCCGTTAAGCCCTGATGCCACAATCGCCAGCATCACCGAGGAGGGACCCGAGAGGGGTATGACCCTGATACCGCGCCGATGCGCCTCAGACGCCACAATATTTCCGGGATCGGCCAGTCCCGGCATGCCGGCCTCGCTCATCACACCGGCATTGGCACCTTCCGCCACCCTGTCAAGGAACTCACTCAGTCCCGATGGGTCTGAATGCTTCCCTACAGGAAAAAAAATCGTACTGTCAATCGGAAATGTTTTATCAAGGCCCCGGAGCCAGCGTCTGGCAGTCCTTACATCCTCCACGGCGAACAGTCTGATTGACAATGTTATCTCCCTCGTTCTAAGGGGTATCGTAAGGTCAGGATCGGAATCGCCCAGCGTTACCGGGATCATGTATACTGTTCCGCTCATCGGTTGAAATTTAGACACCATAAAGATATCTATTTAGCCCCTTGGCAGCTAAAGTGAACCCTGATATTGTTCTTCTCTCAATTTCGGGTTATGTTTGCAATGAGAATAATGAGACAGTGAAAATTACCTTTCTCGGCACCGGAACATCACAGGGTGTGCCTGTAATAGCATGTGAATGTGCTGTTTGTGCTTCGTCTGACGACAAGGACAAAAGGCTGAGGGCTTCTCTGCTCGTGGAGACTTCCCTGAATACCTTTGTAATTGATGCCGGTCCTGACTTCAGGCAGCAGATGCTCAATGCAAGGGTTAAAAAACTTGATGCAATCCTCCTTACTCACGAACATAAGGATCACATTGCAGGCATGGACGACCTCAGGGCTTTTAATTACAGGAGCCAGGCCGCTATTGACATATATGCCGAAGAGAGAGTCCAGGCAGCAGTCAGGAAGGAGTACGCTTACGTCTTCTCTGAAAATCATTATCCCGGAGTGCCCAGGATGGAGCTTCACACTCTTGAGAACTACAATATCAATATTAAGGGAGACACCGTTATTCCCCTTCGTATTTTCCATTACCGCCTCCCGATCTTCGGCTTCAGGATAGGAGATATGGCCTACATAACAGACGCCAACTACATTTCCGAGGAAACAAAGGAAAAGCTGTTCGGAGTGAAGTATCTGGTTATTAATGCCTTAAGAAAGGAGAAGCATATTTCGCACTTCAGCCTGGATGAAGCTCTTGACCTTGCGCGGGAGGTATCACCAAGGAAAGCCTATATCACTCACATCGGCCATCAGATGGGCAAGCATGCCGATGTGTGCAGGGAGCTGCCGGGGAACGTGACACTTGCCTGGGATGGCCTCGAAGTGGTCTGCGAAGACTGATACAGGGAAATGTGACACTTGCCTGGGATGGCCTCGAAGTGGTCTGCGAAGACTGAAACCGATAAAAATCGATACTGCGATACAGCAGATAGTGTCCGTTGAAGACTAATCTGAAATAATTCGATCTTCAAGAGAGGGCCAGGCCGCATCCGGCGGCAGGAAATCTATCTCTTTTTGTACCTGTAAAGCTTCTTCTGGTATTTTTTGGAGAAGAAGTACTTGTTGCGTCCCAGCTGTGAAGTGTCTATATATGAGTTCTTCCGGCTGGCAAGATAAGAGTTCTTCTTTGCGGGCGCGCAGGCGGGCATCAGCATCAATGCCGAAAGAACAAGTATCATCAGAGTGATACCTTTGAGGTTAAACTTCTCTTTTATTTTAAGATACAATATCATAAATTGCACTCCCGTTTGGTTGGGAAGCTAAATATATCAGTTTATACTCCGATGTGCAGCTTTAGGTTTCGGTTTTTACTCATTTTTTTCATAATAAGCCTGGCAGCTCCCGGCCAGTCGCTCCAAAATATTGGAGTTGTAAGGGATAACGGGGCCATGGCCGTCTCCCTGATCCTTGACGACAGCACTTCTGTAGACCTGGCTGCCCCACGGCCATTATTCAGCTTCAGGCTTGACGGGGTCAGCTTCGAATCGGATGATGTTCCCGCAGGTCTTGTGGGAAGCCGTTTCCTTATGATTTACCAAGGCGGGGCCGAGGCCTCCTACATTCCACGTGGCGGATCCCATCCGGGTTTCATGGCTGAACTTGTTTTTCGCAACAACTGGACCGACACAATCACCCTGAGTGATGTTGTGCCATTCGGCGAAAAAAACAATGATGCCTTTATAACCGGTGCCGGACCCCGTGATCTGGCACGAGCTTATCTCACTCTTCCCGGGAAGAGTCCGCTGCGCGTCATACTGCCTGACAATGCCTGGGAGATGGGATTCAGCACCTTCAGGACTTCAGGTGATCTTTCGGTCAGTGCGATAGCCCGGCGCATCAGGTCTGAGAATGGAACCATGCGTCGCTATGAAACAATTCTTCCTCCCGGGGCAACAGTGACCTATCATATATGGGCCGACCTCTTCAGGGGCGAATGGCAGGATGGTTTAAGGCTTATGTTCGCAGAGCGATGGCTTTATGACCTGGAAAAGTTCGATGAAACCCTCTTCAGTCGTGATGACCTGAAATGGATACGTACAAGCTACCTGATGATCCTGCAGATGGCATGGGACAGGGAGTTTCATGACCGCTTTTCAGGCACGGTCGGATTCACCGGCTACATGTCGGAGTATAACCGCCTCTTCGGCCATGTGGATGTATACGGCATATGGCCGACATGGCCCAGGCTTGGCCTGGACGACAGGAATCAGTGGGACCTTTACCGTGACCTGCCGGGAGGGACAGCCTCACTCAGGCGGATCAGCAGGGAGGCAAGGGCCGACGGATGCCGGTTTTTCATAGCATATAATCCCTGGGACAAGAGCACTCGTGGCGAGGATCACCTTGCCGGAATGACACAGATAATTGCTGAAACCGAAGCTGACGGCGTTGTGCTGGATACGGAAGGCAGGTCATCGGCTGAGCTGCAGCAGGCTGCCGATACCGTCCGTCCGGGTGTGGTGATGTACTCAGAGGGGATGCCGGTAGTCAGGGATATGTCTGGCATAGTGGCTGCCAGGGTGCATAACGCCCTGTTCCTCAGCCCGGAACTGAACCTGAACAAGCTCATCAGACCCGACTTTGCGATCTTCAGAGTAGCCGACGTGGGTGAAGATGTGCTGCACCGCGAGATATCCGTGGCTTTCTTCAACGGATACGGTACCGAACTCAATATGTTCAGACCCGGTGGCAGGGGAGAGGAGTTTCGTATGGACCTGGAATACCTGGCGAAGACAACCTACCTGCTAAGAAGAAACAGTGATGCCTTCGCCGGAGGCAGCTGGAATCCCCTTGTCAGCAGCGGTGCGGACAGGGTTTATGTGAATAGCTGGAAGGCAGGAGAGAAGCA
>Ga0209800_10001561_pt1 | contig 23247 bp, 22 predicted proteins | sample Higcelweek8metaG_FD_187174 | JGI IMG/M metagenome (GOLD analysis project Ga0209800, IMG submission 187174) | Freshwater pond sediment microbial communities from the University of Edinburgh, under environmental carbon perturbations - High... | ecosystem: Environmental > Aquatic > Freshwater >...
CTTATTTTTATATATTCTTGTTTCATTGCAACGTACATTATACCACGGAAAAGCTATATATATAATCCTATAGAAAAGTGAATTCGCATTGGAAATGTGATATATTTGTGTTAAGCTTAGCTTGGAAATGTGCACCTGTAGCTCAATCTGGATAGAGCAACACACTCCTAACGTGTAGGTTGTCGGTCCGACTCCGGCCAGGTGCGTATTAGTGAATTTCTAGCTGTGTAATTGAGAATTTGTTCTCCTCGTCTTTTGTGAATGTGAGTAGGGTATTGTTTGAGTTTCTGATTAAGAAGCTCAAGAGGTTTGAAGGCTTTGCTATATATGACTTATTATCTCCGTCTACATCAGTTATATATATGATCTCATCCTGCAAGTAGGAGATGTTTAAGGAATCTGTTAACCAATTTAAACTTGAGGTTTTTGATATATCCGCAATGTTCTTTATTTTCTTTGACCCTATATTTACGGTATGGTCTCCTTCTGTCTTATCAAAAGTAAAGACTCCGATTTGAGTTTCATCTTTAAATATTAATCTCTCATGATCTTCGTTGAAGGTTATGAATTGAGCAGGGTATGCAGAGATCATCATGAATTTTTGAGTTTGGATATTGAACCAGTATGTAGCTAAGGATGTTTGAATATATACTCCCTGGGCTTGTTGGTTTACATGTATATATTTTACTTCTCCTGCGGAGAATGTGCTCTCTGGTGAAGAAGAGAATTCTGAATATGTAAAACCATTGTTCCTATATTGCTTTATATATTCATCAGTGCTAGAGAAGTAGAAGTTATTGATAATGAATTGGGGATTTGTGGCGTTCAAATTCATTTGCTTGAGGTTGTATGTATACGCGCTTTCAGCCTGATCTTTTATGGGTTCTACTATATAGAAGAATCCTTGTTCATCTGTTGTCCAGATATATTCTTGTGATATTAGCTTTTCAACAAGTGTAGTGACTTGGTTTGATTTTATATCATATGAATAGACTCCGTTGACGGAATCGAGCATGAGATAGCTATTGTCATTTGACCAAGAAATCTCATATGATTTCTCCGTATCAATACTTAATGCTTTTAATGAAGAGAATTGAGAAAGTGCTTGTGTATTAAGGATATAATATCGGCTCGTAGTATCTTCGGTAATTTCTAACAAAGCCTGTAAGCCGCTAGGGGATAGAGTTATATCTATATTATTATTATCCAACCTCAAGATCTCTGAGGGATTAGTAGTGAAGTCCCAAAGTGCAGGATTTAGTGTATATTCCCAGAGTGTATATCCATCTGCTTCTTTTGTTAGGAATAAAAGGCGATCATTATTCTCATTAACCCAATATTTCTCAATTGTGCCAGTAGATGTCCAAAGTGTAGTGTATTTGGGATCTTGTTTAATTAACCAAGGGAAGATAGGGGTGGATTTTCCTTCTAAGATATCGATGTCTTTCTCCCAGTTGTAATACCCATCTTTTTTAACAGTAATATGATATGTTCCAATTTCTACGCTGGTACTTTTGGGAGTTTTCCCAACTAATTTTTCATTTACGTATATATCTGCACCAAAAGGGGAGGTCTCGACAGTTATGACTCCATTTTGAGTTATCTCTTGTTTGAAAATGTCCAATCTGTAACCATTTGCATAGAAATATATTGCACAGGCAACTAAGAACAACATTAGGGTGTACAATATGGGGTAGAGGATTGAGCCAATATGTGATTTAACTTTGGTCTTGGGAGACGTTTTCATGCCAAGAGTATAGCATAATGGGTACTAAGTTTGTTAGAATGTAAACTATGGAAGTAAAGAAAAGAATTTTAACGGGGGACAGACCTACAGGGCAGTTGCATATAGGGCACTATTTTGGGTCTTTACAAAGCAGGGCCAAGTTACAGGATGAATATGAGGAATATATAGAGATAGCTAATATACAGGCTTTAACCGATAATTTTGATAATCCTGGTAAGGTAAAAGAGAATATTCAAGAATTACTTTGTGATTACTATGCTGCGGGAATTGACTTCAACAAAGCTACAATATTCGTACAGAGTGAGGTTCCTGCAATACATGAGATATTCATATATCTCGCAAACTTCGCTACTGTTCAACAGATACAGCATAATCCTACGATTAAAACAGAGATGGCTCAAAAGGGCATGGAAGTTTCTACCCCTTTGGGCTTCTTCATTTACCCTATACATCAAGCTGCAGATATCCTCTGTGTTAATGCAGATTTGGTGCCTGTTGGTAAGGATCAGGCTCCAATGATTGAGGATACTAGAGTATTAGCAAGGAAGTTTAACAGTACATACAAAACAGATATATTGCATCAACCTCAGGCTTTGTTTGGTGTTGAAGCCAATGTTCCTGGGATTGATGGGAATGCGAAGATGGGTAAGAGTTTAAACAATGGAATATATCTTGCAGATAGCGAGGAAGAATTGAGAAAGAAAGTATTTAAGATATATACAGATCCAGCAAGGATTCATGCTACAGATCCAGGTAAGATTGAAGGAAACGTTGCATTCACATACCTTGATCTATTCGACAAGGATATTGAAGAGGTTGAAGCTATGAAGGAGAGATATCGAAATGGAACTATAAAGGATGTTGAGGTCAAGGAAAGACTGTTTGAAGTCATGAATGAATTTTTAACTCCAATTAGAGAACGAAGAAAAGAAGCGGAAGGTATGAAGGATGAATTAATGGCAAAAGCATTAGAGGGTAGTAAAAAGGTTTCTGATATAGCAAGAGGGATTGCTGATCAGATGAAAGAGGTTATGAAATTGAAATTTTAGGTAGATAATAGATAACTTGTAGTATTGGAATTAACTCATATGTTTGTAAAGAAATTAGGTATAGACCTAGGAACAGCTAACTCAGTTGTATTTGTCCAAGGGGAAGGCATTGTCTTAACTGAACCTACTGTCGTAGCTATCGATGTTAATAACTTCACAGTCATAGCAGTGGGAGCAGAAGCAAAAGAAATGATTGGTAAAACCCCGGATAATATTGTTGCCAAAAGACCTCTTCGTAATGGAGTGATAGCTGACTCTCGAGTAACTGAAGCCTTGCTTAGATATTTCTTCGATAAAGCATTAGGTAAAAGTAGATTTTTCAAACCTGACGTAGTTATTAGTGTCCCTGCAGGTATAACCTCTGTAGAAGAAAGAGCTGTACTTAAAGCTGCAAATGCGGTTGGTGCTAGGAATGTTACATTACTTCCTGAACCATTATTAGCTGCTTTGGGTGCAGAGATGCCAATACAAACTTCCTCCGGAAATATGATTATAAATATGGGTGGTGGCACTACCGAAGTCGCGGTCATATCTCTTGATGGAGTAGTGGAATATGAATCTTTGAGAGTAGCAGGAGACGCCATAAATGAAGCCATAATCTCCTACATGCGTAAGAAGAAGGGGCTTTTAATCGGAGAGCAGACTGCTGAGAAGATAAAGATAAAGATTGGTAGTGCATTGGAGGTTAAAGATCCAAGGCAAATGGAGGTTAGAGGTAGAGATGTCGGAGCGGGTATGCCTAAATCCATAGTGGTTGATTCTAATGATATCGCAAAGGCTGTTGAATGGCCTCTAAGGAGTATCATAAAGAGCATTCAGGCAGTACTTGAAAAGACACCTCCAGAGCTCTCTGCTGACATTATGGATCGTGGTATGGTCATGAGTGGAGGTACTTCTTTGCTAAGAAATTTAGATAAACTTTTCTCTCGTGCTACAGGTGTTCCTGCCCATGTGGCGGATGACCCATTGTTCTGCGTGGTGAAGGGTACAGGTATTGCCCTAGATCTAATTGAAGAAGGGTCAAGGAAGTTCTCGTTTAACAGGGATTTCAGGAGATAGTTTTAATCCTCTCTAACATATATAATATATCCCATGGAAATATTTGGTAGAAAAAAGAAGGCTTTAAAGTTGGACGAGGTTACCAAGTTACTTGGTGATTTGAGAATACCTACAGCATTGGTGTTTACCCCCATAAACTTGGAATCAGAGAAGAAGAAATTCTTTAATAGTGAGACATATAACCCGGTATTTGAATATAGGATTGTTAAGAATAATAACAAGGAGATATTAAAGAAGCTTTCTAATGTTAAAGAGATTGTTGATGTTGATCCTCGTATTTCTGATTTCTACCTTCAGTTAATTGATTCTAAGAAAGAAGCCAGCGACCTTATGTATGCTGTTGGTAACAATGAAGAGGTTACGGATATCTCCGTACATAGATATGGTAAACCTAGCGACAAGTTGTTTAGAAATGCGGCTAGGGTACTTAGAGGGAAATTAGATAACTACAATGTAGTAAAGGAAGATTCCATAAAAAAGGGTGAGATTCTTTACTACGATGATATTGTTAAGGTTTTCAATATTGTTTTTCAAGAATTGGGTTTAGATGGTTGGACTGTAAATAAGTCCATAAATATTGCCAAGAATGGTGTTAAATTAGGTATTAAGCGAAAAGAGGTTTTGGTAGATGCAAATATTGAAAGAACGAAATACAAATTAAGAAAGACTTTGGTACATGAGGTTGGAACTCATGCTCTAAGGGCACACAATGGGTTGATGTGTGGTTTTGATGCGTTAAGTAATGCTAATATTCCTGAATATTTAGATATTGAAGAGGGTTTAGCTACATGGAATGAGAATAATATGGGTCTTCTTACAGAGAAGTGGTTGAAGAACAAAGCTGCATTAACATGGGCTATATATCTTGGAGAAGATCTTTCTTTTAGAGAGCTTTACAATGTTCTTTTGGCTGTTTTACCTAAGTATTCGGCGTTTGATGTGACATATCGTGTGAAGAGGGGTTTGGGTGATACTCATGACAGGGGGATATATTCTAAGGATGTTGCATATTTTAGAGGTTTTAGGAAAGTTAAGAAGAAATTGGAAGAGAATCCTAGGTTGTATAACCAATTGTATGCTGGAAAGATTACATTTAAACAGTGTGAATGGGTAGAGGATGGGTTATTACCTATGCCTAATAACGTACCAAACAAAGATAAATGGTTAGAGATATTTGAAAAGGCGGGGATATAGGAGTTTGCTACTTCTTCATAATTGTATTTACAAAATACCTATTTCTGGTAAGATTGAGAGCATAAGATTATAAGCCCTAATAATTGCATGAATGATACCAATAATACACCTGAACGAGAGTTTGATGATTCACTAAGCGTGGAGAGCATAGAGCAGGGAGCTTTCTATGAACATTTTTATCATGAATTTACCAGAGCGGCAGGGGATTTTGTATCTATGGAGCTTCAAGAAAAGCTAAGACATGCAAGGCTGGTAATTGGTGGTTGTGGAAGTATTGGTAGCCCAGTTGCTACAACAGCTACTAGATCGGGAATGGAAGACATAACTATGGCGGATCCTGATGTCGTAGAGGAGAGTAATCTTGCCAGACAAGATTATACATATGATCAAGTAGAAGTGAACAAAGCTGTGGCATTAAGTGATAACTTAAAGAAGATCAATCCGTATCCCGACTTTAAAGCTGTGCCTGAGGGTATAACAGATGAGAATGTTGAAGAATTAGTAAAAAATGCGGATATATTATTTGATGGTATCGATATAAGAGCTTCAGATATGATGTACAAATTCCATGAATATGCAGCAAAATATAAAAAGCCAGTAATAGTAGGATATGATCTCGCAGGAACAGCTATGTTAGCTGTATATCGTTATGATTTAAAAGACATGAAGCCATTGGATGGAGATATCTCTCCTGAAATGATGGACCAATTTAAAATGGTAAAAGGGGCATATAAGGATGGGAGAATATCAGACGGGCAATTTCTTGACTATGTAAATCATACATTAACAGGGGCTATTAATGCTTTCCAAGTACCAGTAGAACAATTCGAGCAATTAATTAACAAAAAAGAAGGAGAAACCAGAACACCGCAGATGGGTACAACCTCAAGACTTATTGGAGCATTGGCGATTGAAACAATGAAACAAATTCTTTCTGGGAAGGAAGTGAAAGATGTAATTGCAATTGATTTGCCTACAGCAGTAAGGAAATTTAATCCGAGTATTTTAAGGAAAATGGGACTAATGTTAAAGACCCTTGATACTATTAAGGGTAGGGGAAAAGAAGTTAATGCAATGCTAAATAATTTAAATCCAGCATAGAATGTTTATGGACACAGATACACTAGGCTCACAAACGGCAGCTCGAGATACTCAATTAGACACTGAAACAGTGTGTTGTGAGGCTGTTACTGTTGAGGATCAGATAGGAAGATTAGAAGTTGTAACGGAGAGATATAAGTTAGAAGGATATCTGGATAGTATATCTACGGTAGAAGTAAATGATGTACCAACGGAGCAATTACTTTCAAAGGAGGGATTAAATATATTGAGATCTAAGCTGACACCTGAGCAAGATGTGGAGTTCTTGCAGGAAGGAATTCTTGTTGAACACAATGGAAAATCCTTGTATATCGACAAGTACCATTTTAATGCGGTTCCTTTTGTAGTAAAACAAGGAGAAGCATATATCGGTTCTGCACGACTTATCATAAAAAATGGATATGGGCTCCCGACCACAAATGATCCAAGAATAGAAATTAGTAACCTTTGGAAAGACAAAGTCCAAGACTGCCGAGCAGAATTCTCGCAATTTGCTGTCAAAAAAGGAGCTCCTATGGATACCTCAGTAAAATTGCTTAAGGCTGCATATGACTACAGCAAAGAGAATAACCTAATGGGCTGGTTGGCTACAACTGACAACAAAGTAGTTAGACTTTTGAATAGCAACTTCTTCCAATTTGATTTACCTAACATTGGTCCTTCAGTTGAATATCTAGGATCTCAGTCTACTCCAATATATATTGATTTCGAAAAAGCCTTAGCCAACGCAGAGAAATATGAGAGCAGCCAGAAGATAGCAGCTTTCATCAGAGGAGAATAGAGTTCCAAGGAGATTTATACTAATATAAAGGATAATGCAAACTGTCTATCTATTTATAATAAGTGGTTGTTTAGGTGTTTTGGGTCTTCTCACCCTTTTAAATAACCCTAAACAGAAATCCAATCTGTTTTTCTTCTTTGTCTCTATTTCAGCAATTGGGTGGATATGGACTAACTACCTATCAAATGTTGCAACTACCGTAGATTCAGCAATTCTGTATAACAAACTCATATTTGTTATTACCTCATTATTAATATATTGCTTGTATTTGTTCTCCACAGTTTATCCTACAGATCGATTTAATAATCTTAAAGGAGCTAAGGTTATTTTGTTTATATTTACAATAATAACTCTGATAGCAGATTTCTCACCATACTTAGTAGGAAATGTTGAGATATTTGGAGATCATTCTTCGATAACTTTTGGATATGGAATAGCTGTATATTTAATACATTTTGCAGTTTGTTTGATTTTGTTTATCATTAATATTGTTAGAAGTTACAGGAAAGCAGAGGGTGTTGAAAGAATAAAAATCCAATATTTATTGCTGGGGATATTCTTTTCTTTGTTAGGGGCGGGTGCTACAAACCTAATTCTTCCAATCTTTTCAAGCAACTTTAATCTCTCAAATGTTGGTCCAGCATTTTTGTTGTTCTTCATAGGATTTACCACAATCTCTATGATTAGATATCGATTATTTGGGATCAAGTTTTTGCTGGCGCAAATTCTTAGAATGCTTGTACTGACAGTAGTGCCGGCATTTAGCTTCTACTTGCTGATGTATGTTTTTAAGTTGTTGAATTGGGATATATATAGTGGAGCTGCAATAAGTTTGGCAGTCGGAGGTGCACTAATCTTCTCCGTAATATATGCATATATTATCAACAAATCCCAGACAATCTTTTTAGGGAAGTTCGCATATGGTGGTATAAATCCTCAGGAAACAATTAACAAATATGCTAAAGATATCAGTGTGGAATTAGATATTGCAAAACTTTCTCAACAGACTATAACCTTAATAAAAGATCTTTTCTATGTTAATCATATAGGGATCTTTGTATTTAAGGAGCAGACGAGTGGCTTAATGTATCAAGACGCTATTGGATTTGAACAGGATCAGATTGATATTGAAGAACTTCATCTTGTAACGCAATATTGGGATAAGATAGGTGAGAATAAAATATTAATAAAAGGTGAGTTACAAAAAGAAGTAGAGTTTACTAATGATGATTTGACTAGGAAGATATGTGAATTGATGGAATCAAATAATACGAATGTCATTGTTCCATTGAATAAGAGGGTGCAACTTAATGGTTTGATAATCATGGGGGCAAGGGATGACAAGAGGGATTTAGCGGTTGAAGAGTTAAAGTTCCTTGAAGATTTGGTAGTGAATACTTCTGTCGCAATGGGGCGTGCAATTCTGTATAAAGAGGTCGAATCATTCAACCAAACTCTTCAATCTAAGGTAGATGCTCAGACCAAAGAGTTACAGATAAAGGTTGAAGAACTCCAGGAGGCTCGTAAGAAAGAAAACGATATGATAGATATAATGGGTCATGAATTAAGAACACCTGCTACCATAGTTAAGCTCAATGCACAGCTCTTGGATAAGTTTGCAGGGGATATACATAGTGATCCAGAAGCTTACAAGAGATATGTAGATAGAATTAAAATGGCTGTAGAGAATGAAATAAAGTTAATCAATACATTACTAAGTAGTGCTAAATTAGAAGGGGATAAAATAGTGATAGATCCCGAGGAAGTAGACATTAAGAGCGAAATAGAGATGGCTATACATGGAAACGAGAAAGATGCGAAGGAGAAGAATCTCCCAATTATAGATAACTCCAAACCTGAAACCCCTCATGTATACGCAGATAAGGCTAGGGTAGTGGAGATATTAAATAATCTCATTAGTAACGCTGTTAAATACACAGAGAGAGGAAGTATTACAATTGAAAATAGGTTTGATGATAACTTTGTAGAGATATCCGTCATAGATACAGGGAATGGTATTAGTGCTGAAGATCTCCCAAAGCTTGGTCAGAAGTTCTACAGGGCTGGAAACTACATTGATTCTAATGTAAAGGTGGGAGATAGGTTAGAGATTGTAAGACCTGGTGGTACAGGCTTAGGACTCTTCGTAACCTTTAATCTTATACGTAAGATGGGTGGTGATATACGAGTAGAGAGTGAAGTAGGTAAGGGTAGTAAGTTTATATTCATATTACCTATATACAAGGCCCAAGCAATACATGATCACGATGGTGATAGCAATAATATGTTTGAGAAACTAGGACTTAGAAAGCAGTAATAATAGCTTCTGCTATATTAACAGGTTCGCCCTCAATCTTAGTCTCATATGCTTTATATCCAGGGTGGAAGCTTATCTCTTGTATACATGCTTTTCCATTCATATACATAAAGTCCACAGCCATGAAATCAGCTTCTAATACAGATGCCATCTTCTGAGCAATCTTAGTTATCTCTTCATTAGGTTGATTGTACATCTCATACTCACCCTTACTTACAGTCATAAAGCCATTAACAGCTTTTCTTTTCCATCCGGCTATTACTTTCCCCAACTTAACAAATATTCTGTAATCTTCCCCAGCATCAGAAAATTCTTGTATGAAGAAATGGGAAAGATCCTGTCCATCAAGATTCTCTTGCTTGTAATCTTCATCTTTCTCTAATTTGAACACATTCTTTTTAATCTTTTCTTTGCCATCAATCATTTCTGTCCTATTTGCACCTGAATATTCTTTAATAATTAATGGATATTCCTTTAACATGTCTCTCTCCTTCAAATATTCACCATTGGTATGGAAATATGTATTAAAGTAGGGGAGGTTATTTTTTGAACATAGCATTGCAAAGGCTATCTTATTGTAATATGGAAGATTTTTAATTGCCTTAGAATTCTGAATGATCACTTTTTTTTCTGGGTTGTCTCTATTATATTGATCAACATAGTCTATGATGAATCTCTTGTACTGATACTCACGCTCATCGTCTAATGAGTGACCTCTAAAAATGACGTTGCTGTAATCAGTTATATTGTTTCCTTTCGCCTTTATAATCGTGGAACCATTATGAAACAAGAACTCGATCTCATCATTGTATGCGAAATCATGAGGAATATTCTTTTTATCTAATTCTTCAACTAACCTTGCTGATCCTGTAGGTATTTCACCCATTGTAGCTACTTCTACACGTTGTCTTTTATCTATGATGAGGTATTTCATATTAGAATTTTTTAATTTTAGATATTAAACCTTTCATTTGGTATCTTCGGATAGCTTTTTTAAATTCTCTATCTTCAAGATACTTAGATTCTACCATTAGAAGGTTAATTCTGTTGAATCCTAGGCCTGTTTCTTTTACATCTTCTACATTTCTATGGTGTATGATCATTGCATCTAGTGATGCGTTTACTTTAAGGCCTTCTATGGCCTTCCATTTCTCTAGGCCTTTATTTATATCTAACCCATTAATTCTGATCTCTCCGTCTTTGTATTCTCCGATAACTGCATCTTGTTTTAGATATGATCCAAAGAGGGACTTCTTCCGAAGAAGAGTCGGGATATCTTCTGTGCTGTTACCTACAATTACTATCTGCTTTGTGTTATTGCCTTCTAAAAGCGTTTTTATATATCTTTCAAAAACGTACTCTCTTGATTCTCCAATTACGGGATACATGTTCAAGTAAGCTTCTGGCATTGTGTTGACCTCAAGAATAGCGCCATTCTCTTTTGTAAGAGGTTTGGAAAGATCTTTACACATAACATCAACACCTAAAGTAAATGCATGGATAGATGATGCTATACTCTCAACGATTGCTTTGATTTCAGGGCTCACCTTGTCTGTAAAGTCTTCTGTAATACCGCCTTGGCTCATACTTGCTACTTTTCTAACATTGATCTTCTGTTCTTTCTTAGGAATGGAGGTAAGAGTTAATTTTTGATCTTTAATATATGATTTTAATGGATCATCAATCTTGATTGGTTTTAATGTATGCGTAGGATTGGTTACATCCCTTCGAGGATCTGTATTTGTTATATCGATCAATTCTTCAATTGTATGCTTACCATCGCCTACGATGAAAGCGGGAATACGTTTGGTTGCGATTTCTAAATGGCCGTTTATAACGAGGAGCCTGTAATCTTCGCCGGAGATTTGCTCTTGTATCATGATTTTTTGTTGCCATTCTTCCCGAACCCTATCTTGGGTAGCTTCTTTAGCAAACTTGAATGCCTCTTTTGCCTTATCTAAGGTATCTATTCCTACTACAACGCCATGTCCTCCTGTAAGACCTGTGGGTTTTATAACTATTGGTTTCTCATAACTGCTCCAAACTTCTTCAATCTGAGATATATTATCGAGTACTTGCCATTTTGGAATAGGGAGACCTAATCTCTGAATCATTAGGTTGGTCATATATTTGTCTCGTTGAATTTCCTTTGCCTCCTTCGAGTCTTTACTAGAGGATATGGAATATATGATATGGGAATTACGACCTATTCCTAGGGTGTACATTCTATTTGGACCGGTATTATATTTAATTCTTTCCTCTTCTAACAGCGTTGGGGTTACCTCATATTTCATTTTGTTTGCGAAGAAGATGAGTGGAATAGTAGACATGGAGGCGACTCTTTGTTTGACGACTTCTTCGAGTGTGTATTTTTTGGCTTCTTCATAATTGATCTTGCCCTCAGAGAGTCTTACAATGATCTCTCCAAGTTCTCTCCAGAGAGAGGTTATCATTGTATGAATACTTAGTATGTCGTTTTCAAATTTGTATTCACGCATAAATAATGGGTGAAAGTCTTTCAGCATTTCAAGATACTTAACAATAGCATCTGTTTTGTGAGCTTTTATTTTGATAACGGAAATATCTGATTCTAGATTTAAACCTTGTAATACTTGGACACTGTTCATAATGTTTGTCTTATAATTTATTTGTGTACTTATCTCTAATGTATTCCATAATAGGGACTGCGACTTTTACAACATTACCCTTGTCTGCTTTGTAGTGTAATCTTAACCCAGGATTGTAATTTATTTCATTAATCCCACACTTCCCGGGTTTAGTTATATCCTCTGCGATGATATCTACACCCCCGAATTCTAAATCAAGAGCCTTAACGGCCTTCACAGCGAGCTCCTTGTAGTATGGGTCTACAATGGAAGCACACTCTTCTGTAGTACCTCCAGTAGTAAGGTTGCAGTTATACCTGAGGGTTATAACTTGGCCTTCTTCTGGAATTGTATCTAATGTAAGATTTGCGTTTTTAAGTCTAATTTCTACTTCGGAATCGATAGGGATTGGTTTGAGAATGAGGAGATTGCGCTCTTTGTTAGATATATCGATTAGCTCTCTTATAGTATTCTTGCTATCGCCAATAACCACAGGGGCCTTTCTCCATACTATTCCAACAACGTTTTCACCGACTACGAGGAATCGATAGTTCTCTCCCTTGATGAACTCTTCTCCTAATACTTTGATACTTCCTTTGGACATGTCTTTTTCCATTGCAGCATTAAAGGAAGAGATTACTTGTTCTTCGGTCTCAGGAAGTAGGGTAATGCCTTTGCCTCCAAGCTGTTGTGCTGGTTTAATAACAATATTTTTATATTTATTAAAGAATTTTATAGCATCGATTGGGCTTGTTAGTCCTTCTTGTTTTGGTACATCTACACCATATGAGCTTAATACCATGTTTGTGAGATTCTTACGTTTAGAGATTGTCGCACTTGGAGAAGAGGTTAGTGGAGTAACGGTATTTATAATGAACCAATGTTTATCACCAACTTCGAACTTAGCAATTAAGCTCCTAACGATGATGGAATATTTTATCCCTAGTACATCTGCGGCTTCAACATAGTATGCTAGATGAACATTACCAGCTTCTTTTAAATATTCTTCGTATGTTTTCATTATTTAAATGTTTTACTTGTATCAATTAAATAGTCTTTGAGATCATTTCTTCCCAAAGTGACAGAGTGGGTACTATCCTCAGTTACGATCATCTCGAGGTCTCTGACTTCGCCTGAGATCTTCACTTTAACAATGATAACAGGTCTAACAACTATTTGCCCATCTTCGAAGATTTTGGCTAGACGAATGATGTAGGCGCCATCTGCAGTATCTTTACTGTATTCGTCTATATATTCTTGTGCATCTTTGAAAGTAGGGAAGGTTTTAGGGCATTTAAGATAGTCGAATTGTCTCATTGTTTCAAAATACCCCATTCTGGATACATAGCTTCGAGATATACGAGAGGTTATAGCTCCTGTGTCTACGAATGCTGTAGTTATTTCTCGATCCTTATTCTCATTTTTGCTACCTTCTTTGTATGATTTGTAATACAAGGTAATTTTCTCATTGATATTTATAACCTTTCTTCCACTAATGGCTTCAATACTGTCTTCAACTTCTCCACCAAAAAGATTTTTTGCTACTCTAATACCATGTTTGATGCTTTTTACAGTAAGACCTTTAACCTTTTCTAATCTCCATCTCAGACCTGCCTGATTTGCTACTTGGATACCAAGTCCAGGTCGAGCATTTAATTCGAAAACGATAGGGCCTTTGTCTGCATCTAATGCAATGTCTACACCTGCGTACCCTAATTTACTTGCTTTCTGGCATCGTACAGCAATATCTAGAATCTTATCCCAATCAGGTATTTGAACACCCGAAAGCTTCTTGTTTATCTTTAAATCTTGTGTAGAATCGATCATCTCGTATGTATCACTGAAGAGTGATTTGTGGTTCATATGCATAGAGTAGGTGGTTATCCCGGTTCCGATGTCTATACCGGTACATATTGCACCTGAGTGTAGGTTGGCGGTACCATTAGATCTTTTGGTAGGAATTCGCATCATGGCCATTATTGGGACGAGATTGAAACAGATTATTCTAATATCTGGTACGCCCTTGTATGAATATTGTTTCAAGAATGAATCTGTTCTTACTCTTTCCTCAATTATTGCAATGTCACTTCTTTCACCCATTGAAAATCGTCCTTCGAGAATATTCTCTATATGTAGGGCTAGATCTTTTTTACTCAATATCTCTCCACCTGGCCTTATCCATGCTAATTCGCCTTTCTTTCTACCATAGATAACTAGGATTCCATTGCCTCCTGTGCCTTGATTAGGTTTGATCACAAAGCTCTTAGGTAATGATTCCCAATCTAAGAAGGCTAACTGTTTACGATTCTTGATAAGCTTGTATACCTCCGATGTTTTTATATCCTCTCTTGCTAGTAGCTTCTTTGTAGCTATCTTGTTATCTGCTAATGCTTTGGCTTTTGGATGGTTAAATGGACGAACATATTCTTGATTTCGTCTATTCAGTCCTAATACATCCTTTATTCTATTTCTGAACATTGTCTTTGTCCTTATTTTGGATAACTGATTTAAATCTAAAGAGATCCTTAATTCTCAGTCCTGTGAATTGTCCAATTAGGATGTTCAAAACGATTAAAATGGGTACAATCCATAGATTGTTTAAAAGATAGCCTGTGATTACATCTCTAGTTATGACAAACCAGCCTAATGCAGCTACTGTGACTGTCCCAAGAAGTACTAAGACAGAAGATTTGAATGATTTCTTAACATATTGCTTTATGAAGAAGTCCGAGAGTGCGGCAATTGATATAACTGCCAAGCCAGATATCTTTGCCATGTTGTCTAGCCCTAGGCCAAATCTTTCTACTACAATGAAAAATACTACTAACATTATTGCTAGCAAACAGTAGTTAACTGCAATTCTAGCAATGTAGTGCATACGTATTTTCCTAAGAAGGGTGTATGACAGTAGGGTGGTGAGGATGACTATTAAGGTTATGGCTAATCCATATTTTAATCCAGTATATGAATATGCAATTGCCAATATGATAGGGGCATATATTCCATATGTTTTTGACCCTATGACATATCTAGCTACACTTACAATTGTAGCTACAATGATTACTGCGAGCAACAATTCTAAGACCTGCTGAGGGACTCCAGTCGTAATCATCCATTGGGTAAAAGGTGTATAGGTCATTGAAATATATGTGTATTAAATTAAGGCAGATTCTGGATAGATTATACTTAATTTGGGGTGTATTTGTCGATGGGATGGGGCAATTTTAATATGAACTATTTTTTCTTCTTAAAGACTAAAAAATTGAATAATGCAATTACAATGGCAGGAATAATCAGAAAGAAAAGTAGGGATATTATATCGCCAGGAAAAAAAGTGTGAAAATTAGACGGAAAGCAAGTGTCACAAACTTTGACTTCTGCATTTGGCCTTAAGTAAAGATAGAAGGATAAATATACGGTAGCGAGGTATATCATTGTAGAGCCTACAATCCTAATGGTGATTCTCCAACCTCTTTTCATAATAAAAAAGATAATATTATTGTTAATAGTTTATAACATCCGAATTTCGGTTATGCAAATCTCTATTTTTTCTTCTGAAAGGCAAGTTTGTTGAGTAGGAAGACAGATATTCCAGGGAGAATTATGCCAGTGGAAACTAATTCTATAGTGAGTAGGTTTTCTATGAACCATGGAGTATGGTCTCCACTATAGTATGTCTTTCCAAGGAATACTGGGCATCCGCAATCACACATGGCATCTATAGGGCAGCTTTCGCATGCGCAGAGTGTAAAAGTTGGTATATACCCAGATCTCCACAAAAGAGTAGTGCCCATAAGGGCGACCGCGAGAAAGAGGATAATAGATAATACTATCTTAACCCAGACAGGAGTCTCTTTCTTCATAGAAATAATATATCTATATTATAGATATTTTATATCATTTAAATATCCTCTAAGCAAACCTAATAATTCATTGAAATCATAGATTAATATGGTAATATTTAATATTCAATTTACCATCTGCCATAAATGACAAAAAAGAATAGTGCGAAGAGATTTGTAGCAATATTTACAATCTCGATCATCTCATTGATGGTAAGTGTCGGAGTCTATTTCTTCTTTTCTTCCAAGAGTAGCGAGTTCCAAGACAGCAATATCTTTGATATAGAGGGTGTCAATCAAACAATTGCTAACAAAATCTCTAATGATGCCAATGATACTGATGTTCTAGGAGCTTCAACGGCAACAATAAATATTGCGTCTATTCTTGGGCAGGCATCTACCGTTCATATATATAGTAAAGAATGCTATGATGTTGAATTTTCATTGGAACTCTCAGGACTATCAATAGCTGGAAAGACATATGAGATATGTAATGTAGGTATGGGAAGTGGTTTTGTAGTTGACGAACAAGGAGATATCGTAAGTAACGCGCATGTAGTAAATCCCAACGTATTTGATTCTTTTATTAATGGCTTCAGTGTAGATGGAGTCTTCGAAAATGATATCACAAAAGATCTTATAACAATTCTGGCTGTTACATACGGAAGCCAAGTAAGCTCAATAACCTCGGAGCAAGCAGAAGGTTTTCTGATAGGTTTCTTAGATGGAGCATATCAGGAGAATTACATGACTATTACCGCTAAGAGTCAAGATTTGTATGTTCAAGGGAACGCAGCCTTTGAAATAGATAGTGAAACGGGCGATTTAAGTAATGCTTCTGAACACTACGAAGCAAGCCTTGTAGATGGCAATGAAGTCGCATCTACGATTACTGACTCGTCTGTTACTGATGTTGCCGATCTAGCTGTGATACGTCTAACTGATCAGGTGAATCTTCCTTCCATCGCTTTGAGTGGTTCTGAGGCTTTAGTTGGTGATACTATTTATGTGATTGGCTACCCAGGGATTGTTGATAATAGCGCATTAGTTGATACCAATGTAGCTATTAGTTCTACGGTAACTAAGGGAACAGTCAGTGCTATTAGACCAAATACGAGAAATACTTTTAATCTTATTCAAATTGATGCTTCGATAGATCATGGAAATAGTGGTGGCCCAATTGTTAATGAAAAGGGAGAGGTTATTGGAGTGGCTACTTATGGAATAGAAAGTTCCGGCTCTGGAGATTACAACACGGGGATTTCATCTTCAGAAGTGAAGAGCTTTTTGACAGATAATTCGATAACGTCCGGTACAAACGATGTCTCGGGTATCCTAGTAGAAACCTTAAATAATATCGAAAAGAATTACTATTCTAGAGCCAAAAAGAGTTTAGAAGAACTTGTCTCTAATAGCGGAAATCTTGCGCTTACGTTGAACCCATACATAGAGCTATGTCAGTCAAAGATTGATTTAGGAGAGGATCAAACACCGTGGGTGGATTTAGGTATTGATATCCCTAACTGGGGACTACTCTTAATAGGGGGTGGGATTCTTCTCTCATTGGGAGGGGGGATAATTTTGGTTATATCAATAAACAAAAAGAAGAATAAACAATCACAAGATAGCTTTGTATATATGTCTCCTGTTCAAACCCCTCCATCAAATTCGGTTGCTCCGACGCCTACTGCACCGCAAGAGGTCCCTCAGCAGGTCGTTGTGCCTACACCCCAGCCAGTCCCTGCAGTAAACACAGTTTTTCTGCAACAAACCCAACAGCCGATACAACCTCAGGAGGTTCAAAATACGCCTAATGTTGCTCAACCAGTTACACAACAGATTCCGACAGTACCGCCAACTATCTAAGTTAAGAAGTAGGGTAGAGGATTTTATGGAGAACCCCAGACAAATAACTTGTGAGCAGTATCCGTTGAGTAAGAAAAAAATCCTTAAGAAGTCCATTAGCACAATATCTGCAGCGGTTATAATCTTGCTATCTCTGTTGTTACTCCCTTTGCTTTTTAAAATTGCTTTTCATTCTGCTTTCTCTGCGCTTGTTCCTGAAAGTGCAGTGGCACTTTTCTCTGGAGTAGGGGTTTTTCTTGTGATTCTAGCTATAATCGTTACTGGACTCGAGGTGTTGTATCAGTATTGGTATTTCAAAACATATTTCTATGATTTAACAGAGAATGTTCTAATTATACGTAAAAACCCTATTACCCCAGCTGAGATATCGATACCATATGAGAAGTTGCAAGATGTGTATTTAGATCAGGATTTCATTGATAGGGTATTGAAGATATATGATTTACATATTTCTAGTGCTACTGTTACATCTGGAAAAGCTGCACATATTGATGGATTGGATATTGATAATGCAATGAAACTGAAAGCCTTGATTCTGGCGAAAATGGAGGAGAATTCTTTAAAGGTAAATAGCTAAAAAAAGAGCCATATTGCTATGGCTCCTCTTAATACGATCTAATTCTGTAGAACTATTGTAATTCAACAGTTGCACCTGCTTCTTCAAATTTTGCTTTGATAGCTTCTGCATCTTCCTTTTTGACGCCTTCTTTGACTGTCTGAGGAGCTGCATCAACCATATCCTTAGCTTCTTTGAGACCAAGTTCTGTGATTTCTCTTACAACTTTGATAACAGAGATCTTGTTTGCACCTGCTGCTTTGAGAACAATGTTAAACATTGTTTTCTCTTCTGCTGCTTCTGCTGGTGCTGCTGCTACAGCTGCTACTGCAACTGGTGCTGCTGCACTTACTCCAAACTTGTCTTCCATAACCTTGACCAAGTCTGCAAGTTCAAGCACTGTCATCTTCTCTACAATTTCCATAACTTTCTTTGCGTTCTCTGAAAGCTCTGGTAATGTTTTTGCTTCGTCTGCCATTTTTGTAGATATGTATAAATTAAATAACTAAATTATGTCCTTAAGCATCCTTTTCAGAAATGCCCTTTAGAACCATTGTTAAACCTCTGACATTGCCAGTAACGGCATTCATAAAGCCAGAGAGTGGGGCGACCATTGTGCCCAGTAACTTACCAAGTAATACTTCTCTTGAAGGAATATCTGCTAATTGCATAACCTTTTCTGCTGTTAAAAATTCTCCTTCATATACACCACCTCTTGCTTCAAAAAGTTTGGTAACTTTTTGAGCTTCTTTTACCAATTTTGCAGGAGCTGTTGGATCTTCATCAAAGAATATTATTGCTGTAGGTCCATCAAATTCTTGTGTCTTCAATGGTTGCTCTGTTTCTTGTAGAGCTATTTTAAAGATACTGTTCTTAACTACTTCGTAGTTAGCACCTACACCTTTTAACTGTATCTTAAGGCCTGTTACAGTCTTAGTATCAGTCTTATCAGAGTTGATTAAAAGATATCCGACCTTGCTCTTAAGGATTTCTTTATATCCATCTAATAACTCCGTCTTTTGGGAACGTGTTTTTGACATATTTATTATTTATTTAATTGAATTCACTATTTACCTCACAAGGATTTATTTCTATACCTTGTTTCTTAGGTTAATATATGGCTTGGATTATATCAGTAGAATGGGGGATGGTCAAGTTTGTCTTGGAAGGTGGGTCTATGAAATATTTAAAGATACTCAGCTGAGTAGTAGTGTCTTTAAACAATTACATCTAGGGCCCACCTACCACGACCGTCTTACGACGTTCTTTTGACAAATCTTACCTATGACAATATATGCTACCTTTATCCTCGATGGACTTTTGTTAAGACGCCCTTGCGGTAATGCAACTTGGTTCGTTTCAGAGTGTCTATTTTACCGGTGAGGTAGCAAAGATGCCGATATCGAGGCTTATCTTTCTCAGGTTCAATGTCCTTGTTCCAGAGTTTTACTTCAAGTCTATGTGCATTATTGTTCCACTCGAAGAGCAGAACCCCGTTGATAGGTGTGGAAATGCCTTTCTTGATTAATATATCGTTAATGTCGGGAGGAATTCGAAGAACTGTTGCCTTGTGATGATTTCTTTTTATTTCTGGTAAACCCTCATCTTCGAACTCATCTAGACCTACAGCCATATTGGACATTGCATTCTCCTTGATTCAATCTACTATCTGGTACTTTTTACTTCTGTATTAAGAGCAACGATAAGGTAAGTTTGTCGCTCAATATTTTATCCTATAGGAATAGGATTGTAAAGATGTATTTATGGAATAGGGGTGTTGCTGAGAGTGAGTAATAGATATTTATATGAATAAAAGCTGATAAGCTTCTAGAATGCTGATCAACTACTATTGCTCACTCTCTGTCTTTGGCGTACTTCAATGTCCTATGCGGTAACTGCGTCCAAGATAAGATCTTGGTAACGGATGTGGAGAGTAATTACAGTTTTCCGGTATTGTACCATGAACGATAGACTCTCGCCCGAATAAGTCCCCTCATCAAGTTTTTTGAATGGAACTCCCCAGATATAGACCTTTTTTGCATCTACAGTTATTTCTTTGGGGAATTTTGCAGCCTCCTGCTTTGCAAGACGGAAGATTCCGGATGGGACTTTCGTCTCAATCAAAATCTTTGTCTTAAAGATCAGAAGGTAGAGCTTTTGTTCTGGATCATCACGACACGTTACATAAAGCAAACCGCCTTTTTCTCTCAAAACGACATAGCCTTTCTCTTTTACAGATACAACCTCACCGACTTTTGGTGCATTACTAGTGGTAGCCATGAAAAAATATTCTCCTCTTGATGATTAATTGGTAATGAACAACGATGGGCCAAAGACATATATATTCTATCCCATAGAGTGCATCTTGTAAAGCCATATATAACAAAAAAGACCCCCTTGCGGAGGTCTTTCAATTACAACCTTGATATATCTTACTCTGGTTTAGAGTAGGCTATCTTAACGCTAGCACCCATTGTAGGAGCAAGATGCATCTTTTGTAGAATCTGTTCTACCGGTTTACCTAATACTTCCTCAATAGAAGTAACACCGGCATGCACATTCTCTACCAATTTAGCATCATCCATATCTAGCTTACCTACATTCATATGTATAACTCCAGAGTCATCACATGCAAATGTCTGTTTACCTTTTTTGTATTCTGAAACAGCCTTAACTACATCATCAGTAACAGTCCCATTCTTAGGACTTGGCATTAAACCCTTAGGGCCTAACTCTTTACCAAGTACAGCAAGCTTAGGCATAACTGCAGGAGTAGCAATAGCTACATCAAATTCAATCTTTCCAGCCTTAATATCTTTCATCAACTGCTCCATACCTACTAAATCTGCTCCAGCTGCTTTTGCAGCCTCATCTTTGTCAGGAGTAGCAAATACTGCAACTCTAACAACCTTGTTCCCACTAGCATTGGGAAGGGATACTGCACCTTTGATTGACTTAGGATCTCTATCTTTAGGTAATTTAACATCAACATGCAATTCTAATGTACCTGTGAATGTAGAGTAGGAGAGAGTCTTAACTTTTTTAACACCCTCTGCAACAGAATATGACAATTCTCTATCTAATCCCTTGGTTGTCTTAATATATTTTTTTCCTCTTTTCATATATGTATATCTTAGTAATTAAAGTTCTACGTCTACACCCATCTGTTTTGCAGTACCAGCAACTATCTTTGCGGCTTGCTCTGGGTCTGATGTATTCAAATCTGGCATCTTTACTTCAACAATCTTCATAACTTGAGCTTTGGAAAGTTTTCCAACCTTGTCCAAGTTTGGTCTTGCTGAACCAGTACTGATATGTAACTCTCTTCTAATCAATTCAGAAGTAGGAGGGGTCTTTAACTCAAAGCTAAAGGTTCTATCTTCGTATATTGAGAGGATTACAGGAGTTAATATCCCATTATCTTCTCTTGTCTTCTCATTAAACTGTGCACAGAAATCTTGTGCATTGATACCGTAAGGGGCAAGGGTAGGACCTATTGGAGGTGCCATGGTTGCTTTCCCTGCAGGTATAGTTATCTTAATAATCTTTTTTACTATTTTTGCCATATCAATATATATTTAACTAAAGTTTGCTTACTTGTGTAAGATCCAATTCAACAGGTGCTTCTCTACCAAGGAAAGAAATGAGGACTTTTAACTTTCCTTTAGCAGTATCAATCTCCTGAACGCTTCCAATGAAGTCTGCAAATGCGCCTTCTGTGATCTTAACTGCTTCTCCGACACTGAATGATGTCTGGAATGAAGGAGTTTCGACCTCCATGAATTTGGTAATTGCTCTTACTTCTGAATCTGGAAGTGGTTTTGGATATTTCTCTGTCTTAACAAAACCTCTTACACCTTCTGTGTTCTTTACTAGATCCCATGTCTTTGTATCCAATTCCATCTTTACTAATACATAGCCTGGGAATATCTTTTCTTCTTTAACTTCTTGTTTACCTTTCTTAACAAAGATCTTCTTTTGGGTAGGGACTAAGATATCAACAACCTTGTCTTCCATACCTGTAGCTTCAATTCTCTGCTTTAATTCTTTTTGAATACTGTTCTCATATCCAGTTCTGATATTTAAAACATACCACTTTGCATTTGGATTCTCTTTTTTTACAGCTTCTTTTGGAGCTTTTACAGCTTTCTCTTTGACGACTTTCTTTGCTTTTACTTCTTTTGTCATGTGTTTTTAGTTAAACATTAAGGAACCAGTCTCTAATTTTGTAGAGTCCTAGGTCTAAACCAAGAATTAACAGGGTGATTATACCACATATAACTAGGGTATATATGGTTAATATAACGACCTGTTTCCATGTAGGCCACTTGGTTTTCTTTAATTCACTTATTATATTTTTAAATATGTTGTTTTTCATTTTTATTTTCTGGCAGGCCCACCCTGATTCGAACAGGGAATAACGGTTTTGGAGACCGCTGTTTGAACCAATTGAAACTATGGGCCCGTAATTAATTCAAAGAGCGATTACTTAACCTTAGTTTCTTTATGTTCTGTATGTTTTTGGCATACTGGACAATACTTTTTAACTACCATCTTTTCTTTCATATTCTTTGTTTTGTAGTCAGTGTAGTTCTTACTATCACATTCTGTACATTTCAAAGCGATGATATCTCTTTTAACTTTTGCCATATTCTTCAGGGATTCAATTTAAAAATGTATATATTGGGAAATATACGCGTATTATATTGGAAAAAGGCATGGAGGTCAAATGATTTGTGATATAATACCCATAGTTCTTTTACAAACTATTTTTGAGTACGAAAATCGATCCATTAAAGGAGAGTTCAATGAGGAAGAAAGCTTTTGTAAGGTATGTATGGTATGTCATGGCACTTTCGGCGTTAAACGTAGTAGCCTTGATGTATATGGTGAAAGCGTTTGATTACGATTTAGTGCCAGGAATATTGATCATTTTTTTGCTTGACGCATTGATCTCAATTGTCCTGTCCATCTTTATAGGGTGGGATGATTTGAAAATTGTGTCGGCAATGATGATCTTTGTCTGGTTGATTGCCTACCTTTTGGGTTACATAAATTGGGGACCACAGTCGTATATGCTCTCAACTGCCGTAATCATGATATGTTATCCCACGTTGACATTGCTGGAA
>Ga0209800_10001567_pt1 | contig 23185 bp, 13 predicted proteins | sample Higcelweek8metaG_FD_187174 | JGI IMG/M metagenome (GOLD analysis project Ga0209800, IMG submission 187174) | Freshwater pond sediment microbial communities from the University of Edinburgh, under environmental carbon perturbations - High... | ecosystem: Environmental > Aquatic > Freshwater >...
ACGGCGGCGGCGCGTTCTCCGGCAAGGACCCCTCCAAGGTCGACCGCTCCGGCGCGTACATGGCGCGTTACGTGGCCAAGAACATCGTGGCCGCCGGCCTGGGCGATGTGGCCGAGGTCCAGATCGCTTACGCCATCGGCGTGGCTGATCCCGTCAGCGTGGTGTGCACCACCCACGGCACCGGCATCGTCGCCGACGACGTGCTCACCAAGGCCGCCCGTGAAGTGTTCGACCTGCGCCCCTACTTCATTCTGAAGCGCCTTGACCTGCGCCGCCCCATCTACAGGCTGACCACCAACTACGGCCACTTCGGCCGTGAGCTGCCCGAGTTCACCTGGGAAAAGACCGACGCCGCCGCAGACCTGCGCACCGCCTGCAAGTTGTAAGAGAACAAAACAGGTTTTTCCGGGGGGGATTGCTTCCCCCCTGGAAGAGCCGTGCTTAACGCGGCTGCCCATGGCTTGGTCCGCGTCTTCCCCCGCTGGCGTTACGCCTGTAAGGGCGCCTGCAAGCGCGCCTGCAAGCCCTGCCGGTGCTGGATGCGGAGCACGCGGACCAGTGTGAACAGCCTTTGCCCGCGATGAACAGCCCCCCCCCATCGCCCAGCCTGTCCCGTCGCGCTAGGTTGTCGGGGCGCAGGTCTTTTGAGCTGCTTTCTCCTATGGACAAGACGAGGTGGGCGGAGCCTGTGAGAGGCGCTACTGCGATTGCGCCATCAGCTCGAGAGCCAGAACCCTGTCCTTCCACTCCTCGTATTTCTTTGCCCCGCCTGCCGCCGCCAGCCGTGAGGGGGCAGGCGTTGGCCGTGCATAATGCTGGTTGAAGATGACGACATCATGGTCCAGCAGGTTGGCGAAATACACGATTTCCGCAGTGCCCAGGGGGCCGGGCTCCGGCGCCGCGGCATGGTGGCGGGCCACGGCGTGCACCACTTGTCCGGGCAGACCCCAAAGCCCCAGCAGGTACGCCCCCACCTCGGCATGGGTGAGGCCCATCAGCTCGGTTTCAACCTCGGCCACGCGGCGGTTTTCGAGACGAACTTTCTCGTAGACGCTCCCGTATTCCTCCGGGCAATGGGCGTCCAGGAGCAGCTTGCCAACATCATGCAGCAGCGCCGCGATGTACGCGTGGTCGGCCTGCACGCGCGGCAGGCACTCGGCCTGGGCCACCGTTTTTGCGATTGTCGCTGTGCGCATGCAGTGCCCCCAGAGCAGGGGCAGCGAGAAGTTCGGCTTGCCCGCAGGCTCGAAACTCTGGAACACGTGCATGGAAAGAATGAGCGAGCGGATGACGCTCACCCCCAGAACGATAGTGGCTTGCTGGGGGGTGTCGATGTGCCGCGCCATGCCGAAATAGGCGGAGTTCACGAGCTTGAGGATGTTGGCGGAGAGCCCGATGTCCTTGGCCACGATGTCGCCGATGTCCTTGGGCGAGGGGTCGCCCTTGGCCAGCTCCGCCGTGATGCGGTTGTACACGCTGGGCATCACCGGCAGGTGCTCAATGCGGGTGAGCTTGTCCAGCAGGGCTTTGTTGGGCACCAGGTCCCGAGCGGCCATGGCCTGTTCCAGCGCCTCCACCAGCATCTGCTCGTCGCATGGCTTGGTGATGTACTGGTGTGTCGGGGCGATGGAGCGGCCCACCATTTCCTGGTCGGAATACCCCGACAAGGCAAAACGGATGGCGTCCGGGTACTCGCGCATGACGCGGTGCAGAAATTCCGGGCCGTCCATGCCGGGCATGCGCATGTCCGAAACCACGGCGTCGATTTGCTCACAGGCCATAATCGCGAGAGCTTCCTGGCCGCTTGCGGCAAAGTGCGTGTCCCATTTGTCGCGCATTGGCCGGAGCATCCGGCGCAGGCCCTGGAGGATGTTGGGGTCATCATCCACGAAGAGGATGTTTCGTTTCATGAAAGACGCTCCTCGCTTTGCACTAATGGCAGGCGGACCACGAAGGTGGTGCCGACGCCAGGCTCGGTTTCGAAGAAGAGCTGGCCGTTGTGCTTGTCCACCACAATCCCCCGCGAGATGGTGAGGCCCTGTCCGGTGCCCTTGCCCACTTCCTTGGTGGTGAAAAAAGGGTCGAATATCTTGGTCTGCACCTCTGGCGGGATGCCGGTACCGGTATCCGTGACGTGGATTTCGGCCCAGGGCGGGGCGTATCTGGTCTGGAGCGTTATGCGGCCCTTGCGCTGCGGGTCGTTTTTGGTGGCGTCGGCTATGGCATGGGCCGCGTTGATGATGAGGTTCAGCACCACTTGGTTGATCTCTCCGATCATGCAAACCACCATGGGCAACGTCCCGTCCAGGTCTGTCTCCAGTTCGGCCGTGTACTTCCACTCGTTGCGCGAGACCGTGACCGTGCTCCGCATGGCTTCGTTCAGGTCCGCCGGGCCCATTGCAGACGAGCCCGGATGGGCGAACTGCTTCACGGAGCGCACGATGGTGCTGATGCGTTCCACCCCCTCCAGGGTCTGGGCGATGGCTCCGGGAACCTCGGCCTGCAGGTAGTCGATGTCCCGCTCCTTGAGCAGTTCCTCCACGGCCTTGATGTCCGCCGCGGAAAGAGGCTCATCTTTGGCCGCCGAAATGGCCTTGCGCATGGCATCGACCGTGTCCGCCAAATCCCCGAAGGCGCTCTTGATGAACTTGACGTTGCTGCCCACATACTGCGCCGGGGTGTTGATCTCGTGGGCGATGCCCGCCGCCAACTGACCGATGGCCTCCAGCTTCTGAGACTGGAGGAGCTGGCTCTCCAGGGTCTTGCGCTGCGTGGTGTCGGTAACTATGGCGTAATATCCCGTGATGTGGCCGTCCTCGTCCCGGCTCGTTGAGAGCGAAAACAGCGAATAGATGTGCTTGCCTGATCTGTGCTCCCAAACAACCTCCGCCACGCCGGATTCCGGGCGGGAGCCGGAGAGCATGGCGGCCAACGTCGCCTTGCTCTTGACCGAAACGAAATTCTCCACCGGCCGCCCAAGAATTTCCTTTTGCGTCTTGCCCAGCATCCGTGCGAAGGGGGTGTTCATATAGGAAATATTGCCGTTGGCCTTGACCATGAGCAAGCCCTCCTGCATGGCCTCCACAAGGCTTCTGTAGCGGGCTTCGCTTTTGCGGATGCGCTGCTCCGCGCGCACCCTGTCGGAGATGTCCATGGACATGCCGATGGTCCCGGCGTAGCTGCCGTCCGGGCCCAGGACCGGCGCCACGCTGGTCATGGTCCAAATGCGCGCGCCCGCCTTGCTCAAATAGCACAGCTCGTACAGATCGGACCGCCCTTGCCGGCGCTCCCGCTGCTTGCTCCTGATAAGCTCCATGTGTTCAGGCACGATGACATCCGTCAGCTTCCGCCCGAGCAGCTCCTCTGACGAGTAGCCGAGCATGGAGATCATCTTCGGGTTGGCGTAGGTGATGGTGGCCTGGGCATCCACGCCCAGCACCCCCTCCTGTGCGGTTTCCACGATGACTCTGTAGCGCTCCTCGCTCCGGCGCACCTCGGCGGCGGCAAGCACGCGCGCGGTTATGTCGCGATGGGAGATGACAGCGCCACTGCCCCCGGCCGAGAAGGGAACCACCTGCATGATGAACCAGCGTTGCGCCGTGGGCGAATGGCAGCCGTACTCAAGGTTGAACAGCGGCAGCTTGCCGGCCAAAACGGCGGCGATGCCCTCCGCGGCTTCCGCGGCCTTGGGCTCGCCCTTGGCGGCGGCCTTGCTGCAAATTTCCAGGTAGTCCGCGCCGACGCCGACATCGGCCGCCAAGGCCGCGGAGTTCTCCAGGGCGAAGCGCTCCCAGGCCTGGTTGGTCATGGTCAGCACGCCCGTGCGGTTGACCACGCAGATGTTGGCCGCAAGGGATTCGATGATCGACCTGGCGAGCCATTCGCTTTCCCGGAGCGATCTGTCCACGCGCTGCTTTTCCTGGGCATTGACCAAGAGCAGGGCGACATTGTCCAGCAGGCCCAACTCGGGGAAGCCAGAAGACGGGCCCTCCCCGGTTCCGGCCAGCAGCAGGGCGCCCCGCAAATGCCCACGGATGGTCATGGGCACGGCGATCAGGCTCTGGATGCCCGCTTCCAGCAGCAGGGGTCTGCCCGGCGCCTCGGGTGGCAGTTTGGCAACCTCGCGGATGATGAGCTTTTTCTGGCTGGACAGATGCTCCAGCAACAGCGACGCCAAACGCTGGTCAAACCGCCCGGCCCCGCCGCCCAGCGGCTTTTGGCCTTCGCCCCGCCACTGGTGCTCCAGGCGGAACTGCCCGTCATCCTCGGCGTAGGCGAACACCGCCACGTGTTCGAATTGCATGAAGCGCCCCAGCTCGCCAAGGGACCGCTCAAAGGCGGCGGCGAACTGCTCCGCAGAGGCGTTCGCCAGGTGCTCGGAAAGCTCATAGAGGCAGGTAATCTGCCTGACCTTGGCCTGCAGATCCCGGGCGGCTTCCGCCAGGGCCTCCTCGGCCAGCCGGCGGGTCTCAATCTGGAGCTGGAGGTCCTTGTTGATGTGCAGGATGCTTTTGGCGCGCTCCTCGAGTTGGATGGTGCGTTCACGCACCTTTTCCTCCAGCCGTTCGTTCAGCTCCCGCAGATTTTTACGGGCCTCCTTGGCCTGGGTGATGTCGCGGCCCACGACCTGATAGGCCTGTAGCCTTCCCTGGTGGTCGAAAATGCCGCGGTTGGTCCAGGCGTGCCAGGCCTCCTGGCCTGATGGGGAAAGGACGGCATGTTCGGTGGTGCCCACCGGATGCTCCGGGGAGAGCGTGGCCAAGAGCTGCCCCAGTTGCTCCTGCGCCGCTTGCGGCAGGAAGGAGAAAAAGGTCTGGCCAACCAGCAGTTCGGACCGGGTTTGGCCGAAATAACGCACAAAGGCATTGTTGACGAAGACGATGGCCCCGTCCGGCTTGAAGCGGCAGATGAGCTCGGCCTGGTCCTCCACCACGGCCTGGAAGAGCGCCGCGCTTTCCTTGAGCGCGTCCTGGTACATCTCGCGTTCGGCAACCTCGCGCTTGAGCTGGGCATTGACTTCTTCGAGGGTCTGCGTGCGCTGCCGCACGGTATTCTCCAGGTCCGCCTTGGCCGCGAGGATCTCCTGCTCGGAACGGATGCGGTACACGCCCAGGGCGAACAGGTCCGCCAGGGACTGGACCATGTCCAGGTCCTCCTGGGTGAAGTTGCGGCCCGGGTTGGCCAGGCCGATCTGCCCGACAAGGTGCTGCTCATAGCAGACAGGCACGCTTAGAAACTGCTCCAGGGCCACATGCCCCGGCGGCACCCCGCGCGATGCCGAGTGGCTCGCCGGGGAATTGCTTAAGAATCCCTCCAGGGTGTTCAGCGAGTGCCCCCAAAGAGCAGGGTAGGACCCGTCCGGGTTTTTTTTGAAGCGGATGTCCCGGTCCATGTCGCATTGCCCGTGCTCAAGCATGGCGGTCAGGGTGTGCGCGATGTTGTCGCCGGTCACGGGGTCGATGGTCGAGACGAAGGCGAACCTGCTGCCGGTGAGTTGCGTGGTGAGGCGGTGCAGGATGTCGGAGATGCCCTGTAGCGTCATGCCGGGCTTGATGAGCGCCTCGGCTATTTCGGCCTGGGCCCTGTTGACGCGCGACTCCCTGATGGCCTTTGCTTCCGCCTGCTGGCGCCGCTGTGTCTCGAGGTCGATGGACACCCCGACGACGCGCACCGTGAAGGAGGTCACCGCCGCGGTCAACGCGGCCAGGATAGTCACCTGCAGGCTGAAGAGCAGGTCCGGATGGATAGTGAAAAGTCTGGAGACGATGATTTCGACAACAGGATGGAACAGGAACATGGCGGCCACGAAAGGCGGAAAGATGCGCATCAGCCTAGCCTTGACCGAATCCCCAAAGAAGGCGCGCAGAAAGAGGCTCACCGGCCCTGCGGCGCAGACTAGGCCGGTGCCCAGCAACAAAAAGGCGCAGGCCGTCGTTACCGCCACGGGAACGAGACCCGTGCCATAAAAAAACGGGGCGCCGTGGAGATAGCCCCCGAGCAGTGTCAGACTGACGAAACCGACCGCCACGCCCAGGTAGCCGGCCACGTCGTTTCGCCACGAGACTGCGGCCTTGCTGGGCCGGAAATGGAGCAGCCCAAGCGCGCTGCCGGTCAGCAGGAAGAGGGCGCTCGTCACCGGAGACATGGGGGTCGGCGTGGCCGAAAACAGCGCGAGCAGGCTGTTGTAGCGCTGCTCCAGCGCGAAAGCCGGGAGCCCGAAAGCGTATTTCAGAAATTCCGCCGCACCAAGGGCCGTGGCCACGACAATGGCCGCCAGCAGCAGGGGGCGCCTGGCCGGCCCCTGGCGCTGTCCGGCCGTCAGAGCGAGAACCCCGCCAAAGAACAGGCACAAAAGGGCGGTGCTCATGGCCATGGGGATGTACTGGGGCAGGAGGGTGAGACCAAAGAGCCGCTGGTCGGCAAGGGCTTCCGCCAGGCCGAGGCCGCCTATGACCAGGGCGCCGAGGGCGCAGAGCATGGCCAACCTGCTTGCCTGCCGCTGGCTGCCGGCCTTTGGCAAAAGGGAAACGGCCGCGGCGCCGGAGCCGTCAGGGACGGGTGCGGGGTCGTTTCGTTGCGGCGTGCTCGCAGTGCCCAATGTGTCCTCCTGAAACTCGGCGGGGGGCTTGTCGCGTTATCGTGGCCACGGGCCTCCCCCCCGGCTGAAGGGGCGGCGTCAGCGGCACGCCAGATATCTTTCCAAAGCCGCCTGGATGTCCTCGACGCTTGCAGGCTTGGCGATGTAGTCGTTCATGCCGTCCGCAAGGAAAAGTTCCCGGTCCCCTTCCATGGCGTAGGCTGTCATGGCGATGATGTGGACCCCGGACTGCTCCCGGAAATCCGGGTCGTTGCGCAGCGTCTTGGTGGCGGTGACGCCATTCATTCTGGGCATCTGGATGTCCATAAAAATGCAGTCGTACCGCGATGTGCGGGCTGCCTCCAGGGCCTCCTCCCCATTTTCGGCGCAGCTGACCGCGTGCCCCATGTGCTCCAGCATGACTTGCAGGGCGATGCGCCCGATCTGTTCATCGTCGACGATCAATATCCGCAGGTTCGGCGTTGCCTGCGCCAGGCGCTGCTCCCTGTGGACGGTCATTTCCTGAATTTCATGATGCTGCCGGGTCAGGGGGATGTGCACGCAGACCACTGTGCCGCTATCGATATTGCTGCTGACGCAGACGCCCCCCCCCATGTGCTTGATAATCCTTTTGACTATGGCCAGGCCCAGGCCGGAGCCCTGGTATTCCCTGGTGTAGCCGGAATTCACCTGGGTGAAGCTCTCAAATACCTGCCCCAGGAGATTGTCCGGGATGCCTATGCCTGTGTCGCTCACGACAAGGTACAGATGGACATTTTCCGGGCATTTCCCCGGCCGCGCCCAGAGTTCAACGGTCACGGACCCCGCGTTGGTGAACTTCACGGCGTTGCCGACCAGGTTGAAAAGCACCTGCTGGATTCTTGCGTTGTCCCCCAGCAGGTGCGGGGGGACAGAGGCATCGAGGGACGTATGGAGGCGGAGCTTCTTTTCCCGGATGACCAGCTCGAAACTGTTTCGCGTCGCCTCCAGCGCCGCATCCAGCTCCAGTTCGTCAGACTTGAACCGCAGCTTTCCGGCTTCCAGGGCGGAAAAATCCAGAATGTCGGTGAGTAGTTGCAGGAGGCGCTTGCCGGAAACCTCCGCCATTTCTTCATAGAGCCGCCGGTCCTCGGCCCGGTTCACGTCCTTGAGGAGCTGGAGCATGCCCAGAATTCCATTGAGCGGCGTGCGGATCTCATGACTCATGTTCGCAAGGAATTCACTTTTGGCAACATTCGCCGCATTGGCCGCATCCCTGGCCCGGCGCAACTCTTCCTTGGCCTTCTTCTCTGCGGTTATGTCCTGGAGTGTGCCGTGCAGCCCCGTGATGGCACCCTGGGCATTGGTTGTCGGGCCGCCAAAGGCGTTTGTCCACCGCGCGCTACCGTCCGGGCGGATCATTTCCAATTCCAGTTTGTAGGGCTCCCCCGTCGCCAAGCTTCTGTCCCAGGCCGCCTGTATGCGCTCCCAGCTTTCCGCACCGAAGACGGAGGCGAGTTCGGCAAAGGTCGGCGCCCCAAGTTCCGGGGCGCGGCCGGCTATTCGGAACAGCTCCCCGGACCAGAACATTCTGCCGGTTCCACGGTCCCAATCCCAGATGCCGATCTGCGCGAGCTGGTGCGCCTGCTGGAGCTTGGTCTGGCTTTCCTGAAGCTGCGCCAGCAGTTTCCGGTTCTGCTCCCGGAGCAGGGACACACCCAGGCCTGTATTGACCCGCTCCATGAATTCCACGGGGTCCAGGGGTTTGGTGAAGTAGCCCTGGACCCGGCCCTTGTTGATGGCGTCCACCAGCGGATCGTAGTCGCTGTATCCCGTGAGCATGTACCTCAAGATATATGGAAATTCATCGGCGGACTGCTCCAGGAGCGCAGTGCCGGTCATCTCCGGCATCCGCTGGTCCGTCACCAGCACCTTGATGTCCTCGGCCCGCAGAATCCCCAGTGCTTCCTGGGCCGTCCCCGCGAGAAAGACCTGGTAGTCGCGTCGGAAAAGCGCCCTGAAGCTCAGGAGGTTTTCCCTCTCGTCGTCGACGTAGAGGATTCTCGGCTTGTCTGATTTTTGCGGCGGGCTCAGCATGGCTCCTCCGGGCAGGTCGGCAAGACAATGGAAAATGTGGCGCCCTTTCCTTCAGGGCTGTCGACCTCCAGGAAGCCATTGTGCTCCTGAATCAGATTGCTGCTGATGAACAGGCCGAGCCCCGTGCCCTTTCCCACAGGCTTGGTGGTGTAGAACGGGTCGAATATCCGGTTCGCGGCTTCCGCAGGAATCCCTGGCCCCATATCAGAGATATGGAGCACGGCATAGTCTTTATCTTGGCGTTGGCGCATCTCGGTTGTGACGGTGATGCGGAGCCTTTCCGGGTCTGCCTGGGTCTCCACCGCGTCAATGGCGTTGGACAAAAGGTTGATGAGGACCTGGCTGAGCTTGCCGACATTGCCGCGGACCAGCGCCACCGGCGCGTAGTTCTTGAGCACCTGGATGTGGCCCTTGTACCGTGGGCGCAGCATGACAAGCACTGCGTCGGCCACGTCGCGCAGGTCGATGGCCTCGGTGAGCGTGTCGTCCGTGCGGGCGAAGCTGCGCAGGCTCCGTACGATCTCTTCCGTGCGTTGCAGGCCCTCAAAAATATGCGCGAACAGTTCCGGCAACTCCCGCATGGTCGTCTCGTGGTCGGCCTGCTGTTTGAATTCCTCAAGCGCAGCCAGCCTGCCCGGACCCAGGCTGTTTTCGCAGAAGGAGAGCACCGCGACCAGATCTTTGATGTCCTTTTCCAGGCTGTGGCAGCTTGCCTTCACAAAATTGACGGGGTTGTTGATCTCATGCGCCACGCCTGCGGCCAGGACGCCCAGGGCGGCCATCTTTTCGGACACCACCAGCTGGGTCTGCGCTTTTTTGAGCTGGGCAAGGGCCTCCCGCAGGGCGCTGTTGCGCCGCTCCAGCTCCTGCTGCGCGCCGCGCAGCTTCAGATGGGTGCGAACCCTCGCGCGCACCTCGGCAACGTCAAAGGGCTTGATGATGTAGTCGGCACCGCCGACGCGGAAGCCCAGGATCTTGTTCTCCGTGGCGTCTGCCCCGGAGACGAAGATGACCGGGATGCGCCTGCCCGGATGCGTCGCCTTGATGCGGCGGCAGACCTCGTAGCCGTCCATGCCGGGCATGACGATGTCGAGCAGGATCAGGTCCGGCGCGGTCGGCCCTTGGACCATCGCAATGGCCTTTTGCCCGGTACTGGCGACCATGACGCGGTAGTCGTCCTTCAGGGCCTCGACGAGGGCGTGGATGTTTTCCGGCACATCGTCCACCACGAGCACGGCGGATTTTTGGAGCGGTGGCGTTTGTGCGGCGGCGGCCTGCCAGCGGCAGGCCCCGAGTTCGAGCTGGGTGCGCACGCGCTGCCGCAGCAAATCGGGGGCCACCGGCTTGGTGATGAAGTCCGCCACGCCCAGGCCCAGGCCCCGCGCCTGGTCGGCCGTCTCGGCCAGGGCCGTGACGAAGATGACGGGAATGCCGGAGGTCGCCGGGTCGGCCTTGAGCCGGGTGAGGACGCCGTAGCCGTCCATGCCGGGCATCCTGATGTCGAGGAGGATGAGCCGCGGCTGCGGTTGACGCCCTGCGAGCTCCAGGGCTTTCTCGCCGCTGGTGGCCGCAATGACGGCGTAGTCGTCGCGCAGGATGTTCATCAGCGCGTGCAGGTTTTCCGGCACGTCGTCGACGATGAGGATGCCCGGTTTCGCGCCATTTTCCATGTTCGCTGGCCTCACTGGTTGAGCAGGCGCTGGCGCAGCGCGGACAAGAGCTCCAGGGCTTCATCGATGGCGAAGACATCGGCCTTGGCGGCTATTTCGCGCAGTGCGGGCTCTATTTCCTGGCCGCGTGCCCCTGCGCGCAGCTCCCCGAGCACAGGCTCGGCCGCGCCCAGGTCATATTGCAGGGCCTGGGCCAACTGCTCCAGGCGTTTCAGCATCTCCTCCCGGCTCAAGGGCGCCGCGGCCGGCGCCGGGACTGTGCCCTCGGTCGTGGCCAGGCTGTCAATGTCGGCCATGACCTCATGCAGGCGTTGGCGCATTTCTTCCAGTTGCGCCGCACCGGGCAGTTGGCCCTGCTTGAGCAACACGTCGATGGCGCTCACCGAGGCATAGAGCGCGGTGGCCCCGAGGTTGCCGGAAACCCCCTTGAGGGCGTGGCAATATTCCTCGGCCTGCCTGGCCCCCTGTTCGGCGGCCAGGCGCGAGAGCTCGGCCACGGCGTCGGGGTAGTGCTCGCGGAAGCGGCGCAACTGCTTGCGGTAGGCCTCCACCTTGCCGCCGATGCGGCGGATGCCCTGCTGTGCCTCAAGACTGGCCAGAGCAAGCAGCTCGGGCGGGAATTCCGGCTGCACCGCCCCCGCAGAAACGGCCTCCCGGGGCGGTTCCTGGCTGGCCTTCGGCATACGCGCCCACTTGCCGAGCACCGCCATCAGACGGTCGGGGTCCACCGGCTTGGTGACGTGGTCGTTCATCCCGGCCTCTCTGCTTTTTTCCGCATCCTGAGTCATGGCCAGGGCTGTCATGGCGATGATAGGCAGCTTTGCCAGGTATTCCCAACCCGGCTGCCCGGCTTTGGCGCGGATGCGCCGCGCCGCCGCCAGGCCGTCCAGCACCGGCATCTGGATGTCCATCAGCACGGCGTCGAAGGGTTTTTCCTGCACTAGCCGCACGGCCTCTTCCCCGTTCACGGTTTCGTCCACCACGATGCCTTCGCTGCGCAGCAGCTCGCCGGCAAATTCGCGGTTGATGTCGTTGTCCTCGACCAGCAGCAGGCGCAAGCCCGTGAACGCTCCGGGAGGAGGAGAAGCCGCAGGCGTGCGGTCCTTGCCGCCACGGTCCAGGATGCGCCCGCGCCCGAGCACCGAGAGGATGGTGTCAAGCAGCGTGGAGGGGTTCACCGGCTTGATGAGAAAACCGTCGACCCCGGCGTGCTCGGCCAGTTGGATCACGTCTTCGCGTCCGTAGGCCGTGACCATGACCACCTTGGGCTTGCTGGCCAGGGCCGCGTCGTTGTGGATGCGCCGGGTGGCCTCGTCGCCATTCATGCCGGGCATCTTCCAGTCCATCAGCACCAGGTCGAAGGGCTTTTCCGCGGCTCCCACCAGCTGCCTCAGCGCCTCCGGGCCGCTGCGCGCGGTACCGACATCGAGGTGGAAATAGCGCAGCATCTCGGACATAATTTCCCGCGAGACCTCGTTGTCGTCTACCACAAGCACGCGCAGGCCCTGGAGCAGCGGCCCGGCCTGCTCCACAAGATCGCTCCGGCGGCTGGTGTGCTGGGCAATCTTGAGCTGCACGGTGAAGCAGATGGTGGTTCCGTGGCCGGGCTGCGAGTCCTCGACCCAGATGCGGCCGCCCATCAGCTCCACCAGGTTCTTGCTGATGGCGAGCCCCAGCCCGGAGCCGCCAAAGCGGCGCGTTGTGGACTGGTCGGCCTGGGTGAACTTCTGGAACATCCTGCCCTGCTGTTCCGGGGACATGCCGATGCCACTGTCGCGCACGCAGACTTGCATGGTGCATTCGGTTTGGGTGGCGGCCAGGCGGCGGAAGCTCAGCTCCACCTCGCCATGGTCGGTGAACTTGACGGCGTTGCCGCACAGGTTGAGCAGAACCTGGCCCAGGCGCAGGGGGTCGCCGATCAGGACCGGCGGTATGGTCATGTCGTAGCGAACGAGGAACTCGGTGCCCTTGTGCTCGGCCTGCATGCCGATGGAATCGGTCAACTGCTCCAACACGGCGTCCAGGCCGAACTCAATGCTCTCGACCTCCAGCTTGCCCGCCTCAATCTTGGAAAAATCGAGAATGTCGTTGATGATGCCGAGCAAGGAGTGGGCCGCACCGCGGGCCTTGGACAGGTAGTTCAGCAGACCGGGCGGCAGTTCTGTCTTGAGGGCCAGGTAGAGCATTCCCAGAATGGCGTTCATCGGCGTCCGGATCTCGTGGCTCATGTTCGCCAGGAACTGGCCTTTGGCCTGGTTGGCTTCTTCACTGGCCTTCTCGGCCCGTTTGCGCACGGCAACCTCGCGCACCAAATCCAGATTCAGCGCCTGAAGCTCCAGGGTGCGGGCCTGGACCCGCTCCTCCAGCAGGTCGCGCTCCTCCAGCAACGCCTGCCCGGAGGCTTTGAGCTCGGACTCCGCGGTTTCCATGGCCTCCAGCATCTGGTTGAAGGCGTTGGCCAGCTCCCGGAATTCGTCCTGGCCGCGCACGGCAAAGCGGTACCGCAGGTCGCCGGTCCGGTGGATGTGGTGGATGCCCCGCCGCAGCGTTAAAACGGGTGTGAGGATGTAGAAATACAGACCGGCCAGCGTGGCCAGGCTGAGCAGGACGATGCCCGCCGCAAGGAAGGCGATGTTCGCGGAGACCACCTCGCGGATGTCCGCCTGGATTCTTTGCTCGCTCACCAGGGCGACAAGACGCCAGCCCGTGCCGGGGGAGGGGTGGACATAGGCGTACTGGCGGCTCTTCTCGCCGTCCAGAATGACATGCTCCCCCTTGCCTGCCTGGAGCAGCCGCGCCCCCTCCGGGTAGAGCGTCTGGACGTTCTTGAACAGCATGCGCTGGTCTGCGGCGGCGAGGATGACCCCCTTCTCGTCCAACAGGAGCGCCCGCCCCTCGTGGCTCAGGGAAAATTCCGTCACATATTCCGTCAGCTCGGCCAGGGTGATGTCCGCGCCGACCACCCCGAAAAAACGGTCCCTGTGGTCCATCAATGGGGTGACCACGCCGATGTTCACGTCCGGGGAGGTGACGGATTGGTAGGGCGGCGTGCGGCTCACAACGCCGGGGTGCTCCTTGGCGAGCTGGTACCAGGGGCGAAAGCGGGGATCGTAGCGGGTCGGGCGGTCGCGCTTGTGGGAGCGCACGGAGCTGCCGTTTTCACGGGCCATGTAGACCGAGCTGACGTGGGGATGGACCATGCGAAATGTGCTGAAGACGTTGATTATTTCCTGTTCATGCGGGCTGATGCGGTACTCGAAGGTGTTCTCGTCGGCTGAAAGGAACGAGGTGAAATCCTTGTCATTGCCTGTTCTGACCCGGGCATCCGCAGCCAAGATGATGAGGTCTTCCTCCACATCCTTCAGAAAGCGCGTCAAAGCAAAATCCAAATGTTCCAGTTGCTTGGCAATCTGGTGGCCTATCAGGTCCAGTGTCCGAGCCTTGAGCGCAGCGGACTGCAGCACCCCGACCAGAACCACGATCAACGCGCCCGAGGCTGCGAACAGAAGAAACGTCTTGGTCCGTAAACGCATGGTTTCTCCGCGCTCAACGCTGTATGAGAGACTTCAGCCCGGGCTCCCGGCTGCGCTGTCCGCATAGGTCTTGATGATTTTCCTGAAGCTGGACTGAAGCATCATGAAAGCGCCCACGATGACGGGGATCAAAATGCGGCCCCTTGCCCCCCACGATGGTCCTGCTGACGTTCTTGGGGGAAATGGCTGACTTGCAGACGCGGTTGCTGGTCCAGGCGTTGTCGGCGCCGGCGACGGCCATGATCCGTCCGGCGGTGGGAAGCTCCTCGCCCTTCAGCCCCAGGGGCAAGCCCGCACCGCCCCAGCCCTCGTGCCGGGGGCGGGCGATCTGCCAGCGGAAGTCGCAGTTGCTGCCGGGGCGTTTTTCCACCCCGCCCAGGGTCTTGCCGCCAACGGTCGTGGTGGCCCGGATGGCATAATCGTCGCGCAGGATGCCCGCGAGGGCGCGGTTGTTCTCGGGCGCATCATCCACGACCAGAACCAAGGGACGTTTCCTTTCGGTCATCGATAATCCCCTTGCCTCTCACCGCGTGTGGGGTTGCGGCAAGCTGCATCCGTGGCGCCCCGCCCGAGTCTGCGCGCGCTTGGGCAGGGTGGCGCCCACCATAGCTTTTTGCGTACCATGCGTAGGAGATTTAGGCAACATCAGACGTATGGGAACATTGCACCCGCGCGCCTTCCTGGACAGCGCGGCCGAAGCTGCCCCAAAGCCTGAACCGCAGCTCCACCTCTCGGCCGGGTTGCTGTTCCGGCAGGCACAACAACGCGCGCGCCGCACGCTCTGTTTTTCCCCTGGCTTCCAAGAGCACCTCAGGCCTGAACCTTCTCTTCTTTCACCTTGCATTTCTTTGTCATATGAGCGTAATAATTTGAGAGATTCAAGAGTCTGACAACAGGGGTCATTTCAGGAAGTCGCCAACACCTTCAAGGAGCACGACGTGGAACTGCCTCCGCAGACACCCCATGGCCAACTCTCCATAAAGCGCATGCATGTGGGCCTGCGCACAGCCATCATGGGGCTCTGTTTTTGCTTCGGGCTGATTCTGACCGGACCCCTGGCCTGGTTCAACTATTCCCAGGGTTCCAAAGCCGCCTTGGAAGTGGCCGGGAGCCTCTTTGCAGCGGCCGAGACCAACGTGTCCTTGCGCACCAAACTCCTGGTGCAGCCGTTCGACTTTCTGGGGGGCGCCGTGCATCTTCTCCCCGGTGCCGACGCCTTCCCAAAGGGTTTTTCGCACCCCCTGAAGCGCACCTTTCTGGACATTCTGGAGGACAACCCCCAGATTTATTCCCTCTACTTCGGCTATGGCGATGGCGGGTTCTTTCAGATCGTGTCTCTCAAGGACCGGCCGAAAGCCTGTGCCAGCCTGGAAGCTCCGGCAGGGACGCATTTCGCCGTGCGCAGCATTGAACTTAAAAGCGGCCTGCGCATGGAAAGCTGGCAGCACCTGGATCAAAACGGTACGGTGCTTGCCCTGGCCCCGCCGCGTCTGGCCCGCTATGACCCGCGGACCCGTCCCTGGTTCCGCGCCGCCGAGCAGACAAACGGGCCGCACAAGACAGACCTCTATGTGTTCAGCAGCACCGGCGAGTTGGGCCTCACCGTGTCGCACCACATCGCCGCCGCCCGGCCCCTGGTCTTCGGCATGGACCTGACCCTTGAATCCCTGTCGCAATTCCTGGGGCAGGAGAAGATTGGCGAGTCCGGGCTGCTGTTTTTGTTCGACGCAGGCGGCGGGCTCGTCGGCCACCCCGACGCCTCCCGGATGACCATTGCGCGCACGGACCAGAACGGAACGCAGGTCATGGAGCGCGCCACGGTAGAAACCCTTGGCGATCCCCTGGTCAGGGCCGTCTACGGCAGATTCGCAGAGGCCGGCAAGGTTGCGTTGCCCCCGCAGCCCATGCGGGTGGACGGAGTGGACTACCTGCTCCAGGTCCGCCCGGTGGCCGAGCTTGGCTCGGACAACGACTACATGGCCCTGGTGGCGAGGGTGGACGACTTCACTGGGCCGCTGGCACGCACGCGCAACCAGAGCCTGCTCTTTGCCTTGGGAATCATCCTGGTGGTCGTGCCCGTGCTCGGAATGGCCACCAGAGGCCTCACCCAGGGGCTGTGGCTGCTCGCCAAGGAGGCGGATCGCATCCGCAACATGGATCTGGACTCCAAGGGCGAGTTGCACTCACGCATCGACGAGATGGAGCATCTGGGGTGCGCGATGGCGAGCATGCGCTGCGCGCTCAAGTCCTTCAGCCGCTATCTGCCCCAGACCCTGGTGCGGCAGTTCATCGCCTCCGGCGTGGACCCGGAGCTGGGCGGCGAGCGGCGTGAAATCACCCTGCTGTTCACGGATGTGGAGGACTTCACGCCGCTGTCCGAGCACCTGGCCCCGGAGGACCTGATGCAGGCCATGGGCGAATATTTCGAGGTGGTGGGGCAGGCCATTCTGGAGCGCGGCGGCACCATCGACAAGTTCATCGGCGACGCGGTGATGGCCTTCTGGAACGCGCCGCTGGAGTCCGAGGACCACGTGGAGCGGGCCTGCGTGGCCGCCCTGCGCCTGTCCAAGGCCTCGGAGGACCTGAACCAACGGCGCCAGGATTGCGGGCTGCCGCTGCTGCGCACCCGGGTGGGCATCCATACCGGCGCCGCGGTGGTGGGCAACCTCGGCTCCACGGAACGCATGGACTACACGGCGCTGGGGGCCAACGTGAACCTGGCCAGCAGGCTGGAGGGATTGAACAAGTTCTATGCCACACGCATCCTGGTCAGCCGGGTTGTGCGCGAACGCGCCAGGAACAACTTCGTCTTCCGCTCCGTGGATGTGGTGGTTCCCAAAGGCACCACAGAGCCGCTGGTCCTCTTTGAACTGGTGGGGGCCATGCCCTTGAGCCCGTTTACGGATGTGGCGACGCCCCGGGCCAAGCTGGGCTTTTGCTCGCGCTGGGAGCGGGCCATCACCCTCTACCGCACCGCGCAGTGGGACAAGGCGTTTGTGGAGTTTACAGCCCTGCGCGAAGCCCTGCCGGGTGACCGCCTGGCCGTGATGTACTGCACACGCACCGAGCGCCTGCTGCAGAACAAGCCCGGCAAGGACTGGAAGGCGCTCCAGCGCTACATGGATAAATAACTGAAAGGAGTGACCATGCCCCTCATCGTTTGGGACGACAGCATGTGCATCGGCGTAGAGGAGATTGACGAGCAGCACCAACGGCTGTTTGCGCTCGCCAACGAGGTCGCGGCGACGCTGAAACGCGGCTTTGACAAGGAGGCCGTGCGAAAGGACCTGCGCGTGCTCTGCGACTACGCCGTGGATCATTTTGCCGCAGAGGAAAGGCTCATGGACATGGACGCCTACCCCGAATACGACAAGCATGTGAGCGAGCACATGCAGTGCACCACGAAGGCCCTGGACTTTCTGGGGGCCTTCTCCGAGGACAAGGACGTGGACATGAAAGAGTTCCTGCAATTTGTCACGTTCTGGATACGTGACCACATCTTGAACGTGGACATGACCCTCGGCACGTTTCTGCGGGGACGCGGGCAGACGCCGGCGGCATAACGTGACAGCAGCGTACGCCTGCCCCGGAACGGTGTGATTTTCTCCCAGCATTTCAGCACGGTTTGAGGCGGCTCGAGTACGTCCAGCGTGGCCCGTCAATGTTCCACAGCCCACCCCTTGTCCGTGGCATTCGCGCCGGTGGTGAATTGTTCCCAACCGCGCAACCGTCGTTTTGCGTGAATATCCGGAACATTTGACTCGGTGGGAGGATGTCGATAAGCAACAAGCGAGACTACTGGCAGAATTACTGGGAGATTAGCCTCTTCTCTCAATGTGCGTGGGTTGTGTTTGTGGAGAGAGGGAAGAACCACTATGAACAGCTGTCTTGAGGGGTTTCTCGGCCGCCTCGGCGCCACCCGCTCGGTTCATGAGACCTGGGACGAGACCGTTTGTTTTCAGAAATCACTGGGCTTCGATCTGGTCGAATACGGCTATGCAGCGGCAGAATCCGTCGGAATAGAGCCCGAGGTCGCAACCCTTTCCAACTTCCCCGACGTCTACCAGCAACGCTATCGCCAGGAGCTTTATTACCGCGACGACCCTGTTGTGCGTTATTGCATCGGCAATATGTCGCCGCTGCGTGTGGGCCGCGATTGCCTCGGCCAGTGGCCGGACCGGGGCCATGGGCTGACGGCCATCCAGCGCCGCATCGTCAACGAGGCGGCGGACTGCGGCATGGCGGTCGGCGTGGCCATTCCCCTGCGTTCGCCGGGCCGTTATCCGCTCGCCGGCATGTCGCTCTCCAACGCCATGCGCCCGGCCGAGTTCGGGCGCTTCCTGGCTGCGTGGGGTACTATCGCCCAACTGGCCGCGCTTTATGCCCACACACGGCTGCAGATGCTGCTTCAGACGCCGAAACGCGCCGCTGCCGGCGTTTTGCTGTCGCCGCGGGAGCGCGAGTGCCTGCTGTGGGTGTCGCGCGGGCTTTCCAGCCGGGAGGTTGCGCTGCGGGTCAGCCTCTCCGCGCGCACTGTGGACTTCCACCTGGCCAACGCCATGCGGAAGCTTGACGTCGCCACCCGCAGCCACGCCGTGGCCCGCGCTCTCACCCTCGGGATGCTGGAGCCGTAACCCCGTTTGTTTTTGTTGGCCTCGGCTTTGCGGCCGGCTCTCTGACGCCCCCCGGACACGGAGGGCATTCCGGCGGCAGTGCCAATAACTCCCGGGCCTGAGGCCGGAGGCCAGGGCGGTTTGCGCCGGGTGTTGCGTTTTTCCCGCTGACCGGCTCCAGTGTCGGCACCGCGGCCTTTTCCCCGCAACGCAAAGGACCGGAACAAGCGTGCGCTCATCCCGGTCCTTTCGCGTGTACGCGCGTCGGTTGGGCTAGCCCAGCAATGTCGTCCGGCCGTCCTCCACAAAGAACAGCAGGGTGTATTTTGTTTTCAGGGTGGCGATGAGGCTGTCCACGTTGTGCTCGCCCAGGTGGACAATGCGCACGTAGACGTTGCGGAAGCCCGGGTCGCCCGGGTCGTGGGAAGTGAAGACCGAGCCGATGCGCACGCCTTCGGTGCGCAGGAGCTCGAGCAGGCCGGAGAGCGGGCCGGGCTTGGCGGCCAGGCGGAAGGCTATTTGCGGGCCGCCGCGCTGCAAACCGGAGGCCGTGCACAGGAAGCGCAGCACATCGGCCACGGTGATGATGCCGACGAGGCGTCCCGCGGCATCGGTGACGGGCAGGCCGCCGAACCTGTGGCGGTGCAGAATGTCGGCCACCATGTCCATGGGGGTGATGGGGGAGACCGTGGTGGGCTCCGCGGACATGATGTCTGCGGCGCGGAGGCTGGCGAGGTTGCCGCCGGTGGCGGAGTCGCCGGGAAGATACTTGGAGGGCATGGCGTCGCGGATGTCGCGATCGGAGACGATGCCGACGAGTTTGCCTTTGTCGTCAATGACCGGGAACTGGCGCACTTTCTTGGTGCGCATGATCTCGGCGGCGTCGACGACGGTGGTCTTCAGGCCCAGGGTGATGACGTTTTTTGTCATCCAGTCGCGAACAAGCATGTGCGGTTGCCTCCTGGGAATGTTTCAGAGTCGCTGCATGATACCTGCATGGTCGGAAATGTCAAAGGCGGTGACAGGGGGCGCTCTCAGAGCTGTGGGGCCGCAGCCGCTTCCTTCTTGTGCCAGGCCCAGGCCGTGGCGATGATGTCGTGGATGTCGGTGTGGCGGGGCGCCCAGCCGAGCAGCGCGCGGGCGCGGGAGGCATCGGCCACCAGTTGGGGCGGGCCGCCCTCGCGCCGTGGTCCTGTGCGAATGGGGATGGGGTGTTCGGTGACCTTGCGCGCGGCCAGCAACACCTGGCGCACGGAGTGCCCCTGGCCGCTGCCGATGTTGAGCGGACCGGAGTCTCCGCCGCGCAGCAGATGGTTGAGGGCCAAAACGTGCGCCTCGGCCACGTCGTCCACGTGGACATAATCGCGGATGGCCGTGCCGTCCGGGGTGGGGTAGTCGTCGCCGTGGATGTCGACCTGGCCGCGCTGGCCAAGGGCTGTTTGTAGCAGCAACGGAATAAGGTGGTGCTCCGGGCAGTGGCGTTCCCCCAGCTCGGCGCATGGGTCTGCCCCGGCGGCGTTGAAGCAGCGCAGGGAAATGTGCTTAAGCCGTGTGGCCCGGGACATGTCTGTCAGAATTTCCTCGACCATGCGCTTGCCGCGGGCGCCGGGCGAGAGGGGCCCCAAGGGGTGGTCCTCGGTCAGCGGCCGGTCGAAAGGTGGCCCGTAAACCGCGCCGCTGGAAGAAAAAACCAGTGTGTCGACCATGTGGCGGCTCATGGCCGTAAGCAGCGCCATGGTGCCGTGCAGAATGTTCTGATAAAAGAAGAGCGGATCGCGGAAGCTTTCGTCAACCTGGGTCGCCGCGGCGAAATGGATGACGGCGTCTATGGTGCGGCTGGAAAACACGCTGTCCAGTATGACGGGATCGCGCACATCGCCTGGCACAAAGTCGCCGAAGCGGGCAAGTTCGCGGTGGCCGGTGGAAAGGTTGTCCAGCACGACAGGGGCATACCCCGCCGCGGCGAGGCGCCTCACCGTGTGCGAACCGAGGTACCCCGCCCCGCCTGTTATGAGTATCTGTCCCATTGCGCTAGCGTAGCAGGAAGAGTCTGCGCGTGGCAAGACCGGCGACATACGCCCCTATCCCTCAAAATTCCCCAGCCCCAAGGCCTCGATGCGTTCCGCAGCTTCCTGGACGCCGCCGCCGGAGCGGCACAGCTTCGCACAATGAGCGCAGCGCGCGCCCGTCTTGGCCGAGTTCAGAAGCCTGTTGATGGCCGCAGCAGCGCGCGCGGCTCGGAAACGTTGGTTTGGCAGCACCTCGGCCACGCCAAGGCGCTTGAGGATTTTGGCGTTGTCTGGCTGGTCGAGGCTGAAGGGAGTGACCAACTGTGGTACGCCGGCGCGCAGGCACCGGGCGGCAGTACCCACGCCGCCATGGTGGACCACCAGAGCTGCATGTTTCAGCAGCCAGCTGAAGGGGGCATAAGGCGTGTGCACCACCCCATGCGGCAACCGGACAGGGATCTGATCCTTGGCGCTGGCCACCAGCACGGCCCGGCGGCCCAGCAGTTGGGCGGCCTCTGCCGCCTGAACGAAATGCTCCCTGGCGTTCTGCATGGCCGTACCCGCTGTGAACACCAACAATGGCGGGCCATTCTCCACAAAGGCGCGCAACTCGGCATCTGGCTCGCCGCCGCCGTCTTGCCACACAAAATCTGTCGTCACCGACGCCTGCGGCCAGCCTTCTTGTCGTTTGGCGAACCAGCCAGGGAACAAACAGACCGTGAGGTTTGGCGAGTGCAGCCAAGAGCGCATGAAGTCGCGCACTGGGGGCAGTCCCAACTCTGTGCGCATGGCGTTGAGGGGCTTCTCCACCACCGGATCCACCACGTGCCGGTACATCAGATCCAGAATCCAGCGACGCAGCGGCCGGGGCAGGGTGCCCAGTCCCGGTAGTCCGGGCAGCTCCGGGGTGGCATCCAGACTGTGGATGGCGGCTGGCTGCAGGTGCACCGTGGCCAGGGGAATGTCCAGCCGCTCAGAGGCCAGGCGCGCGCCGAAAGCCAGGTAGCTGGAGGCCAGCACAAGCCCCTGCCTGGGCTGCGCGGCGATGATTTCGTAGAGCGGCCGCATGGCAGGCAGGGCGAAGGACTGCATGAGGAAGCGGAAGCCCTGGCGGTTGTCCCACAGGCGAGGATCCGCGGTCAGCTTGGTGTAGCGCTCGGCATCGCCGAAGGGGATGAACCCGATGCCCGCCGCCTCAACCGTGGGCTTGAAAAGCGCGTTGGCTATGATCCGCGGGCGGTGTCCCCTGGCCTGCAGCGCGCGCGCGAGGCCGATGAAAGGGTAAACATCACCAGCGCTGCCCAAGGCAGGCATAAGAATAGTGAGTGGGTAAGCGGCAGTCACGCATGTCTCCTTAACTTCTTGCACCTCCGTAACATCCCCAATGCCGAGAATACAGGAGCGCCGGTGCTTAAAAAAAAAGGGGCGCCCCGAAGGGCACCCCTTGAATGCTGAAGCGTAAACGGGTCGATTACATGCCGGCGCCGGAAGCGGCCTTCTGCATCTTGACTTCGACCTTCTCGGTGAGGCTGGCATAGTACTTGCGCAGAATGACGAGGCATTCCTCGCGGCCGAAGTGGTCGGGCACTTCGCTGCCGTCGGAGAGCATCTTGCGCAGCTTGGTGCCGGACAGGATGACGCGGTCTTCCTTGGTGTGGGGGCAGGTGCGCATGGAGGCCATGCCGTCGCACTTCACACAGTAGAAGGTCCAGTCGATCTTGAGGGGCTTGGTCAGCAGGTCCTTGGAGGGATCGCCGGTGCAGGGGATCTTCTCGAAGATCTCCTGAGCCTCGAACATGCCGTAGAAGTCGCCGACGCCAGCGTGGTCACGGCCGACGATGAGCTTGTTCATGCCGTAGTTCTGACGGAACAGGGCGTGCAGCAGGGCCTCGCGGGGACCGGCGTAGCGCATGTCCAGGGGGTAGCCGGCCTGGATCACGTTCTTCTTCACGAAGTAGTGCTCAACCAGGGTGTTGATGGCGTCGACGCGGACTTCGGCCGGGATGTCGCCGGGCTTCAGGGCGCCAACCAGGGAGTGGATGACAACGCCGTCGCAGATTTCAACGGCGATTTTGCACAGGTACTCGTGGGAGCGGTGCATGGGGTTGCGCAGCTGCAGGGCGGCAACGTCGGCCCAGCCGCGCTCGTCCATCTCGGCGCGGAGCTGAGCGGGGCTCTTGTACACGCCGGGGAACTTCTCGGGGAAGCCGCCCTCGGAGAGGACCTTCACCGGGCCGGCAAGGCAGAACTGCTTGCGGGCGAGAACCATCTGGACACCGGGGTGATCTTTGATGGCGGTGCCCATGAAGTCGGTCTGGCTGTCAACGCCTTCGCCCTTGTAGTTCTTTTCGCACTCGAACTTCTTCTCGTCTTCGGAAAGCTCGAACTTCTCGGTGACCTTCATGGTGGCCATGAGGGTGCCGTTGCGCTCAAGGGCGATTTCGTCGCCGGCCTTCACGGAGGCGTCGTCGGTGGCGAGCATGACGGGGATGGGCCAGAAGGTGCCGTCGGTGAGGGAGAACTTCTCACACACGTTCTTCCAGTCGGCCTTGCCCATGAAGCCGGTCAGCGGGCTGAAGCCGCCGATGCCCATCATGATCAGGTCGCCCTTCTCCTGGGAGGAGATTTCGATCTTCTTCAGGCCAGCGGCCTTCTTAATCTCAGCGGCGAGGGCGTCGCCTTCGAGCAGCATGCAGACGAGGCCTTT
>Ga0209800_10001569_pt1 | contig 23159 bp, 18 predicted proteins | sample Higcelweek8metaG_FD_187174 | JGI IMG/M metagenome (GOLD analysis project Ga0209800, IMG submission 187174) | Freshwater pond sediment microbial communities from the University of Edinburgh, under environmental carbon perturbations - High... | ecosystem: Environmental > Aquatic > Freshwater >...
AAATATCTATAAAAAACATTTTCTTGTCTAAATCTAGTCAAAACCTGGCTTGATTTATTGGCCAAAAAAACCGGCATAATCAATAAAACAAAAAACACCAACAACCACAAATACTTAGCCTTAAACTTTAAAAACCATTTTTTATATTCCTTAAAATTTCTTACAAAGAAAAATCTTAGGGGATCAAAAACAAAAAGAATAATTAATGCTGGCACTGCCGCTCTCGCCCCATGATAACTATAAGCCGCCAAACTAAAAAATATTGGCGCTAAAATCGCTTTAAAAATGTTTTTCTTTTGTTTTATTAAATTTCTGTTTTTATACAAAAACCAACTTCCCATTACAAAAAAACATGCCGACAAATTAGCCTCCAAAGAAACTCTCGAAAAATGCATTCTCCATGGTTCAAAAGCCAAAATTCCAAAAATCAACAACCTTAAATTTTTATTTTTTACCAATTCCTTTAAAAAGAAATATAAAAACACCAATGAAACCGTTCCTGCAACCGCCGACACCATTCTTGTTGATGTTTCATTTAAACCCATTACAGCAATAAAGGGGATTGATAAGTAAGCGTACAACGCTGGTTTGTAATCATTAAAAGATCTCAATGATAAGGGCAAAAAATTTCCGTATTCATCTTTCCCAGTTTTCAAAATAGAATAGGCATTATATCCCAAAGCTGCCTCATCAAAATTAACACTTGGTGGTGACTTTGCTAAACCGTATATTTTAATCAGAAAACTCAAAACAATTATCACCCCAACGATTACTTTTTCTATTTTTTTGCTCATTATTTTACTTCTCCTACAATCACATCATTTCCAAACTTATAAGCAATTGTATCTCTTAAATTTACTGTTTTTAAACTTGTAAATCCCTTGTCTTTTATCAAAGTTAACCAATCACTATCAATATTATTTTTAAAATTAGATCCAATAAATTCACCAGCAAAACCAGCATATATAGATTTCTTCTCTGGTTTAATCTCTTTCAATTCAAAAGAATTAAAAACAAATTTGTTTTGGTCGCAGTTATCTAAATAATATTTACAATAATTTTCACTTCTTCCCACCAAACTTGTAACATAAACTTTATTAAAATCATTCAAATTCCTTTCTTTAATTGAGCTAAAAATAAATTCGTAAAAATATGGTCTATTATCTAACCAAAAATCAGGCCGCTTATTTAAATCAACATGATTAGCCACAACTCCATAAAAACTAGCCAGAACTATCAAGCCACCAACTGTTTTACCAAAAATCATTTTTGACTTCCAAATTTGCCAAATCGCCATAGAAATAACCAAACTTAATGGAAACAAAATTAATTCAAATTTTCTAAAAGTTATAAATGGATCAAAAAGAAAATTAACCAAAGACAAAAATAATATTACTAATATTAAAGAATTTAATTTTTTATTTTTATCTTTTGCCAAGACATATATCCCTCCAATTAACAAAAACACCTCTGGCCAAACAAAAATAACCACCGATTTTTGTTCCAAAGGATGAATTTCCTGGAAAAAAAGTGATTCTGTATCAAAAAAAGGAATAATCTCACCAATAATTTCTTTATACTCAATAAAATATTTGTTATAAACCATCCTTTTAATCTTCAGTGGTACCTTTACTGGATCAATCAACGAGTCTTCTGCAGCAAATCTTTCTTGGACTTCAGATTTTGCATCATTCAAAGATAATTTATGAACAAAACCCGATCGTTCGCTTGTTACTAAGAAAGAAAATACAACTAAAAATAAACTAACTCCAAATAACAAAAACCCATTTTTATTTTTTAAAAAATACATTAAACCCAATGCTATCGCTAATTTTAAACAATCAAAAGGAAAAGACAACCACAAAATATAAAAAACCGGAGTTGTTAAAATTATCCCTATAGAAGTCAAAGAAATTACCTTATTCTTTGTAATTTTAAAAATTAATTTATACCAAAAAAACAAAGACACTAATAACAAGGCTAAACTTAAAAATCTTAAAATCCAAATATTTCCCCATAAATACCCAATAATCCTTAGTTGGTCTTCTGTTGGAGGATAAGCCAAACTTTTAAAATTATCAAAAAATATGTTTTCCACTAGTGTTAGTATAAAATAAAGTACACCTAAATGAAACTTAAATTAATTTTTGAAAAAAGTTTGCCTTTCCTGATCTTTATTATCTTCTTTGGATCCTTTCTATATAAAGTAAATCACGTGCCGGTTTCTTTGTTTTCTGACGAAGCCGACGCCAACTATCAAGCTTTTATTTTTAACCAAAAAAAAACTGATTATTTTGGCAATAAATTTCCAATTCACTTTCATTCATATTCCGATTGGCGAACTTCACTTTATATTTATTCTGTGGCTATTACCCAAAAAATTGTCGGCCACACTGATATCGCCGTTAGAATCCCCGCTGCCTTTTTTGGAGCCTTATCTGTAGTCATCTTTTTCCTCATCTCCAAAAAAATCTGCCATAACAGCTCATTTTGGGGATTGATTGGAGGTCTGCTTTATGGATTCACCCCTTGGCTTTATTTTTATAGTCGCAGCGGTTTTGAAGTTACTCAAATGATCACCTTTCTTCTTTTCGGAATTTATTTTTGGATTAAATTCCTTGACCAAAAAAAGTATTCCTATTTATTTCTTTCTGCCGGCTCATTTCTTGCTACTATTTATTCCTACAGCACTGCCAAATTATTTATCTTTTTTCTTGCTTTTGTTCTTCTTTCCATTTGGTTTAAAACTCTTATCAACCTACCTCTTAAAATTAAAATCAGTATTATTTCTTTTTCGGTTATATTTTGTTTGCCTTTTTTATCAGATTTCATCAAAGGTCGCGCTGGCTATCGCTTTTCTTACATCAATATTTTTTCCGACCCTACTGTCAGCAAAACTGTCGATACTTTACGTCAAGAAGATTCAGCCATGATCCATGGTCAAGAAATTGGTCTCAGTCCTACTCTTTCTTCAAAAATATTTTATAACAAATTTACCCAATGGGGCCAAGTTTTTATAAAAAATTATTTTTCCAGTTTTTCCACTAATTTTCTTTTTCTTACCGGTGACGGTAATCTTCGACAAGGGATTCAGACAGCCGGAAATTTGTTGCTTCCAAGTTTCTTTTTAATTATCGTCGGCATTTCTACAGTTTTTAAGAAAAACAAAAATTCAAACCAAAAAATTCCACTTTTCTTTTTAATTTGTTTAGTACTTACTCCAATTCCATTTTCTTTTACTCGTGATTCTGTTTTTCCTCATGCTACCCGGCTAATTTTAATGTTGCCATTTTTAATGTTTTTTTCCTTACTCGGCCTCAAACAAATTTTTGAAATTACTAAATCAAAAAATTTAATCGCTTTTATTCTATTACTCTTTATTCCTTGTCTTGCTTCTTCCCTACACCAATATTTTTATCATTATCCCAATATTTCCGCCAGAGAATGGCATTATGGGATGAAACAAGCTGTCCTAAAATCAACTAACACTAATTATTCTAAAGTTTATTTTATCAACTCTTACGAACCTTTTCTTCCTTTCTTCCTAAACTACACCGAATATTTACCCACCAATTCCAATACGTCTCCTGCAGAAAGCATTGTGTGGGACAATAATAGTTTTTTTACTGGAATGACCGCCCAAGATAAATATTATTTTGGCAACATTGAATGGTCAGATATGTTTAATCATCTTCCCAACAACACCGTTTTTGTCGTTCCTCAAAAAGAACTAAATCGAATTGAACAAAGCCTCAAAGATTACAACCAAAGTCATCCCACCAAAATTAATCAATCAGTTATTGATAAAATTGATCAACAATTTACTGAACAGGAAAAATTTTATTTCATTACTTTTAAAATATGAAGAAAAAATACCTCTTACCTTTAATTCTTTTATTACTCTCTCTGCTCACTTTTTACCGTCTTTGTCGTTCTGGTTATTTTTCCATGATGGACGACATGCATGTCTTCCGACTTCAACAATTCGATCAATGTTTTAAAGACAGCCAAATTCCTTGTCGACTTATCTCAGATGGGGGAATGGGCTACGGTTATCCTCTTTTTAATTATTATTCACCTCTATCCTATTCTATTGCCGAAGGTTTTCATTTAATTGGCTTCAGTCTCATCAACAGTCTAAAAATCACTTTTGCTCTTTGCCACATTATTGGAATCTTTGGCATGTATCTTTTCGCCGGTCTTTTTTGGGGAAATTTAGGTGGTTTTATCTCTGCTGTTATTTTTCTTTTTGCTCCATACCAAGCTACTGACAGTTGGGTCAGGGGAGCCATTGCCGAATCTTTAGCTATAAATATCATTCCCTGGGTATTTTATTTTTTAACTAAATTCATTAAAAATTTAAAACTTAAAATTAAAGATTGGATTTTATTAACTGTTTCTTTAACCGCTCTTCTTTTAAGCCACAATCTAATCAGTTTGGCCATAGCCCCAATTTTAGTTATTTATTCTTTGATTCTTTTAATAAAAAATAAAAAAATAAATTTAAAATCATTATTTACCTTAAGCATCCCAGTTTTATCGTCGCTTGGTCTTTCTGCTTTCTTTATTCTTCCAGCCATTTTTGAAAAAAATCTAGTTACTGTTGACACTATGACTCAAGATTACTTTCAATATATTATTCATTTTGCTACCCTCAACCAACTTTTTATTTCTCGTTTTTGGGGTTATGGTGCTTCTTTGTGGGGCCCCATCGACGATATGGCATTTTCCATCGGCATTGTTCAATGGTTACTCCCTTTAATTATTATTGTCTTTATATTTTTCAAAAAAATATTTAAAAAAAGATATCCTGAGCTTGTCGAAGGACAAACAATTTTTATCTTCTTTTTCTTTATCATCTTCCTCTTTTCTGTTTTTCTCACTCACAACAAATCCACCTTTATTTGGCAAACCCTACATTTTATGGCTTACTTCCAATTTCCATGGCGATTTCTATCAATTGCCATATTTTCTGCTTCATTTATTAGTGGTTCAATTATTTTAATTTTAAATAAAAAAATTCAAAAAATTGCCCTTATTTTTATCACCACTATTACAATAATTTTAAATATTTCCTATTTTAAGGAGGATATTTGGTATTTCGACTTAACCGATCAACAAAAACTTTCAACCGAAAATATCTTGGCACAAAGCGGTGCCGGATTAAAAGATTACTGGCCAAAATATAGCCAAAATTTTCCCACTTCTTTTGCTCCAAACTTGCCAATAGTTATCCAAGGAAAAGTTGATTTTATTAAATATTTTAAAAAAAGTAATTATTCAGAAGCTTATTATTCAGTGTCCACTCCAAAAGCAACCATAAATCTACCAATTACATATTTTCCAAATTGGGAATTATATGTCGATGGTCAAAAAACAGATTATCAAATTGACCCAGATTTAGGATTAATTCAATTTGAAACAAATCAGGGCGAGCATAATATAAAATTATATTTCAAAAATACTCCTGTCAGAAAAATCGCCAACGTTATCAGCCTTCTTACTTTATGTTCTCTTGTCGCTTACGGTATAAAATTAAGCATCACAAAAGATGAAAAATAAGATTATTTTTATTATTATCGCTACAATCGCTTTTTTACTTCGTTTTTGGCATCTTGGCAGTTTTCCAGTTTCACTAAATTGGGATGAAGTCAGTCATGGATACAATGCTTACAGTCTTCTTAAAACCAGTCAAGATCAATGGTCTGTATCCTGGCCGATTTTTAATTTTCGAGCCTATGGAGATTACCCCACTACTCTCAATATGTACCTATCTATCCCCTTTATTTATTTATTCGGCCTTAATCAAGTTACTACCCGCCTGGTTTCCGCTCTTTGTGGTTTTGGATTAGTTATTGTTGCTTATTTCCTTGGCCAAGAGATTTTTAAAAACAAATCAAGTGCCCTGATTCTTATGTTTCTTACTGCCGTCTCCCCGTGGACGTTTTTTCCATCTCGCGGTGTTTTTCAATCAACTGTAGCCCAATTCTTTTTCCCTCTGGGGATTTTATTTCTAATCAAGGCTGTTAAAAAAATAAAATTTATGCCTTGGGGAATATTTTTTATTTCGCTTTCCACCTATGCCTATCACAACACCAAAATAGTTGTTCCAATTTTGTTAGTAATTTATTTTTGTCTTTTCTTTAAAGATTTAATTAAAACCAATTTTCTAAAACATAAAAAAACTTTTCTTTTTAGTTTACTAATTATTTCCATTTTACTTATTCCTCAAGCTATCAGTACTTTTAACAAAGACGCCCAAGCTCGCAGTCGTTGGGTTTTTGCCATAAATCCAGCCACCATTAATCAGATTGAAATCAATCGGAATAATTCCGGCAACTCATTAATTTCCAAATTAAAATACAATCGAGTTACTGTTTTTTGTCAAATTGTTGCCAAAAATTATCTTGGCTTTCTTAACCCAAAAATACTATTTTTCAATAGTACTCAAAATTTTCAATTCAATATCCCCAACACTGGTATCCTTTATTCTGTTTGTTTGCCATTTTATTACATTGGTCTAATAATTTTAATACTAAAATTTTTTAAAAAAGACAAACTTTCTATTTTTCTAATTTTCTGGTTTCTAATTGGTTTGGCCCCAGCAGTAGTTACTGTGGGAGATTTTCCTATTATTAGAGCCATGAGCATTTTACCTCTGCCCCAAATTTTTATTACCTTAGGATTTGTAAAAACTCTTAAATTGTTCAAAAACAAAACCACAAAAAATATTTTCATTATCCTATTTTTAGGAGTTATTTCTATCCAATCAATAAAATATTTTAAAAATTATTTTATTGATTACGCCGTCAAATACTCTAGCTCTTGGCAATATGGCTATCAACAAGCAGTTAGCTATATCAAAGATAATTATTCAAACTACGATCAGATAGTTTTCACTAAAAAATATGGCGAAGCCCACGAATTTGTTTTGTTTTATTGGCCATGGGATCCATCATCTTACCAAAAAGATTCTAATTTAAATTGGGATTATCACGCTGATTGGTATTGGGTTAATAGTTTTGATAAATTCAAATTTATCAATGATTGGGAAATAAAAGACTTTACCCAAAACATGAACAAAAACCAAAAGACACTTTTAATTACCTCACCAAACAATTACAATCAAGGTAATTCTAAACTTTTAAAAACTATTAATTTTCTTGATGGGTCACCTGCTTTTGAAATTCTAGAAATATGAAAACATCTCTAAAAACCAAAATTATTCTATCCATTATATTAATTTGTAGTCTTGGTATTAGATTATTTTTCTGGCAAAAAACACCCTTACTTTGGGACGAAGCCGCTCTTGGTTACAATGCTTATTCCATTATTCAAACCAGTCATGACGAATATGGCCAGTTCCTTCCATTAATCTTTAAGTCTTTTGGTGATTACAAACCTGGTCTTTATATTTACCTTTGTCTTCCATTTGTTAAAATCTTTGGACTCACCGATCTTTCCGTCAGATTACCTTCAATCATTTTAGGAACGTTACTCCCACTGTTTATTTATTTCCTTATTAAGGAAATAAATTCTAAATCACATAAAACAGCTCTCATCGCCGCCGCCATTACCGCCTTTAACCCTTACAACATTCATTTTAGTTGTGGTGCTTGGGAAACTAACATTTTAACTTGTGAATTAGTTTTAGCTGCTTATTTTTTCTATCGCTATTTTCGCACTCAAAAAAACCGAGAATTAATTATCTCAGCTGTTATCTTTGGTTTAACACTTTTCACTTACCAAGCGGGAAAAATGATTAGTTTATTTCTTATTATTATTCTTTTTTTAACCAACTTTAAAAAACTTAATTTTAAAAAACTTTTCGTCAACTTTATCCTTCCTTTAGGTATTTTTGCCATACCTATTGCTTATGGGTTACTGTTTAGTAAAGACACCAATCGACTTCAAGTCGTCAGTCTTTTTTCCTATCCACGATCAACCTCAGAAACCCAAACTATTATTAGCGAAACCAATCAAATTGATTATTCTGTATTTTATAGCCAACCAATATTTTTCATTCGAAATTTCTTTACTCGTTATTTCAATCATTTTTCTCCAAAATTTTTAACCTTTGAAGGGGATTGGCAAAGTCCACGTCACTCAGCTCCGTATGTTGGTGTTCTTTTATACCCTAGCATCATCTTTCTTTTTATTGGTATCTTTTTTGGGTTCAGCCGACTCAAAAAAACACAACCAATAAATATCTTTTTTATTCTTTGGCTTTTAGTTGCTCCCATTCCCGCCGCTCTCACTCGAGATTCAATCCAAGCCGTCAGAGCCATGTCACTTAGCATTCCTTTAGTTTATTTTATCAGTCTAGGTTTATTTTGTTTTTTTGAAAAATTTAAATCTAATTTTCTAAAAATAGGCGTCGTCCTTTTTTATCTAATTTCATTTATTTATTATGCCGATCTTTATTTAAATCATATGGTTATTAAAAGTCCTTATGATTTTCTTTATGGTTACCGCCAAGCCATAAACTTTACCATTCAAAACCAAGCTAAGTATAACCAACTTACTTTTACTGATTTTTATGGTCAACCATATATTTATTACCTTTTTTATTCTCAATACCCACCCCAACAATATCAACAACAAGCAAAATTAACTGAAGAGTCTCTTGATACTGGAAAAGTTACCGCTATCGATAAGCTTAAATTCAGCACTCCTAGTTTTGAATATATCAAAAATACCCCTCACTCTTTGGGAATTTTTTCTCAAGAAGAAATTTATCGACAGGGGATTAATCAAAAACCAGAATTTAAAAAATTTATTCCCTTAAGCCCAATCGGCAATATTTCTACTTTTTATGCTTATGAAAATCCATAAATATTTATTACCACTAATCTTAGTTGTGGCTTTTTTAATTAGATTTATTAATCTTGGATCGACCCCAGCTCTTAACCCTGATGAAGCCGCTCTTGGTTACAATGCTTATTCATTAATTCTCACTGGCCGTGACGAGCACGGTGCCTCTTGGCCACTTCATTTTAAGTCCTTTGGCGACTACAAACCCGGTGGCTATGTTTATTTAGCCATACCTTTCGTCAAAATTTTAGGCCTTACACCATTGGCCGTCAGATTGCCAAATTTAGTTCTATCCCTATTTGCTATCCTTTTTTTATACAAACTTGTTTTACTACTTACAAAAAACTACTTACTATCAAGCTTGACCGCTTTTGTTTTAGCGGTCAGCCCGTGGCACATTCATTTTAGTCGAGGTGCTTGGGAATCATCCGCTGCCTTATCACTAATTGTCATTGGTACATATTTTTTCTTCAAATCAATCAAAGAAAAATTTACACTTAACTTTTCCCTTTTTACTTTTAACTTTATACTTTCTTTATATATATACCACTCAGCTCGCTTAATCGCCCCTCTCTTGGCGTTATCTTTATGTTTACTTTATTTTAAATTTTTAATCAAAAAAATCCCTCAAATATTTCTTCCTTTATCATTAGCTGTGCTATTAGCCACTCCCGTTTTGTTTTCTTTCCTTAATAATGGTGGCACTGCTCGTATTGGAGGTGTTGGCCTTATGGCAGATTCTGGTCCAGCCAGTCGATCCGAAGAACTCCTTAATCAACATTCTGGAGTTAAACTGGTCAATCGAATTATGCATAACCGTCGAGTTCTATATTTGGTTTCTTGGGGAGAAAAATATTTTTCTCATTTCGATATGAATTTTTTAGCTATAAACGGCGATGAAGTCCCCAGATCAAAATCTCCTGAAATGGGGCAAATATATCTTCTAGAAGTACCACTATTAATTTTAGGCATTATATTTTTAATTAAATCTAATCTGTTCAATCCCAAATCTAAAATTTTTATTTTCCTCTTTTTATTTATTTCTCCTATAGCTTCATCTCTGACTTTTCAAGCTCCATCAGCCCTTCGCGCCTTAGCTATGGTTATTCCTTTAACCATTCTAATTGCCTGCGGTATTTACCAATTTATTATTTTTGTTTCAAAATTAAAATTCAAAAAAATATTACTTGTCATTTTAATTGCTTTATACACCTATTCCATCGCTTATTATTTTGATAGTTATTTCCTTCACTATGCCAAACGTTATCCTTTTGCTTGGCAATATAAATTTGATGAATTAGTTCCGTATCTCGAGTCACAAAAAAATAATTATCAAAATATCTACATCACCAACAAATATGACCAACCCTATATTTTATTTTTGTTTTTTTCAAAATATCCACCCCAACAAATTCAATCTCAAATTAAATTGACCCAACCTGATAAGTTTGGTTTTTCTACCGTATTGGGTTACGACAACTACCATTTCACCAAAATTGATTGGAATTCCATTCCTAATAAATCATTAGTAATTACTTCTGACGAAACAGCTCCCATTGAGCCAAAAAAAATTATATACTTTAGTAACGGCCAACCCGCTTTTAAAATTTATCAAAAACAATGAACAAATTACTTCTCTCTGTTACTTTAGCCACCTACAATGAATCAAAAAATATTACCAAATGTTTAGAGGCCGTCAAAGACATCGCCGACGAAATTATTGTTGTTGATGGAGAATCTCAAGATAATACCGTTGAATTAATTAAAAAATTCAAACAAGCCAAAGTTATTTCCACCATCAACAAACCCATGTTCCATATTAATAAACAAATGGGGATTGATGCCTGTAAAGGCTTGTGGATTCTTCAATTAGATGCCGATGAAATAGTTACCCCAGAATTAAAAAAAGAAATTAATTCAATCATCACCAAAGATATCGACTCTATCAAAGAAGATGCTTTTTGGATTCCTCGAAAAAATTATTTTCTAGGAACTTTCCTTAAAAAAGGCGGTCAGTATCCTGATCCAACTATTCGTTTTTATAAAAACGGTAAGGCATGTCTTCCTTGCAAAGATGTTCACGAACAAGCCAAAGTCGATGGACTCATCGGTTGGCTCAAAAATGATTTAGAACATTTTGCCGACACTTCATTTTCTCTTTATTTGCTTCGAGCCAATCGTTACACCACCCTTTTTGCCAACGAACTAAAAACTAAAAACGTTCCAATTTCATTTGGTTCATTTTTTAAGTATTACTTTTGCCAACCAGTTTGGTGGTTTTTAAAAACTTTTTTCCGACATCGTGGCTATGTTGATGGTTTTCCTGGATTTGTTTTCTCTTTTTTTTCTGCTCTCAGATTTCCCATTGCCTATACCAAATATTACGAACTAGTTAAAACTAAACGTGATATTAATTTATCCCAAGATTGGGACAAAAAATAAAATGCAAAAAATAAAAATCGCCATTGACATTTCTCCTACTCTTGATGGAAATTCTATTCGTGGAGTAGGATATTACACTCAAAATTTAATCGCTGCTCTTCAAAAAGAAATTTCCACCAATCCAAATTATAAAAATTGGTCCATAGACCTTATAGAAAATTGTAAATTGAAAATTGAAAATTATGATCTCATACATTATCCTTACTTTGATCCTTTTAAATTAACTTTACCAAAACATCATCAACCAACGGTTGTCACTGTTCATGATTTAATTCCTATTCAATTTAAAAATCATTTTCCTGCTGGAATTAAAGGTAAAATAAAATGGCTAATTCAAAAAAATCGGCTTCAACATGTATCAAAAATTTTAACAGTATCTGAATATTCTCGCCAAATTATTTCTAAAATAGTTAAATATCCGTTAAAAAATATAGCTGTCACTCATCTTGCGGCTGATTCTAGTTTTAAACCTATCGATGATCCTGTTTTTCTCAAAACTATCAAAGAAAAGTATCATTTACCCAATAAATTTGTTTTGTTTGTGGGCGATATTAATTGGAATAAAAATATTCCCAATTTAGTCCGTGCTTGTAAAAAATTAAAATTTCCTTTAGTAATTGTTGGTTCAGCTGCCGTCAAAACTGATGTACCTGACCACCCTTGGACAAAAGATCTTCGTTGGCTCCAATCAAAATCTAGTAGTCCAGTTAACCAGAGAACAAGAAGACTAATTCTAACAGGTTTTGTTTCTGACAAAGAACTCCCTGCTATTTACAATTTAGCCACCGTTTATTGTCAACCATCATTTGCCGAAGGTTTTGGTCTACCACTAGTTCAAGCCATGCAATCAGGCTGTCCAGTGGCCTATGGTCAAGATACTTCATTGCCAGAAGTAATGGACAGTGTCGGTTTATCTTTTAACCCAAGGTCAATTGAAAGTATTGCTTCCATTCTCAAAAAGTTTTGGACTAATCCAAAACTTTGTCGTTCTCAAAAAATTCTTGGTCTAGCTCGAGCCCGTAATTTTAAATGGTCTAACACAGCCCAAAAAACTCTTGCCCTATATTCTTCTATATTATTCCATGAATAATAGTCATTTTTTGTCAGTCATTGTTCCAGTTTATAAACAAGAAAAAACCATTGCCAATGATATTACTAATATCGCCAATATTTTAGATCAAATTCGCTACGATTACGAAATAATTGTCGTTGTTGATGGTATTAAAACCGATAAGTCATATCAGATAATTAAAAAACTTAAAATTAAAAAACTAAAAGTCTTCGGCTATAAACACAATCATGGCAAAGGATATGCTGTCCGCTTTGGTATGGCCAAAACTAAAGGTGATTACATTGCTTTCATTGATGCTGGTATGGAAATTGATCCAAATGGAATATCCATGATCCTAGAACACATGGAATGGTACCACGCCGATATTATAGTTGGTTCAAAACAACACCCAGTCTCTCAAGTAAGTTACCCATTACAAAGAAAAATTATCAGTTTCGGTGGTCATTTAATAGCTAAATATCTTTTAAAGATTAATATTCATGACACTCAAACAGGATTAAAAATATTTAAACGTCAAGTTTTAATAAAAGTTCTTCCTAGGTTGTTAATCAAAGAATATGCCTTTGACTTAGAAATACTTACGGTAGCTAATCATTTAGGCTTTACCAAAATTTACGAAGCCCCCGTTAAATTAAATTACGATTTTAAAAGTTTAACTCACGCAGCTGGAATAAAAACTATTTGGCGATCCTTAATCGATGCTCTGGCAGTTTTTTATCGCCTAAAAATTCTCCGCTATTATGATGACCGAAACAAACGTAAATGGGTTTACGATCCAGATTTAGAAATGAGAATTAACACTGGATTATGAACAAAATATATTTTTCAATTATTATTCCAGTCAGAAAATCCAATCCATACTTGGAAGAGACATTATTAAAATTAAAAAATCAAACTATTAAAAATTTTGAAATTATAGTTGTTACCGACAAAATTTCTGGCACTGCTAATCCTTCAGAAAAAAGGAACTTAGGGGCAAAAATAGCCAAAGGTGAATATTTAGTTTTTTTTGACGACGACTCATTTCCCAAATCAAACTATTTTAAAAATACCCAAAAATTAGTCAAAAAATATCCTAATTTTGCCGCTTTTTGTGGTCCTTGTCTAACCCCGCCAAAAGATAATTTATATCAACAAGCCTCAGGCTTGGTTTGGTCCAGTTGGCTCGGCAGTGGTGGCGCCGGAGTTTATCGAAATAGTATTAAGCCATCTAGATTTGTTGACGATTATCCTAGCGTTAATTTAATTGTCAAAAAAACCAATTTTATCAAAGCTGGTATGTTTGACCCAAAATATTGGCCAGGGGAAGATACTGTCCTGTGCTTAAAACTAACCAAAGAACTTAGCCAAAAAATTTTATACCATCCATCTTTAGTTGTTTATCATCACCGTCGAGCAGTGCTAACTCATCATTTACAACAAATCACCCGATACGCTATCCAACGTGGATATTTTGCTAAGAAATTTCCCCAAACCAGTTTCAGAATTGGTTATTTTTTACCATCTTTTTTTATATTTTATTTGATGCTATTAGCTATTAGCTACTTTACTATTATCTATAAATTACTATTTTTTCCATTATATTTATATTTATCAATATTATTTTTTACTTTCTTTACTTTTATTCATCAAACAAAAAAATTGTATCTATCATTTCTTAGCACTTTAACTATTCCTATTACTCACATTTATTACGGTATACTATTTCTGCATGGCTTATTCAAAAAAAATGTTAATTTCAAAGCCCACAAAATCAATCAAAAAGATGGCCAATACATTGGTGGTTAAATCAGTTTCTATTTCTTATCCACCACTCAACTCTTCCAAAGGATCAGCTTTTCTTTCTCAAAATCGCCAATTCCAATGGACTAATACTGGTAACGTAATTTACCCCATAATTCCTGCTTATGCCGCTACTCTTCTTCAATCAAAAGGAATAAAAGTTTTTTGGGACGACGCTATTGCTCAAAAACTCTCCTTTGATCAATGGTTAACTAGACTCAAAAAAAACAAACCTGACTTAGTTGTCATTGAAACAAAAACTCCGGTAGTTAAACAACATTGGGAAATTATTAAAAAACTAAAAAAAGAATCATTGAAAATTAAAAATTGGAAATTGAAAGTTGTCCTCGTAGGAGATCATGTTACTGCTTTACCCGAAGAATCAATCAAAAAATCCCCAGTTGATTATGCCCTTATTGGTGGCGATTATGATTTTCTTTTAGATGAATTAATTTCTTTAATAAACCATCATCAAGCTCCTAAAAATAAAATTTTTAAACTTAAAAATTCCCATAAGCTAGACGAATTACCTATCATCGATAGAAATCTCACTCAATGGCAATTGTATGCTTACAACAACACTAATTATAAATACAAACCTGGATCATATATCATGTCTGGCCGTGATTGTTGGTGGGGCAAATGTAGTTTCTGTTCGTGGACCACGTTATTCCCTGGAAAATGTTTCCGCTGTTTTTCGGTCAAACATACAATTGCCGAAATAGAAAATTTGGTCAACAACTTTGGTGTCAAAGAAATTTTTGATGACTCTGGCACTCTTCCAATTGGTAAATGGCTTCACGATTTATGCCAAGAAATTATCAACAGGGGACTAAACAAAAAAGTTACCTTTGGCTGCAACATGCGCTTTGGCGCCTTAACCCAAAAAGAATACATATTAATGAAACAAGCTGGTTTCAGATTTATTCTTTACGGTCTTGAATCAGCCAACCAAACAACGTTGGACTTTATCAATAAAAATGAAAAAACAAATTTTGCCCTTAAAACACTCAAAATAGCTAAATCTGCTAAATTAGAACCTCACGTCACGGTTATGATTGGCTACCCTCACGAAACACTTTCACAAGCCACCAAAACTCTTAATTTAGCCAGAAAAATTTTCCGAGACAATTTAGCCGACAGTCTGCAGGCCACCATACTAATTCCATATCCAGGTACACCACTTTTTGAATATTGCCAAAAAAATAACTTACTTTTATCCCAAAATTGGGATGATTATGACATGCGTCAGCCAATCATTAAAAGCCCCATCAGCCCTCAAAAAGAATTAGAATTGGTTCAAAATTTATTCAAAGGCATTCTTACTCCAAAATTTTTAATTAAAAAAATTATTTCTATTCGCTCATTTTCCGACATAAAATTTTTGTTTACCTACGCTATTAAATACCTTCAAAAATTAAAAGATTTTTCATGATTCAAATTTCTTTTATTATTCCTACCCTCAATGCCCAAAAAGTTATAGATAAATGTTTGGCATCAATTAATAATCAAAAATACCCCAAATCAAAATACGAAATTTTAATTATTGATGGGGGATCTGCCGACAAAACAATTTCAATTGCAAAAAAATATAATGCAAAAATATTTAAAAATTCACTAAAAACCGCCGAAGCTGGTAAAGCTATTGGAGTAAAACAAGCCAAAGGGGAATTCATCTGTTTAATTGATTCCGATAATATTCTTCCCAATTCTAACTGGCTTTCCAAAATGCTTTATCCTTTTACTCAAAATTCAAAAATTATTGGTACTGAACCAATAAAATTCACTTACCGTCAAAAATCTGGGATTATCGAAAGATATTCCGCTCTCATCGGTGCCAACGATCCCTATGCCTTTATCACTGGTGTTTATGACCGACAAAATTTCGTCAATTATAAATGGACAGGACTTAAAATAAACCAAATCGATAAACATCAATATATAGAAATTAAACTCGATCCAAATCGATCTATCCCAACCATCGGCGCTAACGGTACGATTTTCAAATCTAGTTTTTTAAAAGAAAATCTTAAATCAAACTATCTGTTCGACATAGATATTCTTTCTCAAATCCTTCAACAAACCCAAAAACCAATTTTATTTGCCAAAGTTAAAGTTGGTATTATTCACACTTTTTGTGAATCATCCATCAAAAAATTTATTCGTAAACAACATCGTCGCCTGGTCGATTATTATACTTACCAATCTCTCAGGAATTACCAATGGAACGCTAATAATTCATACCCCCAAATTAAATTTATTCTTTACTCAATTTTAATTATTCCCGCACTGATAGATTCATTCAAAGGTTTTTTCCATAAACCAGATATAGTTTGGTTTCTTCATCCATTTTTTTGTTTTATTACTCTTCTTACCTATACTTTTGTCACTTTACAGTTTAAACTTGGGTTACTTAAACCAATTAATCGAGACTTATGGCAACAATAGATATCCTTATTCCTACTTATAACGGCTCAAAATATATTTCTGAAACAATCAATAGCATTTTGTCTCAATCATACAAAGATTTTCGAATTATCATTTGTGATGATGCTTCTAAAGATAATACGGTTCAGATCATAAAAGCTATCAAAGATCCCAAAGTTATCGTCAAAACTCACGCTAAAAACCTTGGTTATTCGCTAAATCTAGAACGGGGCAGAAGTTACGTTGAAGCTCCTTTCATCTATCTCATGGGCCAAGACGACATCATGGCCACAGACACCCTTAAAAACACCATCAAAGCCTTTAAACTTTCTCCTCAAATAGGAGCCGTTACTCGACCATATTTTTGGTTTGACAAAGATACAAACATTCCAGTTAGAGCAAAAAAACAACTCAGCGCGAGAAAAGACACTATTGTAAAAATCACCGATAACCCCAAAAAAGTTATTCGTGTTTTTGAAACATTAGATCAACTTTCTGGGTTAGCTTACAGAAAAGAATTTTTTAATATTCCTTTTCACTCAGATATTTTTCCTTGCCACATTTATCCTTTTGCCGAAATTTTTAAAAATCACCCCATAGTTTTTCTCAAAGATTACAATATTGCAGTGCGTATCGCCAGCAGCCAAACCAGAAGTTTATCGTCTATTTACAATAAATCTCCACTTCTTAGTTGGGTTCAGATGGTCCAATCAATTTTTTCTGAAAAAAAATATCAAAAAATTCAAAAGTATTTAATCAAAGACTTTATCACCCAAAACTATGTTGGTTTAGTCCAACTACGTAATTATGCCCGATATCAATATTTTTTAAGAGAGATTTGGTATCTGATTAAATTTAATTGGAAAAATATTTTTAGCCTTTCTTTTTGGTTCTTTTCACTTGGTTGCATTATTACTCCAGCAAAAATTCTAATCCCATTAGTCGATTGGTATAAAAACAAAATATACGCCAAAAGTTTAATTGAAATTAAGTTTAAATATAAATTTTAATATGTACCAGGTTTTCCTATTTTTAAGCAAAATATATACTTTTTTAATTAAAAATAGTTTTCAGGCATTTGGAAAAGGTTCAATTATTAAACCATTTTTAAATTTATCCCACGCAAATTTTATTAGTGTTGGCCAATATGTCAACATTGGAAATTCTTGTCGAATCACGGTTAGCACAGATTTTCATGGCCTGCCTGTCAAAAGTAAAACTAAAACCAAAATTAAAATTGGCGATAATGTAGATATCGGCGACAACAGCTTTATTAGTGCCAATAACAATATCCAAATAGGCAACCATGTAATTATGGCCCCTTTAGTATTTATCACTGATCATGATCACGGATTTATCAACCTTACCAAAAATCTTCACCAACAACCCCTTACTGAAAATGGCTTTGTCAAAATCGAAGACAATGTTTTTCTTGGAATCAAATGTAGTATTTTAAAAAACGTCACCATTGGTGCTCATTCTGTTGTCGGTGCTAACTCTGTCGTAGTAAAAGATGTGCCTCCTTTTTCTGTTGTTGCTGGCAATCCAGCCAAAATTATCAAAAAACTAAAATGAGATTACTTCGTTATTTTAAGAATTTAATCGAAATAAATCCTGGGGTATCTTTTGTCTTTGATCGATTAGCCTCTACCCCTATTTACCAAAAAATTATTAAAAATAAGATAAACAAAACCATTTTTAATCTTAAGAAAAATAAAAACTACAACATCATTATTGAAACCACTAACTTTTGTAATGCTCAATGTGTCATGTGTCCTCACACCATCATGAAACGTTCTCAAAAAATAATGGACGAGACCATTTTTAATAAAATTATTAATCGAATCAAACAAGAGAATATCCACCCTAATGCTTTTATTTTAAATGGATTTGGAGAACCTTTAGTTGATCTCTATATTATTAATCGAATTAAAACTATAAAATCTATTTTCCCTCAATCAAAAATAAAATTTTATTCCAATCTTAATTTAGCTAATCAAAAATTAATCAAAAAAATAGTCAGTTCTGGTCTCAATGAAATCAATATCAGTTTTAATGGCTATAATCGTCAAAATTATCAAAAAGTCATGAAAATAAACTATCTTAAAACTCTAAAAAATCTCAAATTTTTAATTAAAACTAAGCAAGACACCTTCTCTCCCCTTAAAATCAGAATTTCTATGACTTTAGTCAAATACAACGAAAAATCAGCACAAAAATTTATTCAAAAATGGAGTCATTTAGTCGACTCCGTCAGTGTTAATAAAGTTCACGATTACCATCATAGCGTTAAAAATATCACCAATAAATTTAAAATTAATTTTCAAAAACCGGCTTTTCCTTGCAAATATATTTGGGACACTATTCCTATTGACGTTGATGGTAATGTCACTCTATGTTGTTTAGATTACGAATCTCAATACAAGTTCGGCAATATCAAAACACAACCAATTTTAAAAAGTTTTTATAGCCCCCAATTTAACACTATTCGACAGCAACATCTAAACAACAATATTTCTCAAATTAATATGTGTCGCACCTGCTATACCCCATACAAAAATGGGGTAGAATGGTTAATCGATAAATTATTATAAAAATGAAAAGAAAAATTGAGCATAAAATAAGCTATTTTTTATTTCATATTTTTTCCAAATTACCTTTGTGTTTTAAACACTACATTTCCAAAATTTATTTCCAACCAAAATTCGAAAAAGGCAGCACTGTTTATGGATTTACCATATTTGGCCCAAATGTTGAAATTGGAGAATATTCATATCTTCACTCTCCCACCAGATTGTCTCAAATTAAAATTGGTAAATTTTGTTCAATCGCTAAAGGGTTTACCACTATCAGTCACCGTCACAAATATGAAAATTTTTTCAACTACAAATTCAACAACGAAATTAATTCTCCATTCACTTTCAAATATTATAAAAACACTAATGATGTAAATATTAACAAATCAATTATCATTGGTAATGATGTTTATATCGGCTACAACGTTACTATTCTTGGTGGAGTCACCATCGGTGACGGTTCAATCATTGCTGCTTGTTCTTTAGTCAATAAAGACGTTCCCCCTCATACTATTTATGGTGGAGTTCCAGCAAAATTTATCAAAAAGAAAATTATTAAAAATAAACAAATCAAAAATTTCGATTTTAACCAAAAAAACTATTTCAAAAAACTAGAAAAAATTATCCAAAAAGATTATGAAAATAATCGTTAATTTAACCACACTTACCCAAAACGGAATTATCTCAATTTGGTTTCATAAATTTCAAAAAATTTATAAAAACAATCACCAATTAGATATTTTTTATGGCAACAAAATAAATAAATTTACAAAAACACCAAGATCAACCAACTCCCTTCCTCAAGTAAAATCAAAATTCAAATTTACTTTTTATTGTATTTTTAGGAATCTTCAATCTTTATTTAAAATCAAAAAATTTAAAAACTATGATGTATTTTATTCGCCTTCATCAGTTTTAGATCTCGCTATCCTGCCATTTTTTACCAAAATCTTTTATCCAAAAATTATTTGGACAACGGTTTTCGACAACATTGTCCCTATTACTGATCCCGGCAATAAAATTACTCGTTTTATGGCTTGGTTATTTTTTCAAATCAGTCTAATTTTAATTCGTCGGGCTGATTTAATTTTCGTTATTTCTCCAGAATTGCGCCAGTTTTTAATTAAAAAACATTTTAATAAAAACAAAATTATTATTACTGGAAATGGTATCGAAACTGATCTTATAAAAAAATCTAAAAAAAAGAAGTATCTTTACGATGCCCTATTTATCGGTCGTATTAATGAAACCAAAGGAATCTTTGATATGTTACAAGTTTTAAAACAAGTCAAAAAAAAATATCCAAAATTCACCTTGGCTATTATGGGAGACGGGGATGAAATTACAAAAAATAAATTTAAAAAACAAATTAAATTAATGAATTTAGAAATCAACATAAAATTCTTGGGGTATATTTCTGGAGTCGAAAAATTTAACATCATCAAAAGTAGCCGGTGTTTTTGGTTTTTAAGCGTCAGTCAAAGCGAAAGTTTTGGAATTGCTCTTATGGAAGCTGTTTCTTGTGGAATCCCTGCCTTTACCTATAATCTTCCTGTCTTTAAAAAAATTTACCAAAACCAAGAAGTCATTTTTTCCCCCCTTCATCAAACCAATATCGTTGCCCAAAAAAATATTAAACTTTTTCAATCAAAAAAATTTAATAACTTAAACGGACAAAAATTACTAGGAAAATATTGTTGGGAAAATATTGTTAATCTAGAAATTAAAGCAATCGAAAAAATTATTTAATAATTGCTGAATCTGTTGCAGTTATCAAAGCCGCATTCAACGAATTATAAAGATCTTTAATTTCTTTTATATTTGGATAATATTTATACATCTCATCAGCAATTCTTTTTGATTCAGTAATCATACCAACCCTCTGATAAGCTACTGCAGCCATATAACGAACTTCCAAATCAGCCGGCTTCAATTGTATCAAGATATTTAAATGTTTTGATAATTCCGTTTTATTTTTTTCCATCATATCAAGTTGAACTAAAGTTTGATACGTTTGCACTAAAGTTGAGTTATAAGTAAGTGCTATTTCATAACCATATCTAGCTAAATCTAACCTTCCGATTTTATAAAGTATATTTGCTTGATTATGATAAGCATCAGCATAATTTGGTTTTATGGCAAAAGATTGGGCAAAACCTTTAATAGCATTTTCATATTGACCTAACTTATCATAATCATCACCAATATTATTCCAAGCATTATGGCTATTTGATGACACCTGACAAGTATTCACCCACAAATTATGATTTGTTTGCCAATCAATATTTCTTAAAACAATTCTTCCACCATAAAAAGCTATTAATACCGACAAAAACCCTACAACTGCTATTTTTTTTGATTCCCAAAATTTTTCCATCATTATGGCTAACAACAAAGCCCACCCCAAAGATCCCAAAAACATATATCTTTCCGCTACTAACCAACTTACTTTTACTGGTGCCATTGATGGCGCCGCCGCTCCAAATATAAATGCCAAAGCAAAAAAAATTTTTTTATCTTTAAACCAAAACCAAACCAAACTTCCTAAATACGTCAATAGTATCAACCAATTCAACCAAACCGGAATAGCATACAGAGTGTGATACAAGGTTAAGTCAGTCGGCATCAAAATTAATTGTAAATATTTTGTTATCGCCGTTGGATATTGAAAAAAAGGATTATAAAAGATACTATCTGAAGCATTTATTCCTGAATTTACGGAATTTATTCTATCTAATATATTTGGAGACAAAACCAACAACATCAAGATTGATAACGAACCAAACGCTACCAGTATCTTCCCTATATTCAACTTTTTCTTTAATTTATTATCAAAAGACATCCAATATAAAATCAGCAATATAACTAACGCCAACGACCTTACTTTCTCCGCTGCAAAAGTCAAAAATAACGAAGCTATAAAATAATATAAATATTTTTTCTTTTCTGTTTTTGAATAAAAAATAAATAGACACATTGATATCAGTACAAACAAAGCATTTAATAAATACGGTTTTCCTGAAATCCAAGAAACTGCTTCTACGTGAATTGGTAAAACAGAAAAGATTAAAATTGCCAAATAGGGGATTACTCCATCACTAAACAAAAGCTTAAGACAAATAAATCCTATCAACAAAATAAGTAAATAAAGAATCAAACTGGTTATATGATAAACGATTGGATTACCAATTCCAAAAGTCACTGCCAAAAACCAATTAATCATACCCGTCATCCCTCCAGAAAAGCCATTTTTAAAACTCATTATTTGAGGATTTTGAGGGATAGTTGCATAATCATCCGACACAAACGCTCCCCATAATGAATTAAAATAAACCACCACTACACCCAAACATAAAATTAACAAAAACTTCCAATTTTTACGAAATATTTCTCTTATCCCAGTCATTTTTTCTTCCAAGATATTTTCTTTCTGACCACTTTCCCTCTTCAATCTTTTTAATTTCTTCTGCGACATACAACCATTTTACTAAAAGCTACCAGCTATTTACTACTAGCTAATCTCTAATTGGCTAAAGAATTCTCCCACTTTTTCTTCACTATGTCTTAACCTCATATTTTTTACTTCAATTGTTGCTATATCAGCCATCACCGTTTTAATTGTTTTTTCTCGCACTGGTTTTACCAATACTGCATGTTCCAATTTATAAAAGTCTAAAACTCTTTTAAAAGTTTTTTGGTTTAATTTAGACACATCAGCCATCAATACAAAATCAAAAGGGAATACACATTTTAAATGTTTTTTAAAAATTTCCACATAGCCTTTTTGAGTCGCCTCCTTGGTTTCATTTGCTGTCGCCAATATATTAGTCATCAAAATCTTCTTAGCTTTACTTTGATTATATGCCTCAACCATTCCTGTAGGTAAAAAATTGGGCAATACTGAACCATAAGTTGTACCAGGACACAAAATTATCACTTCTGCATTTTTTACCGCTTCTGTAGCTTCTTTTGTAGCTTGCACTTGAGGTTCCAACCAAATATCCACGATAATGTCATTCGACATTCTTAAATCATCAACAAAATTT
>Ga0209800_10001570_pt1 | contig 23158 bp, 18 predicted proteins | sample Higcelweek8metaG_FD_187174 | JGI IMG/M metagenome (GOLD analysis project Ga0209800, IMG submission 187174) | Freshwater pond sediment microbial communities from the University of Edinburgh, under environmental carbon perturbations - High... | ecosystem: Environmental > Aquatic > Freshwater >...
ATTCTATGATGCCGATTTCGTCCACAACCTCGAAGTCGTCCACACTCCCGCCGATGAAACCGGCCAGACCATGTTTACCTATCAGATCGAAGGCGACGATTACAGCACCCTCCTTCTGAAACATAACGGCACTTATGTCGACACCCTCGTCTCCTTCTATGAAGGCACTTGGGTCAAAGACGGACTGGTTTACACATTGACTCCTGATGGCACCTCCGATGAATTCGTTTTGACTCTTGCGGAAGACGGACTCACCGCCGTTTACGACGCTCCGGACGAAGATCCGCTCGACGTCGTTCTCTATGTCGAAGAAGTCTCCCCGACGCTTTATACTTGGGTCGGCTCGATGATTTCCTTCGAGTGCTATGAAGATGGCACCGCCGCCTTGATGATGAATGGCGCCGCCGTCTCCTCCAGCGCTTCTTGGGAACTCAATGGCTACACCTTCACCGTCATCATTATGGATATCGAACAAACGGTTAACATGGACGCCGACAGTTGGTCGTTCTCCTATATTCTGAGCAATGGGGCGGACGGAATCGCGGGCACCGAAGATGACGTCGTCGACCTCCTTGACCTTCCGTATCATACCGGACCCGAACTGGTTTACACCTATGCCTTCTCCGCCGGCGCTTACTCGATGGATTTGAACCTATACGACGATGGCACCGCCTCCCTTGACATGCATGACGGATCGGCCGTCGGCACCCAGACCGGAACATGGACTCTAACCGAAGGCGTTTGGGCGATCACCTTGGGCGAGAACGAACTCGTCGTCACCGAAAACATCACCACTTGGACCACCATTATCGACCTGAGCGGCAACCTGATCACCTTCACCTGCGCCAAACCGGTCGTCACCTTCGCTTTCTCCGCCGGCGCTTACTCGATGGATTTGAACTTGAACGCCGATGGCACCGCCTCTCTGGACATGCATGACGCTTCGAGCGTCGGCATCCAGACCGGAACTTGGTCCTATGTCGGAGGAGTTTGGGCGATCACCCTGAACAGCATCGAACTCGTGGTCACCGACAATACGACGACGTTTACGACCGTCATCGATCTGAGCGGAAACCTCGTTACCTTCACCTTGGTCAAACCGGCCGCCTAATCCCAGCCGACCACCAAAAAGCCTTTTCTCCAAAAAAGGGGCGGAAACGCCCCTTTTGTTTTGCGAGCGATCCCTTTGGGAAATGCCGCAATAATCTTAAAATACTGTAATAATTTACAAAATATTACATTACTTGTGTTGGCTATTTTGTTAAAATAGAGTAATATGAAATTGTATGCACTGCCGTCGACTTTTTTCACGGACGGACACGACGAAACTTGAGAGGTCGAAATGGAAACGAATAATGCCATGTTGTCGGCACCAGCCCCGATCGTCATTCGAAAAATCCCGAAAAAACCCTTTAAAGTCCGCTATATCAAAGATATGAAAAAGAACTGGATCATGTATTTGTTATTTCTCCCGGTCCTGGCCTATTTCGTCGTCTTGCATTATATCCCGATGATCGGGATTGTCGTCGCTTTCGAAAAGTACAGCGTCACCAAAGGCATCTTTGGGAGCCGGTGGGTGGGATTTGAAAACTTCGAAACCCTCTTTACCGGAGACACGTTCCTGCTCGTCATGCGGAACACCAGCGCGATGGCGCTGATGAATTTGACCGTCGGCTTTTTCGCGCCCGTCATTTTCGCCTTATTGTTATCGCAGGTAAAATTCAAAAAATTCAAACGTACCGTCCAAACCATCTCCTACTTGCCTTACTTCGTCGCCGCTGTTGTCGTTGCCCAATTGGTGACCGAGTTCCTCTCATCGGAAGGCGCGGTCACACAATTGTTAATGTGGCTGGGTCTTCCGCAACAAAACTGGCTCGCCAACCCCAAAGTACCCGTTTTCTGGCTGATCAATACCTTTACCGACATTTGGCAAGGGTGCGGGTACGGCGCCATCGTTTATATCGCCGCGATTTCCAACGTCAATCCTAATTTACATGAAGCCGCCGCCATGGACGGCGCCAACCGGTGGCAACGTCTCGTTCATGTTACGTTGCCCACGATCATGCCCTTGGTCGTCATGATGCTGACGCTTCGGATCGGTTTGGTTTTCGTGGTCGGGTTTGACAAAATTTTGTTGTTGTATAAACCCATTACCTATGAAACCGCGGACTGTCTGGCCACCTACACCTACCGCATGGCGTTTGGATCCTATGTCGACTATGGCGTGGCTTCGGCCTCCGGATTGTTTCAATCCGTCGTCGGGACGACCCTGTTGATCATTTCCAACGCGTTGAACCGAAAAATCACGAAGTCGGCGTTGTTCTAGAAGGGAGCCCTTATGAAAATCAAAATCAGGCATCGCAAAATGATTGTTGGCTGCAAAGAATACAACTACCGGTTCAAAGGCGGCATGATCGAAAAAGCCAGCCCCGTCAGCATTGTCGTTGATACGGCCATCATCCTGATCATGTGCGTTTCCATTTTCGTCAGCATCGTTCCGATGTGGCACGTTTTGATGTCGTCGATTTCCAACGGCCAACGCCTCCTCGCTCACAGCGGGTTGGTTTTCATGCCCATCGGGGATATCAACTGGGGAGGATATAAACTGCTGTTCGCCGATTTGAACATCCTTCGCGGTTACACGAATACCATTATTTACGTCATCGGATCCACCGCGTTCGGGTTTGTCATCAACGTGTTAGGGGGCTATTTCGTCAGCCGGCCTTCGATGTATAACCGAACAGTTTCGCTTCTCATTATGTTCACCTTGATGTTTGGCGGGGGATTGATCCCGACGTATCTGGTCATCCGTTCTTTAGGGTGGGTCGGAACCATGTGGGCGATCATCATCCCGGGATGCACCAATGCCGCCTTTCTTCTCGTCATGGCCAACGCCTTCCGTTCGGTTCCCGAATCCACGGTGGAAGCCGCTCAAATCGACGGAGCCGGGCACCTTACCACGATGTTTCAAGTCATCCTTCCGCAAGCGCTGAGCTTGGCGACCGTCACGGTCCTCTTCAGCGTCATCGGCATGTGGAACTCCTGGTATCCGGCCTCCATTTATGTTCCTTCCCAACGCAATTTGTGGCCTTTGCAACTGTGGGTCAAACAAATCGTCGCCGAGAACGTCGGCTTTCTGCAAACCGCCAACCCCGACTACAACCGCTATTTGATTCAATATGCCGTCATCGTCGCGGCCACCGCCCCGATTTTGGGGGCATTCCCGTTTTTCCTCAAGTATATTGAAAAAGGCGTTCTTCTCGGAAGCGTCAAAGAATAACCGCCACATTGGGAGGATCCATGGAAAAAAACATTCTGGCCGGGTCAAATCCGGAAATATCGGAACGCGAGAAAACGCACGGCTTATTGGCCCGCAACGCCGCGGCGGAAGGGATCGTCCTGCTTCGCAATGAGGGCGTTCTCCCTTTGACCGACAAAAAAATCGCCCTGTTCGGCACCGGAGCCCGGATGACGATCAAAGGCGGAACCGGAAGCGGTGATACCCGCATTCGCAAGGCGGTCTCCATTGAAGAAGGTCTGGAAGCCTCGGGATTTTCGATCGTATCCAAATCATGGATCGATGAATTCGACGCTTATTTTCATCAAGCCTATCATGACTGGAAAGAAGCCCGCGAACGGGAAGTCAAAGGCATGTTCTCGATATTTAAAATTCTGGGAACCGTGGGGAAAACCCCCTTTGATTACCCGACCGGAATTCCCATCACCGATGCGCATTTGAACGCCGCCGTCACCGATACGGCGATCTATGTCATCGCCCGGCAAGCGGGCGAAGGAAAAGACCGTTCCAATGTTCAAGGCGATTTCCGATTGGATGATTTGGAGTATTCCAATCTTCAAAAAGTGGCCTCCCATTACAAAAACGTCATTGTCGTCCTCAACGCCGGGGGAATGATTGATCTTTCGTTCGCCGACGCCATTGCCAACCTGAAAGGGTTATTGTACTTTGTTCAAGGAGGAGCCGAGGGGGGAAACGCCCTCGCGGATATCCTTTCGGGAAAAACCAATCCCTCGGGAAAATTAACCGATACTTGGGCCGCCAAGTACGAGGACTATTCGAACTCCGCAACCTTTAGCCACAACAAAAACGACGTCACCCATGACGATTACACCGAAGGCATCTACATCGGGTATCGGTATTTCGACAGTTTCCACCTCCAACCTCGCCATGAATTCGGCTTTGGCCTTTCCTATACCAAATTCGATCTGAAAATCGGAACCGTGTCTCTCGAAAAAACGCTCGTCAAACTTCCCGTTTCGGTGAAAAACACCGGAAAGGTTCCGGGCAAAGAAGTGGTGCAAGCGTATGTGACCGCCCCCTTTACGCCTTTGGGTCAGGAGTTCCAACGTTTGGTGGCCTTTGTCAAAACCCCCTTGATTCCGCCGGGGAAGACCGAACAGGTCATCTTATCCTTTGAAGTCTCCGCCTGCGCCAGTTATGTCGAATGGAAAGCCGCCTATCTCCTGTCGAAGGGAAATTATGTCCTTCGGGTCGGGAATTCGTCCCGCCATACCCAGGTGGCGGCGGTTCTGACCCTTCCGACGGACGTCGTGACGGAACAATGCGTCAATATCTGCCCTCCGAAAAGTCGGTTGGTCGAAATCGTTCCTCCCGCCCGAAAAGCGGAGGATTGGACCGGAAAACCGGTGGTACCCCTGTCCCCCGCCTTATTGGTGGCCCAACAGAATCGGTACGACTCGCTTCCGGTTTCTGCGGATGAGGCCATTCGTCCCAAGATCGAAGGGCTTTCGTTGAAGGAATTGTGTACGTTGGTCGTCGGGGGGGGAATCCGTCCCAAAGCCTTGCAGTTCAATGCGATTGGCGCCAGCGGAAACACGACTCCGGAACTATTCAAAACCCATGGAATTCCCAATATCTCCATGGCGGACGGTCCCGCCGGGTTGAAACTGGCGACCCGTTTTGTCGCCACCAAAAAAGGGGTCATCAAACCCGGGGAAATGTTCGAAGAATATAACTTCGGTTTCTTTGGAAAAGTCATGTCCCGGATGGTCGGAAAACCCGAAGAAGGAACCATGCACTATCAATATGTCACCGCCTGGCCCGTCGGAACTTTGCTCGCTCAGACATGGAATCCCGAATTGATCCGGGAAGTCGGAAAAGCGGTCGGCCGCGAAATGCAGGAATTCGGCGTGACGTTGTGGCTCGCCCCGGGAATGAATCTCCATCGGAATCCGCTTTGCGGCCGGAACTTCGAGTATTATTCGGAAGACCCCGTCCTTTCCGGCATCATGGCCTCGGCTATGACGCAAGGCGTTCAGACGGTCCCGGGAAAAGGAACCACGATCAAACATTTCGCCTGCAATAATCAGGAAGACAACCGCAACTACAGTTCCAGCAACCTCTCCGAACGGACGTTGCGGGAAATCTACCTCAAGGGCTTTGAAATCGCCGTCAAGACGGCCCAACCGAAGGCCATCATGTCCTCTTACAATAAAGTGAATGGGGTCTATTCCCCCGAAAGCCACGATCTGCTCACCAAGGTTCTTCGTCAGGAATGGAACTTCCAAGGACTGGTCATGTCGGATTGGACGTCATGCGAGGATGACCGCGGAAATCCGGCTTTGTGCATGATTTCGGGCAACGATTTGTTGATGCCGGGAACCAGAAAACAAGGCAAAATCATCGAGAAGGCCGTCAAACAGGGCGTCGTTGCTTTGGATGACCTCCAACGGTGCGCCGGACGTGTGCTTCGCGCGGTTGCCGACAACACGACCGTCCCATATCCCCGTTAGTCCAACAGACCGGCGTTTTCCCTTGACCGCGCACGAAGCCGGATCATCCGGAAGACGCCTTTCTTCATAGGATTCATCTATTTTTCATCCCGAGGGACCGATATGCTGGAAACTGAAAAACTCGATAGCAGAATCCGTTCCGAACGGGTAACCCGCAAGGAACGCTTGGTAGGACACTTGCTCGCTCCGGAAGGGGCGATCATCCTCAATGCGATCGTCAACGGATTCATCAATTTGTACTATACCGACGTGCTCAAATTGTCAGGGGTTTGGGGTGGATTGTTCCTCGTTTTCCTCCCCATCCTCTCGAAAGTGGTCACCGCCCTTTTCAATGTCGTTTTCGGGCATATGATCGACCGGACGAAATCCCGGCAGGGAAAAGCCCGGCCGTGGATCTTGATTTCGGCCCCCTTCCTCGCCCTGACGGCGGTTTTGGCCTTCTGGATTCCGACCGTGGATCCGGGACTTCAACTCGTTTGGATCATCGTTTCGTACAATCTGTATTTCTCCTTTGCTCATTCGATGTACATGATGAGTCACGGGTTGATGGTTCCGCTATCGACCAGAGATCCCGGAGATCGCAGCAAGTTGTCGGTTCTCGCCAACGTTGGGAACAACATCATCGCCGGAACATTTTCGGCCGTCATTTTCGCGATGATCATTCTGCCGATTTTACAGAAGGATCCCTCGCTTTGGGTTCCGGTCGTCGCCGTTTTCGCTTTGGCCTCGGTTCCGCTCACGATTCTCGAGTATTTTTTCACGTTGGAGCGGATCACGATGGAAACCAGGAACGGCCGTTCCAAGCGCGAGACCGTATCGTTCGGACGACAGCTCAAAGCCCTGTTTTCGGACCGCTATTGGGTCATGATCACCATTTTCGTCCTCATCAACACGTTCATCAACAGCGTTCGCGGGGCCACGTTGATCTATTACTGCAACTGGGTGCTTGGTACCTATGAATCGGGAACCAAAATTCTGACCCTCGTTCAGATGGTCGGGGGGCTTCCGATGGGGTTTGGCCTTTTCTTGGTCCTCCCGCTCGTTCGAAAGTTGGGAAAACGTACCTTGACCTTATTGGGGCTGGAGTTGTGCATCGTGGGAAACATCATCTGCTTCCTTTATCCCCACTCCCTGACGATCGTCATCGTCGGCCAGATGATCATGAGCTTGGGGATGGTTCCTTTAGCCTACATTTTTACCTCGATGTTCGCCGACGTACAGGATCATGTGGAGTGGAAGAACGGGTTCCGTTGCGACGGGGCATCCTCTGGTCTCAACAGCATCGTTACGACCGTCATCGCCGGAATCGCCGTCGGATTCTTGAACTTGACACTCGTTTTGGGCCACTATGTCGCTCCGGATTCCGGTTTGGCGATCCAGATTTCGCAGACGGACGCCATGCAATCCTCGTTCAATTTCCTGTTCACCGGCCTTCAGGCGGTGGGACAGTTTGCCCTCGTTTTCCTCTTGTTGTTCTTTGATTTGGAACGACACGTCCCGAATATCCAAAAAGATATTTTGGATCGCAACGCGGGAGCCCAGGTCGTTTTGGGCGATTCCCCCATTCCCCCCGTCGCCGGGAAATGACCGGCCGTTTTAAAATCTTCTCTTGAAAAGGCGTGAATCCATGACCACCGTCGAACTGATTGATTTTTCCGTGTTTTTTCGGCAGAAGAAGCAATATGTCGTTGCGCTAGACCATATTTCCCTGCAAATCCGCGGCGGAGAGTTTTTGGTGGTGGCGGGGCCTTCTGGTTGTGGCAAAACCACGCTTTTGAAGGCCATCCTCGGGTTTTGCGAACACACGGACGGCATGTTGCTCATCGATGGAGAAGCCGCTGATCTCATCGAAATCCAGAAACGGAATTTCGCCTATGTGTCTCAAGACTACAGCCTGAATCCGGGGTTGACGGTTTTTGACAATATCGCCTTTCCCTTGCGGATGATGCGGGCCCCCTATGAAGAAGTCAACCGCCGGGTCGGAGAAGTCGCCGAAACGCTCGGACTGACGATCCTTCTGTCGCGGAAACCGGATGTCCTGTCCGGCGGGCAGCAACAACGGGTGGCCATCGCCCGTGCCATCGTCAAGAATCCCCGGATGATGTTATTCGACGAACCGTTTTCCAATTTGGACGCCAAATTGCGCGTCGAAATGCGAACCCTCGTCAAAAAACTGCACGAAGTCTTGGGAACCACCACGGTGTTTGTGACCCATGACCGCCAGGAGGCCATGATGTTGGCGGATCGGCTCGTCATCATGGGCCAAGCGCGGATCGAACAAATCGGAACGAAAAACGAGATTATGGAAAAACCAGCCAGCGAGATCGTGAGGGGGTTCCTTCATGGATGACAAACGGATCGAATTTTATCCCCCGGAACGGCTCTCCCAGATTCGGGCAACACGGAAAAAGCACCTCTTCGTCCTCATCGCGGTGATCGCTATCGTCGGTTCGGGGAATATTTTGGCTACCGCTCTTCGGAGTGAGGCCACTCACGCGGTCTTCCTCATCGCGAATGTCCTGACGGATATAGCTGCGGGATGGTTCGCGATGGGCTTTTTCGCCCTCGTGATCAAGCCAGAAAACCGGGAAATGATCTTGATCCGGATGGCTCAAGGACCGCGAGACTCTCTCGAAGGCACCGTCCTTTCGGTATCGGAGGGGATCATGACGGTGAATGGGCGCCGGGGGTATGCCGTCTTGCTTGACCGGCAAGGCCGGCAGCGGCAAATTTACTTGGAAGAACGCCACGGCGAATTTCGCCCGGAACCGGGGACGTGGATGAAAGCCGAGATCGTCGTCGATTTCATCATCGCCTTTCAAGGGGGTGCACGGCCGTGACCCCGATGAAAAAACGCCTTCAAGACCACTTGACCTATTTTTGGTGGGTCTATGTCCTCTATGCCATCGCCATCGCCTTGGCGTGGGGTTCTGCCTTCACCGCGCTGGCCAAACCGGCCGACAACGAACAAATCATCCTCTTCATCGGAGGAGAAAGCCTCGACGTCGAGAGTCTTTCCGCCGATCTGTTGTCCCTCCTTCCCTCCCAAAGCGGCCAAAACATCCGCGAGGTCAACGTCGAGGCCATGGTTCCCGGAACCTATGCGTTCGACTCGATCCTTTCGACCCGCGCCCTGGCGGGAACCGACCTGGTGATTTTGTCCGAAGACGCGATGAAATCCAACATCGGTTACACCCATTTTCTTCCTCTTGAAGAAACCGACCTCATCGCCGAGTTTGGCGATGGGCTCGATTATTATACCGAGGAGGGGATCATCTATGGCATCGTCCTCCGCGTTTCCGGGGGAGAAGACACCCATTTCTCGGAGGCATTGGCCGAAGGGGATGTCACAACCTACTATTTGTTCTTCAACGCTTTCTCCGTGAACCTTGGGGATTGGAACGACCAAGGGACCGGCACCGACACCGCGGCTCTGGACGCCGCCCGTTGGCTTCTGGAAGGATGGGAGTGATCGGCATGCGGAAACCTAAAGTCGCCGCCGCGGATTTCACCGCGGCCATGTTGCCAAAAAATCGCAAAGAAGTCTTTTTCGATGTCCTGAAACAACGGTTTTGGACCTTGTTGGGGGGATCGATGGCCTTATTGGTTTTCTCGTTGCCGCTCCAGGTAGCCGGATTCGTCTTCGATATGTCGACCGTCACGACGTATGAACGCGTCATGGCGGAGACCATCACCCCCGAAGACGCCGCCCTTACCTTGATCACCCTCCAAAACACCATCGCCCTCCTCGACATCGTTTTCTATTTGATCTTCGCCGTCGGGTTCGCCGGCGTGATGCGCATCATCAAACGTCTGGGATGGGAAGAGAGCGTCGCCTTTTCGCAGGATTTTGCGATCGGTGTCCGGCAAAACGGACGTTCCTATGCCGGTTTGTTTTTGGGCTTCGGAGTGTTTCATTTCCTCTGCGTTTACGCCGGAAACCTCTCTTCGCTCATCGGAAATACGGGGATTTATCCCTATTTGGGAATAATCCCCCAAGCCCTTTGTCTGTTGTTCTTGCTGCCGGTCGGGGGGTACATGGTTTCCGAAATGGCCATCTACGACAATCGTTTCTCCCAGCACGCGCGCTTGGGTTTGACCCTGTATTTGAAATCGATTCCCAAGACGCTCCTCGTCCTCGGCTTGTGTTCCGTTCCGTTTTTAATCCGGTTGATTCCGAATTTTTACGTCAGCCTCATCGGACGCGCGCTTCCCGTGTTCCTATTGCCATTTTTGTTGCTGGCATGGTTTTTGTTCTCCTGCAACATTTTGGACCAGAATGTGAACCAGAAGCACTTTCCCCAACTCGTCGACCGCGGAGTCCTGGGAAAATTAGCGTCCAAAGAAGCCGATCCATTGACCAAAGTACCCCTTTAAGGGATAATGAATAGGGAGGATCACCACATGAAAAAATACGCAGACATCCATCGCATCCATTTCGATCCCGCCGCCAAGGACGGGTTCGCTTTCCGGCAGTACAATCCGGAGGAAATGATTCTTGGAAAACCGATGAAGGATCACCTGAAATTCGCGATGGCCTATTGGCACACCATCGATGCCGCCGGAACCGACATGTTCGGGGGCGACACGATGGACAAGAGTTTCGGAATAACCGATCCGCTCGGAAAATTCAAAGCCAAGGCCGATTTCGCCTTCGAGTTGATGGACAAACTCCAGATCCAGTACTATTGTTTCCATGACGCCGATATCGCCCCGCAAGGCCAAACGCTGGCGGAAAGCCTCGTTTTCCAAGACCAAATGGTGGATTATTTGGCGGCTTTGCAGAAGAAGCACGGAATTAAACTGCTGTGGAACACCGCCAACAACTTCAGCGACAAACAGTTCATGGCCGGGGCGGCCACGAGTCCGAACGCCGATGTTTTTGCCTTGGCCGCCGCCAAAGTCAAATGGGGTTTGGACACCGCCAAGAAATTGGGAGCGGCGGGCTATGTCTTCTGGGGTGGACGAGAAGGTTATGACACCCTCCTCAATACGGACATGGGCCTCGAACTGGATAACTTGGGCCGATTCCTGAAAATGGCGGTCCAGTACAAGGAGAAAATCGGATTTACCGGCACGTTCTACATTGAGCCCAAGCCGAAGGAACCCACGAAACACCAATATGATTTCGATACCGCCACTTGCATGAATTTCCTCCGCACGTACGGGTTGGAAAAAGCGTTCAAGATGAACATCGAAGCCAACCACGCCACCCTTGCCGGGCACACCTTCCAGCACGAACTTCGCACCGCCGCGATCAATGGCGCGTTCGGATCGATCGATGCCAACCAAGGCGACTTGTTTCTCGGCTGGGACACCGACCAATTCCCCACGAACGTCTACGACACGACCCTATGTATGATCGAAGTGCTGAAAGCCGGCGGATTCACCACCGGGGGGTTGAACTTCGACGCCAAGAGCCGCCGCCAGTCCAATACTTTTGAAGACATCCTCCTCGCTTTCGTCGCCGGCATGGACGCTTTCGCCCTCGGACTCCGGCTCGCGGTCAAACTGATCCAAGACGGCCGCATCGACGAATTCGTCAAAAATCGTTACGCGAGCTACCAGAAAGGCATCGGCTCGAAAATCCTTCAAGGGACGACCAACTTCGAGGAGTTGTCGGCTTATGCATTGAGCCATGGACCGATCCATGTCGAGAGCGGTCGTCAGGAATACCTCGAAGCGATTTTGAACGATGTCATGTTCTCGAGATGACGCCATGTTCCTTGGCGTAGATCTGGGAACGAGTTCCGTCAAGCTCCTGTTGGCGGATCACAAAGGCCTCATCGTTGATTCGGTTTCCTCCTCGTATCCCGATCACTTCCCCCAAGACAACTGGTCCGAACAGGATCCGGAAGACTGGTGGAAGGGATTTTTGGACGGACTCGCCCTTTTGAAAGGGCGGCACGACCTCGCCGCCATCGAGGGAATTTCCTTCTCTGGTCAAATGCATGGCCTGGTCATTTTGGATCAAAACGACCAGGTGATCCGCCCGGCGATTCTTTGGAACGATAATCGCACGGGGGCCGAATGCGCCGAGATCACCCAAACGATCGGAAAAGCCAACCTGATCCAGGCGACCGGCAACATCGCCCTTCCCGGTTTCACCGCCCCAAAACTGTTATGGGTGAAGCACCATGAACCCGAAAACTTTCGAAAGATCGCCAAGATCATGTTGCCAAAAGATTTCCTGGCGTATCGGCTCACGGGGAAATTTGTCGGAGACGTCTCCGATGCCAGCGGCACCCTCCTCTATGACGTCGAAAACAAACGCTGGTCTGCACGAATGCTGGATTTTTTCGGAATGGATGAGACTCGGCTTCCCCGGATCGTGGAAAGCCAAACGATCATCGGAGCCATTCCTTCCGACGTCGCTTTGGCCACCGGCCTTTCTCCCCGATCCAAGGTCGTCATCGGGGGGGGAGATCAGGCGATGGGAGCCATCGGCACCGGTACGATCCGCGATGGGATGGTGTCGATTTCCCTGGGAACGAGCGGTGTCATTTTCATCGGTTCGGACACGTTCCGACAAGATGAAAACGCCTCTTTGCACGCCTTCTGCCACGCCAATGGCAAGTACCATCTGATGGGAGTGACCCTGGCCTGCGCGGGTTCGGCCAAATGGTGGATTGAGGACATCCTCGGCACCACCGATTACGCCTCCGCCATGGCGGGGATCGATACCGACCCGATTTCCGAGGTGCTGTTCCTTCCCTATCTGATCGGCGAACGTTCTCCGATCAATGATCCCGATGCCCGCGGAAGTTTTGCCAATCTCAGTCTCGCCCAAGGACGAAAAGATTTGACAAAGGCGGTCATCGAAGGCATCTGTTTTTCCCTGAAAGACTGCCTCGATGCCGCAAAGCGGCGAGGGATTTCCCCCAAAACCGCCCGAGTCATCGGGGGTGGAGCCAAATCCGACGAATGGCTCCAGATCTTGTCAGATGTCACCAATTTGGAATTGCGGACGATCAATACCTCCGAAGGCGGAGGTTTGGGGGCGATCCTCGTGGCGATGACCGCGTGTGGAGCTTTCGCTTCGATCGAGGAAGCCTGCCAAACGATCATCCGGGATTCGAAAATCTTTCTTCCTGATCCCGAGCGCCACAAAAAATATGCGGAAAAATTCAAGAAATATCAGCGTCAGTACGCCAATCGACATTGAGGAGGAATACCATGACCAAATATACCATCGGTGCGGATTTTGGAACACTCAGCGGCCGCGTCGTCCTGTTGAACCTGGAAACGGGAGAATTGATTGCCCAAGCCGTCAAGAAATACACTCACGAAGTGATGGATGAGACTCTTCCGGACGGAACCAAACTCGGTCCGGACTGGGCCCTCCAATATCCGACGGATTATCTCGAAGTCCTGTATGAGGGCGTTCCGGCCGTGTTGAGCCAATCCGGCGTCGCCAAAGACGACGTCATCGGGATGTCCATCGACTTTACGGCCTGCACGATGTTGCCCACCGACAAGGATTTTGTTCCTTTGTGCCTCCGACCCGAATTCGAACATCAACCTCATGCCTACATCAAGTTGTGGAAGCATCATGCGGCGCAAAAACAGGCCAACCAGCTCAACGCCACCGCCCGACAACTCGGCGAGGATTTCCTCGTCCGGTACGGAGGGAAAATTTCCTCCGAATGGTTCTTCCCCAAAATTATGCAGATCCAACAGGAAGCCCCGGACATCTATTCGAAGGCCGCCTGTTTCTGCGAAGCCACGGACTGGGTGAACTTCCGTCTCTGCGGGGAGTTCCGCCGGAACAGCTGTACCGCCGGATACAAAGCCATTTGGCATAAACGGAAAGGGTATCCCGCCGACTCGTTCTTTGCGGCGCTCGGGATTCCCGACGTCCGGAAGAAACTTCCGGGATCGATCATCCCCATCGGACGCCGTCAAGGAACTCTCACTCCGGAAATGGCGGAGAAATTGGGGTTGACGACCAAGGTCGCGGTGGCGGCCGCCAACGTCGACGCCCATGTGTCCCTTCCTGCCGTCGGCGTCACCGACGCCGGAAAAATGTTGATGATCATGGGAACCTCGACGTGCGACATCATGCTTGGAAAATCCGAAAAGATGGTCCCCGGCATGTGCGGCGTCGTCGAAGACGGCGTCATCGAAGGGTATTTCGGATATGAAGCCGGCCAATCGTGCGTGGGCGACCACTTTGATTGGTTCGCTACGAATAATGTCCCCCCGGCGTATTTTGAAGAAGCCGGTCGACAAAAAAAAGACATTCAGGAATACCTGACCGAAAAGGCCGGATCCTTGAAACCCGGCGAAAGCGGGTTGCTCGCCTTGGACTGGTGGAACGGAAACCGTTCGGTTCTTGTCGACGTCGATTTGACCGGCATGATGCTCGGAATGACGCTCGCCACCAAACCGGAAGAAGTGTACCGAGCGCTTATTGAAGCCACCGCCTATGGGAAGCGGATGATCATCGACACCTTCACCGAAAACGGGGTCCCCATCGAGGAACTCTATGCCTGCGGAGGCATCAGCTGGAAGAATCCGCTGATGATGCAAATCTACGCCGACGTCACCAATCGTCCGATCCATATTTCGGCCAATGCCCAGACCCCCGCCCTCGGGGCGGCCATGTTCGGAGCGGTTGCCGCGGGAAAAGCCGCGGGAGGATTCGATACGATCGAAGCCGCCGCGAAGAAGATCGGGAAAACCAACCGTCTCTATCGGCCCATTCCCGAGAATGTGGCGATTTACCAACGGTTGTACGCCGAATACAAAACCCTTCACGATTACTTCGGAAGAGGCGACAACGATGTCATGAAGCGTCTCAAAACGCTCAAAGCGGAGGTGAAATAGATGCTTGAAAACCTGAAGGAACGGGTGTGGAAGGCAAATCTTGATTTGGTGGAACACGGGCTTGTGGTCCTCACCTGGGGAAATGTGTCCGCCAAAGACCCGGAAACCGGGCTCATTGTCATCAAACCCTCCGGCATCGATTATGAAAAAATGGGAAAAGACGACATGGTCGTCGTCGATGCGAACGGAAAAGTCGTCGAAGGACGTTGGAAGCCCTCCTCCGATACGCTCACGCATGTGGAACTGTATCGGCATCACCCGGAAATCGGGGGAATCGTCCATACTCACAGCACCTTCGCCACCGCCTTTGCCCAAGCGGAAAAACCGATCAAACCCTATGGAACCACCCATGCGGACACGTTCTACGGGTCGGTTCCGCTGACCCGGAAACTGACCCCGTTGGAAGTCGCGGGGGAATATGAAAAGAATACGGGATCGGTCATCAACGAAACATTCCGGGATCAGGACATCTTGTCGATCCCCGCGTGTCTGGTGAAAAACCACGGACCCTTCACCTGGGGGAAATCCTGCGAATCCGCCGTGCAAACCGCCGTCATCCTCGAAGAGGTCGCCAAAATGGCCTATTTGACCGAGACCTTGAATCCCCAAAGCATCCAAATCGATTCATATCTGTTGGATAAACATTATTTCCGTAAGCATGGAAAAAAGGCGTATTACGGACAGGAGGAACAATGAAAAAACTGTACTTCATCACCGGCAGCCAAGACCTCTATGGAGAGGCTTGCCTGTCTCAAGTCGCGGTGGATTCGCGCCGCATGAGCGAATTTCTCCAAGAAGCCCTTTCCGGGGTGGTCGCGGTGGAATGGCAACCCACCGTCCTGAACAGCGATGAAATCATCGCCGTCATGGAAAAAGCCTCTCTCGATCCCGATTGCGTCGGCATTCTCACGTGGATGCATACGTTTTCGCCGGCCAAAATGTGGATCAAAGGCTTGCAACGGCTGAACAAACCGCTGTTGCATTTGCACACCCAAGCCAATGAAAAATTACCGTACGACACCATCGACATGGATTTCATGAACCTGAATCAATCCGCCCACGGCGATCGCGAATACGGATTCATCCTTTCGCGGTTGGGCATCCCCCATGAGGTCGTGGTCGGTTTCTATCGCCACACCGACGTCATCGCCCGGATCCGCCGGTTCGCCGAGGTGGCCATCGGTCTCGATTATTCCCGCCATCTCCGTTTGGCCATGTTCGGCAGCAATATGCGCGAGGTCGCCGTCACCGACGGAGACCGCGTCGAAAGCCAGATCCGGTTTGGCTGGGAAGTCAATTATTATGGGATCGGAGACTGGGTGGAAGAAGTAAACCGCGTCACGGATGCGGAAGCCGAAGCCCGTCTCAAAGTGTATCAGAACGAGTACGACTGGAACACGAATGATCGGAAATCCGTGCTTCTCCAAGCCAAATACGAGATCGGGCTCGACCGGTTCATTGCCAAAAACCGCATCGGAGCCTACACCGACACCTTCCAAGACCTTCACGGCCTCGATCAACTGCCAGGACTGGCCTCTCAGCGGATGATGGCCAAGGGCATCGGGTTCGGGGCGGAAGGGGATTACAAATCCGCCGCTCTCGGGGCAGTCCTGTGGAAAATGGCGGAAAAGCGCCATGGATCGACTGGATTCATGGAGGACTACACCTATGATCTGACCCCTGGCGAAGAGCTGGTCCTCGGGTCGCACATGCTCGAAGTCTCCCCGGCCTTTGCCGGTTCGAAACCGAAAATCGAAGTTCACGATCTCGGCATCGGTGGAAAAAAAGCCCCGGCGCGCCTCGTATTCGACGGCGTCACCGGACCTGGCATATCCGTCTGCATGACCGATATGGGAGATCATTTCCGCCTCATTTGCGCCGCCATCGACCTCGTTTTCCAACCCCAACCGATGCCCAAATTGCCAGTCGCGCGGTTGATGTGGAAACTGAAACCCGATTTCAAAACCGGAGCGGCCGCCTGGCTCTATGCGGGCGGAGGCCATCACACCGTCGTTTCCACTGCTTTGACCGTTGAAGACATCCGCCTGTTCGCCAAATTGACCCAAACGGAACTGGTGGTCATCGATGACAAGACCGTTTTGGACCAACTGCAAAAGACTTTCCGGAAATAACCTCCCGACACCCGCCGAAACGCGGGTGTTTTTTTAATGAAAAAGGCCGAGGAATTTTCTCTCGGCCTTCGGATTATTTCATTTTTTTGAGGCCCCGGATCAAGTGACCGTTGAAAATGTCGACTATTCCGAGGACTTTCTGTTTGGTCATCGATCCCGTCATGCTCATGGACCGGAGGGGCATGTCCAGAACCATGGATTCGATCATTTTTTTCATGTCCGGGATGTTTTTGACTTGTTTGGACGCGCCTTTTCGGACCGCGGAGACAAAGATCTTTCCCAACAGGGTGGCACGGAGATCGCCGATGGGGGTGTCGGGGGTGAACGGTTTCGCTTTCCCGGGAAGCGGGAGCGGGTGTCCCAACAAGGCAACGAATTGTTCTTCGGGAACGATCATTTCCCCGGTTGGCAAGGCGTAGTATACGTTGGCGGTGGCTTTGGTCACAGGAATCGGAACGGAACCGGTGCCTTTGACCTCGATGATGGTATGAAGCCGGATGTCACGGCTCGAAGCTCCGACTCGAATCGCATACTTTCCGGTTTCGACATGCCAATCGTGAATGGCGACATTGTAATAACTAAAAGCGTTTTGGTCCAAGACCATTTCGATCTTTCGGGATTCCCCGGGGAGAAGAAGGATCTTGGCAAAGGATTTCAATTCTTTTTCCGCTTTAAAGACCGTCGGATTCAGGGGGGCGACATACAACTGTACTGTTTCTTTTCCCGGAACGGATCCGACATTTTTGACGGTAAGCGAGACGACCAGTTTGTCGGTGGCTTTGAGTTTTGTCGCGCTGACGATGAGGTCTGAATATTCGAATCGGGAATAACTCAACCCGAATCCGAAGGGGAATAGAACCTCTTTTTTGGCGGAATCGTAATAACGATATCCGGTAAAGATGCTTTCCCGGTAATCGATGATCTTGTTTTGCCCGAAATAGGCATGGCAGGGAGTGTCTTCGAGCCGTTTTGGGAAGGTTTCCGCCAGCTTTCCCGAAGGATTTGCGGTTCCGAGGAGCAAGTTTGCCGTGGCTTTTCCGCTTTGGCACCCGGACAGATACATCAAAAGGACGGCTTTGACCCCGTCGAGCCAAGGCATCGTGACGGCACTGCCGCATTGGAGAATGACGACGACGTTGGGGTTCGCCGCCGCCACTTTTTCAATCAGTCGGTTGTGACTCTCGGGCAGCGAAAGCGTCGTGCGGTCAAAACCTTCGGATTCGGAACTGTCGGGGAGTCCTGCGAAAACGAGGACCACGTCTTTTCCGGTGGCGACCTTGACGGCTTGGGCGATGGCATCGTCGTTTCCCGAGACCTGTTCGGACAGATACCCGTCCGCATACTCGAAGGCCAAGCCCTTTGCAATCAACGCCTCGCAGGCGTTATCGAGTTCGATGGGGTTGATTCGGCTGCTCCCCGCGCCCTGATATCGGGGTTGTTTGGCGAAGGTCCCGATGACGGCGATCGATTGGTTCTTTCCGGATAGGGGAAGAATCCCGTCGTTTTTTAACAAAACTGCGCTTTCTTCGGCAACCTTCTGCGCCAATCGGAGCGATTGTTGGGGATCGAACCGGTTCGGTTGGGGATGTTGGGATTTCAGGATCAGGTCCAGGAGGCGAATCGCGATGACATCCAGTTGTTCCGGCGTCATCCGACCATCCTGGAGCATCTCAAGAATGATCTTGTCGGTTCCGTTGCCGGGACCGGGCATTTCCAGATCCAATCCGGACAAATAGGCGTTTTCGACGCGGCTCAAAGCGCCCCAGTCGGTGACGAACAGGTTTTGGTAGCCCCATTCCTGTCGGGCGACTTGGTGGAGAAGCCAGTCGTTTTCGGCGCAATACGTGCCGTTGAGTTTATTGTAGGCGGCCATGATCGTCCAAGGTTGACTTTCTTTGACGACGATTTCAAATTGACGGAGATAAATCTCCCGGAGCGCGCGCTCGTCGAGGACGCTGTCGCTGACGACGCGGGATTTTTCCTGACTATTGGCGGCGAAATGTTTGACCGAGGTCCCGACGCCTTGGCTTTGAATGCCGGAGACGAGCCGGGAAGCCAGTTTCCCGGTCAAATAGGGGTCTTCCGAGACATATTCGAAGTTCCTCCCGCAAAGAGGACTCCGTTTGTGATTGATGGCGGGGCCCAAAAGGACCGCGACGTTTTCTTTGATGCATTCTTGTCCGAGGGCGACGCCCATTTCCTCGAGCAGGGCGGGATCAAACGAGCAAGCCGTCGTGCAGGCCGCCGGGAAGCACGTGGCGGGAACGCTGCCCCCTAAACCGAGGTTGTCGGGCGAAGCCATCTGTTTGCGCAGACCGTGAGGGCCGTCGGTCACCATGATTTCGGGGACGTCCAAATGGGGAAATCCGTGGAGTTGCCAAAAGTTTTTTCCAGAACAAAGCAACGCCTTTTCCTGTTGGGTCATTTTCCCGGCGATTTCCCGGGCTTTGGTCGTATAATCCATAATGCACCTCGATGGTGGAGCTTCAGTAATATTATAAGGGATGCGCGCCACGATTTCTATCAAAAAATTACCATCTTTGTCAAAATATTGGTGTGGTTTTTTCGGATGCTGGAAAAATCGAAGGCCAAGAGGAGACGAATCGGGGGAATCACCCGAAAAACCAACAGAAAATTAATTGAATTATGACAAAAACGTCACTTTTCAATTTACTATTTCCCGTAGGAAAGATATAATATGAACAGAAATCAACCTAAATCTTATCACATGGAGGAAAAGACGATGAAAAAGCTTTTGATTGCCACGTTATGTTTTTTGTCGGTTTTTGCTTTGGCAGGATGTGACTGGTTCGCTCCCGCGGAGAAAGAATTCTCCGGATCCGGGATGACGATCACCTTGAATGAGGATTTCAGCGTCACCGAAACCGTCATGTTTCCTTTGTATCTGGTTTCCCTTCGGCACATCTTCATGGGCAGTCGTGAAAGCAAAGCCTTGGCTACGTCATATGGCATCGCCAGCCTGCAAGACTATGCGACCGCGATTATGGAAAATGGAGGTCACGCCGGGGAAAGCACGTTTGATTCCGATGAAACCGGAGCCACCTATGTGTATGCGTACTATACCGCCACGGTCGATACCATTGAGTATGGATATATGCTCGTCTGTATGGAAAGCGCGACGTATTATTATTCGATGAACTTCGGATGCCTCGAATCCAACCTCGAAGCGAGCAAGACCCAATACCACACTTGGGCGGACACCATCGTCGTCGACTGATCGAAACCCATCGATTTTTCTGACCAAAACTCGTCTTTCCGACGGGTTTTTCATTTTCTATTTTCACGGATTTGCGATACAATGGAGACATATGGAAGGGGATGCCTATGAAGTACTGCCCGGAATGCGGGAAACGGTTGACCGAAGAACGATCGGATCACCGGACCATCGGAAGGTGTGCCTGCGGGTACATCGATTGGGACAACTGGGTTAATGTTTGCGTTATGGCGGTTTGTTTCAATGATCGGCACGAAGTGTTGATGGTCACGCTGAAAGGGGGGGAAGACGGAAAAATCACCTTTCCGGGAGGATATCGGAATCTGGGAGAAACTTTCGAAGTGGCGGGTGCCCGGGAAACTTGGGAAGAATCGGGATTTCATGTGGATAACCTGAAGTTGTACAACGTCTTCTTCAACGATCCCAAGCGTCTTGTATGGCTGGTTTACGTCGGGAAAGTCATCGATGGACACTTTCTCGAAAATGACGAAACCCGCGATGCCAGGCTGTATGGAAAGGACGAACTTCCTTCGATGGATCAGATGCGCGGATCGATTTCCCGAGAAATCCTTTCGGACATCCTTTCTGGAAAACTTTGAGGACCCAACCGTCGGGAAACCCGAAGGAAAAGGAGCGAAAAACCTTGCCTTTTTTCCGCCCTTTAGGTACAATTAATAGTGCCGTGGGGGCGTAGCTCAGATGGGAGAGCGTTTGCTTCGCATGTAAAAGGTCGCGAGTTCGAATCTCGTCGTCTCCACCAATTTTTCCTGATCAACGGACCCTTTTGGATCCGTTTTCTTTTTTGTCTAAACCATTCCCATTAAGGGGGGTTGAAACTTGCCCCAACGTCCCGTATAATGGCAATCAAGGGATCCCAAAACGATCCGAATCCCGGAGACCGGGAGAGAAAGGAAGTAATCCATGAGAACAGCCATTTTCGGAGCCGGTTCCGTCGGAACCATCCTCGGCGCCTATCTCGCCAAAGCGGGAGAATCCGTCGATTTGGTCAGTCGAAACGAGAATCATGTGAACCAACTGAAAAAAAACGGGGCCCACGTGGTGGGAACGGTGGATTTTGTCCAACCGGTCCGGGCCCTTCTACCCGGGGAGATGACGGGGACGTATGATCTCATTTTCCTCACGACCAAACAAACGGAAAACCCGACCGTGGTACGCGAACTGATGCCGTTTTTGGCAAAGAACGGGGCCATCGTCACGATGCAAAATGGATTGCCGGAAGTATCGGTCGCCGAAGTCGCGGGAGCCGAACGGACCTATGGATGCGCGATCGCCTGGGGGGCGACGATGATCGGAGACGGAGTCTGCGAACTGACCTCCGAACCGACTCGGAAAGCCCTGACGTTCAGTCTGGGAAGTCTCGACGGCCATCACGACGAGAAATACGATGAAATCGTCCGTCTCTTGAATTTGATGGGCAATGTTACGCAAGAAACGAACTTCATCGGGGCCCGATGGGTCAAATTGCTCGTCAACTGCGCTTTTAGCGGGATGTCGGCCGTTCTTGGTGGTACGTACGGGGAAGTAGCGGCAGACAAACGGTCCCGGCTCATCGCTCAAAAAATCATCAAGGAATGCATCGACGTTGCGGATGCCGCCCACATCAAAATCGAGCCTATCCAAGGGAAAGACGTCGTCAAACTGTTGAATTACCATAATGCTTTCCGACAAAAAATCAGTTTTTGGATCATCCCTCTCGCCATCAAGAAACACCGGCTCCTCAAAGCCAGCATGTTGCAAGACTTGGAAAAAGGCAAAAAGTGCGAAATCGATGCCATCAACGGGATCATCTGCACCTATGGAAGAAAAGTCGGAGTTCCGACTCCGTTCGATGACCGGGTGGTCGAAATCATCCGGGACATCGAAATGGGAAAAGCCCGATCGGAATGGAAGAACCTCTCCCGGTTTGACGATTTGGCCGAGAAAAGATGACTTTCGACCGAAAAAAACCAAAATCCCGGCAGTCCAGCCGGGATTTTTGATCACAAATAATGGCTCCGCTATGTACACTACTCATTTTTTGTGGTACACTTCCTAATAAATGCGATAGAAAACTCAAGGAGGGATCACCATGGCGGAAATCGTTCGGGTAACGAACCTGACCAAAAAATACGGCAGTCTCGTCGCTTTGAATCAAGTGAACCTGACGTTGGAAAAAGGAAAAATCATCGGTCTTCTCGGTCCGAACGGAAGTGGAAAAACCACCCTGATCAAAATCCTGACCGGGATGTCCAAGCAGTACGAAGGGGAAGTCTTCATCGACGGAAAACTCAAGTCCAACGAATCCAAGGCGCTGATTTCTTATCTTCCCGATCAATTGTACTTCGACAACTGGATGCGGATCAAAGACTTGGAGTTGTATTTTCATGATATGTTCGGGGATTTCAACCCAGACCGCTTCCATGGCCTTCTCCGACGCTTTCGGATCGAAGATCGGGGACGGATTCGGAATTTGTCTAAAGGCAATCAAGAAAAACTCCAACTCGCCCTGATCCTGTCCCGGGATGCGCAGATGTATATTTTTGACGAACCGATCGGCGGGGTCGATCCCGCCCTTCGCGAAATCATTTTGGACACCATCATCAAAGAACGGAATCCGGATGCCACGATCCTCTTGTCCACCCATCAGATCTACGATGTGGAGAACTTGTTCGATGAAGTGATTTTTCTAAAAGAAGGCAGCGTTTACCTGCACAAACCCACGGGGGAAGTCATTGCCGAATCGGGAAAATCCTTGCTGGATACGTTCAAGGAGGTGTTTTCTTATGCTCGGTAAATTGATGAAGCATGAGTTCATTGCTTCCTACCGGATCGTTTTACCCGTATACCTCAGTCTGCTTTTGATTTCTCTGGTGGCGGTTATCAGTTATGAAGCCTCTCAAAGAATTCTATTTTTAACGACCGTTTCGATCTCGATGCTGATGATGGGGGCGATGGGCTTGTTCATCGTGTACAACCTCATCTTATCGTTGGGAATCCGAGTATATGGAAAACCCGGGTACCTGTTGTTCTCCACCCCGGCGAAAACTTGGGAAATCATCGTGGCGAAAGTGTTGGTCAACGTGGTCTGGATCGTGAGTACGGTCATTTGCTGTGTGATTTCCGTCATGATCATGTTCGTGCCTTTGGCCGGTTCGGATGTTTTGGTCCTGCTGGTAGACACCATCGGTCC
>Ga0209800_10001571_pt1 | contig 23153 bp, 13 predicted proteins | sample Higcelweek8metaG_FD_187174 | JGI IMG/M metagenome (GOLD analysis project Ga0209800, IMG submission 187174) | Freshwater pond sediment microbial communities from the University of Edinburgh, under environmental carbon perturbations - High... | ecosystem: Environmental > Aquatic > Freshwater >...
ATACCAGCCAATTCAGAAAACGTATTCAGGGCAGATAATACAATTACAATAAACGGTAATTTTAGCCTTCCCCTGGGTAGCAGTCTTGAACTTATTACACATCCTTGCCCAGAATAATTTAAAACTTACTAATATGAAAACAACAATTATAACACTACTAATAATTATTGGAACATCACTACTCCAAATTTCTATTGCCCAAGAAAATTACGATTCAAGTATCGTAATTAATGATTATCAACCCGATGAAGTATTGAAATATGAATCTGACACCCTTAAAATTGATATTAATGGGGATTTAATAAATGATATTAAATTTCATATTCATGATGCTTTATCTGGAGGCATCATATCTTTCATCGAATCAATAAATCCTAAATGTTCTTTTTCTTTCATAAATTACTACTCAAATGATTCTTTATTAAATGATTTAATAATATGGCACTCGGGAAAATTGGATTTTTTGGGAGAACAGACCTATAGCTATATTGAAAAGATAGGTGTGAAAATTTCATTGAACGATTCTGCGTATTATGGATGGGTCAAAGTCTACATTACATACACTAATAAAAAAAAGAATGTTACTATCGACAAATACGCCTTTTGCACAATACCCAATTACCCGCTTTTATGGGGGCAAACAGAGATCGTTACAGGTACGAATGAATTTAAGGAGGATACTGGCATAAAAGTATATACTACCGATTCGGGGAGCCAGCTTGTTGTTCAGTCGGGCGATGTAATAAAAAGCATCAGGGTTATTGATTTGTTGGGAGCAACAGTTGTGGTGAAGGATAATATTCGCGATAAACAGGCAACACTAAGCACAAAAGGGCTGGTACACGGCACCTACATTGTGAAAGTAACTAATTCAATTTTAAAAGAATATACATCAAAGATTGTATTTTAAGATTCACTTAGACCTGACAGATTCAAAGTATCTGTCAGGTCTAATCTTCAACAGCTTACAACATGCAAGGCACACAGATAAAATACATTGCTGTAAACGAACGGGGCAATGCTTCTGTTATCCTTGAAGTCCACACTCTTAAAGCCGGCATGTACCTTTACACCTTGATTGCCGATGGCAAAGAGGTGGATACGAAAAAGATGTAAGCAGCCAGAATGGTTATTGGCTTGCTGAAAAATGTGTAATGAACAACTTTCTAATGCAACCATGACACAGCAACTCTCATATTCACCAATCCCTGTTAATCCCATCAATTATGGTTACAAGTTGACCGGTGTTTAACTATATCGAATGACAAAAGAATGTTTATTGACTCTGAAACCTTAATAATAAATGGGCCATTTGAAGTTCCCATAGGTTCTGTTTTTGAATTTATTCCAAATGGACTTTGAATATATTCTTTCTTAATTGTGTTGACGAAAAGAGTTTTATGCAAACAAGATAGCGAGTGGCAAGAAAATAGATGAGGCTGTCTCAAAAGTGTCATTTGAGACAGCCTCATTACTTATTGTTGCTTAACAAACCTATTTGCTGAATTTCCCGACAGCAATTATTTTATTGTCAGAAATGATCTTTCCAAAATAAATCCCTTTTTGAAGTGTCGATACATCCACGCTAAAGTGCTGATTATTTTTATTCGTCTGGTAGTTCTGTTTTATCAACGTTTTACCCGACAGATCACAGATTTCAAACCGAAACGGTTCTATCGATTTTCCATTAAATTTTAGGTTCAACACATTAACAACCGGAATAGGGTAGTAGGAGATTTTTGATGGAACATCGATTTCGTCTTTTGAAACTGGCTCCGACTTCAACGTTACATTCTCGCGATAAACAACATTTCCGCTGGCATCTTTCAGGAACATGTTGGCTTCATTTGTACCACAGTCGATTTCCGAAAGAAGAATGCTGTCGCCTGAAACCACTGAACCATCACAAAGCAGCCATTCAACCGTGTATTCCGGGTTATTCAAATCATAATCAACATACGAGTCATCTCCATAGCCATAAATCCACCATTTGACCGGAATTTCGGTAACTGTACCGTCGGAATTGAAGATAAACGATCCTGAAAATTTGCATCCATCGGTAGTTAATGCTGTAACAGTGTATGTTTGTGTAGGGCATAGATTCTTCACGTCCTGACTTTCAGAGATATATTCACCTGTTCCTGTCGTCCAGTAATAGTAATCGGTTGAAATCGCTGAATCGTTGAGGATAACCTGAGCGGTTGCTGTTCCGATACAAGCCGATGCCCATTCGGGGTAGTAAGAGGTATATTTAAATGTGTAGTTGCAAATTGGATCAACATAAACAAAAGTGTCGACTACTTCTTGGGTAACGTATATTGTTTCGCACCATTTGCTGATACAACTGTCGGATGTTGTAATGGTAAGGCAAACCTCCTGTGTTGGTTTAAAAGCATCGAACATAACCAATGGTTCTCTTTCGGTACTGGTCGTTCCGTCTTCAAAATGCCAAAGCCAGCTTACAACATCGCCCTCTGAACCATCCGCAAATTGGAAAGGAACAACTTCCGGAATAGTGGCCACATTGGATGGAACATAGGCTTTAAACCAGGCGTGGCATTGTGGTATATATGGTTCGGTTCCTGTGTAAATATCAATTGTCTGGCACCATGAGCTTTCACATCCCGAGGCTGTGGTAATCGTTAAACATATTGTACGGAATGGATTTGGGTCGCCTAAAACAGAATCTTCGGAAGTTGGATAATTGAAAATATGGGTAGGATTCGCTTCGTTGCTTGTATAACCATCGCCAAAATCCCACAAATACTTGACAATCTCGTTGTCAGTCTTTGAATAGAAATCTAATACCAAGGCTGGTAAAAGGGTTTTTACTGTATAATTCTGGCTATATCCAAATGCAACAAAGCATCCATAAGAGGTCGAATCTCCCGGTTCAGACGATCCTCCGCCCGGATAAGTCATAAATACGTCTTCACCAAACATATCGGTACAACCATCGGTACTCGTAATTGTAAGACTAACCTTATGCATAGGTTCGCCAAAAGCGTAAGTTATGGATGGTTCAACTTCTGTACTGGTTTCACCGTTGTCGAATTTCCAGTAATAGGTGAGTGAATCGCCTTCCGAACGGTTGGAGAACTGAAATGTTTCTGTTCCCCCGATTGAATCGTAAAATAGTGTATAATGTTTGAATTCGGCTTTACAACGTGGATCTGGTTCCGGAAATGGATCAAAAATATCGATGGTTTCAGCATAGGTGTTTTTGCAACTATCAGCCGTTAAGATAGTCAAAATAACTGTCCGGTAGGGATTTGGAGGTACTGATAAATCCTTCGGGGCAATTGGGAGGCTGAAAATATGTGTTGGGTTTTGTTCGTAGCTTGTGTTTCCGTCGCCAAAATCCCAAAACCAGTTGATTGCATTACCCTCAGATAGGTCGAAGAAATCAAGAACCGTTGCGGGAGCAAAAGTCATAATTTCGGTATTTACTGAATAATTGAAATCCGCTTTGCAATTATTCTCAGGAATGGTGTCCTGGGCTCTGATTATTAGGCTTGCCAGTAAGAGTGCGATAAGTATTAGTGTTCTCATAAAAGCTTATTTGATGGATTAGACAGAACCTAGATGAATAGAGATAGAACAAGGTTGCGTGGATGAATGTTTTTAATACTTCTATAACACGGTCGTTGTTTTTGGCTTTCGATGTTTAAGTTCGATTTGCGTTTTTTTGTTTTTGATAATGCAGTCATCGCTTATACGCAGATCTATTCCAACGGAGTTTGGAATAAATCTGCTTGCCGGCAAGGTTTGGATATCTTTCACTGTATGTCTAAAACCCACGAATATAAAGCACCCACGAATTTGGTTCAAGTATTTTTTTAAATCTTATTCAACCATGATCTTTCCCTGATAGGTTTTCCCGTTCTGAAGAATATGGTAGATATACATACCTTTGTTTAAATGGTTGATGAATAGTTGTTTTGTGTTTGAAAGATCTTTTGAAATGACCTTTGCTCCATGCAGATTGAACATTTCAATCCGTGCAGGCGAAACATCCTTTAAATCAAAGGTTACAATATCTGATGCCGGGTTTGGATAGACTCTAACATTCTTTCTTACGAAATTAGTTTCTGTTCCCGTTGGTCTTTCTTCAGAGTAATAATAGGTGTTTCTTAGATTCATTACCAGTTCGTTTGATTCACTATCCCATACATAATTTATGAAAATCTCTTTCAACGGGGTTTCCCATATCGTTTCTCTTTTGGTATAAGGATGTAATTCACCGGTGATCTCATCCCTCATTTGAGCAATCATTGATATCTCTTCATTAATAGCAATGAAAACAGCATCAATCTTATACAACAAAACAAATTCGCCCGTTGAATCATCGAGTGCATACAATGTAGTGAAATTGACATTTCCAAATTCATCATATCCCAAATCTTCTTTCATATAGGGGTAAAATCCTCCGGTAGAATCGGCCATAAATATCGACATCATCGTCATTCGGTCGAGTGAGTCGTATTTGATTTCATATCTTCCGGCGGCAACCAGACTATCCGATTCATTTTTATCGTAAATGATGTATGCTGTAATGCCAGTTTCGGGGTTATACGAACTTGTGGTTTTGTCATAACATATCCACGTTGAAGAGTTATCATCCCAAGTATAATAGGCATTGAATGTTCTTTCCCCCGTTTCATCGTATTCAGTTTCTTCTTTTGAGTCATAAACAAGTTTCTGAGTTTCAGAATCCCATTTTGATTTTATATACAGGGTTTGATCTCCGTAAATAGTATGGGCATATTCATCACTTTGCCGGATTAACCATTCTCCGTTCCAAGCATAGCTTTTCATTGAACTTATAAAGCCCAATGAATCATACGTCATTTCTTCTTTCCACGAGTTGATCAATTGTTGGGAGGAATCATCAAATTCATAACTCAATGCAAGGGTTAACAGAGTATCTTCATTATAGCTGAATTCTGTTTTTGAACTGAGACTCCATTGGTTGTTATCCCATCGATAAATTTTTCTGGAGAGTTGTTCCCGGGGTGCAAAATAAGTGATTTCAACTTTTGATGATCCAATCCAGTCGTTTGAAAGGGTATCCCATGCAAAACTGCATCTCATTGTTTCATCTTTGTCGGAATTGAATTCGTAAATGTATTTCTCATCACCGGCCCAATCATTTATTGCTGAATCCCAATGGTATGAGCTGTTTAAAATTTCATTTCCTTTTGAGTCATAATCATTTTCGTACTTATAAACTCCGTACCATTTACTGGCAGAGGTATCCCACTGGTATAAAATTTCGTGCAGTTTGTTTTCCGATTCATCATAAGAATACTCTTCCCGTTGGTCGATTACCCATTTGTTTTCGTGCATATTCCTTCGATAGACAACTCTTAATGAATCGTAACCGTTTTTATCGTAGAAATTTATTTTTTTAGAGTCCAATTGGAGGATTCCTGTTGAATCAATTCTTTCGATTATTACAGAATCAAGGGTCAGCTCATTTTCCTCCCCCAGTTTTTTATTCAATTTGGGCATATTTATAATGTTTTCAAAATAAGAGGTTTGCGACTCTTTTAATTTTGGGATATCTGTTTTAGTTAAAATTGAAAGCTGATTTTGATGGGTTTTTATTTCATCGAAAAGGGTTTCTGGTTCGTTTACTCTGGAAGAATTCTTTTGAAAAATTTCTGCTGATAACGTAAATGCAATCAGAAAAGCAGCCGTAAAAGAGATTAACTTTTTCATAATTAGATTGATGCAAAAATTGTATACTATATGATTGATTATGTTTAAAGGTAGCAATTTATAGTGGTTCGGCAAATGGGCTAAGTTTATTTTTTTGTAAATAATGCGATTTCAAAAAATATTCAATATTTTTTGAAGTTTAAAACTAACGGAATTAGTCGTATTTTGCGCACAGATTTTAACAACCATACCATGAGCCGTCATTTTTTGTCTTTTTTAATTATTATTTTATCCCTCAGTGCTTTTGCTCAAGAGAAAAAACAATTAACTCTCGACGATTTTGTAACCAACCCGACGTTTAAAGCTGAAACTGTTTCCGGGGTTATTTCGATGAACGACGGAATCCATTTTACGATGCTTAAGGATAGTACTCAGATTGCAATGTATAATTACAAAACAGGTGATGAGGTATCCGTCATTTTCAATCTTAAAAGCATAACTGATTGCTCAATCGAAAGTTTTGAAGCTTATAGTTTTAGCAAGAACGAAAAACGGATTTTAATCGAAACCCATAAGAAAAAAATTTACAGGCATTCGTATTCAGCGGTATATTATGTCTGGGACATTCAAGCCAAATCGCTGACCCCACTTTCAGAAAATGGTCCGCAGCAGGTGGCTACTTTTTCGCCCGACGGCGAACGGATTGCCTTTGTCAGAAATAATAATATTTTCATCAAGACGTTGAAATTCAACACTGAATTTCAGGCTACTTCCGATGGGAAAACCCACGAAATATTAAACGGGATTCCCGATTGGGTACAGGAAGAAGAGTTCAGTTATACAAAGGGTTTCGAATGGTCGCCCGACAGTAAAATGCTTGCCTTTTTAAAATTTAACGAACGGAATGTCCCTTTTCTTACAATGCCTGTTTACAAAGGCCTTGCTCCTGAAAAAAATGAGTACAAAGTCTATAGCAGTTTCGATTCGTTGAAATACCCCAAGGCAGGTGAAAACAATTCCGAAGTCACGATCCATGTTTACGATATCAAAACAAAATCCACCATCAGGGTAAAAGCAGGAGAGGAGATCGAAGTTTATTTTCCGCGGATTGCATGGACACCAGCCGGCACCGACTTGGCCATTTTGAAACTTAACCGGCATCAGGACGAAGTGGAAATGTTGTATGCCAATCCGTATACCGGCGATACCCGTTCAATCATGAAAGAGAAAAATAAATGCTATCTCGACGAAACTTATTTCAAACAATTTTCTTTTCTCGACGATAACGAAAACTTTGTTATTTTGAGTGAACGAAATGGGTGGTCGCATCTCTATCTTTATAAAAATACTGGTTACAGCGTAAAGCAAATTACATCAGGGCAATTCGATGTGACCGATTTTTATGGCTACGATAAGGTTAAAAAGGTTTTCTATTACCAGGCGGCGAAGAAATCGCCGTTGCAGCGTGAGGTATATGCTATAAGTATCGATGGTAAAAATGAGAGTTGTCTTTCTGATAAACCCGGAACCAATGAGGCAATTTTCAGTTCAGGGTATCAATATTTTATCAACTTTTTTTCATGTTATTCAACACCAGAAATAGTTTCGGTTTATGATTCAAAAGGGAAACAGGTCAGGACAATAGAAGATAATTCAGCGCTTAAAAAGAGGTTAAATGAATATACAAGACCTTCTTTTGAGTTTTTCACATTCAAAACTTCCGATGGAACCGAATTGAACGGATACATGATCAAACCTTCAGGCTTTGATCAATCGAAAAAATACCCGGTAGTGATGACCCAATATGGCGGCCCAAATTCGCAAGAAGTTACTGATAGCTGGAGCTTCGATTGGCATAATTTTTTGGCTGAAAAAGGGTATGTTGTTGCATGTGTCGATCCTCGTGGAACAGCAGCGCGTGGTGAAGCATTCCGCAAGTGTACCTACATGCAATTGGGGAAAATTGAATCGGAAGATTTGGTTGAGGCTGCAAAATATATTGGTTCATTGCCTTATTGTGATATAAAGAATATTGGCATCTGGGGGTGGAGCCACGGCGGATTTATGACCGCGCTTTGTATGGAAAAAGGAGGCACCCTCTTTAAAGCTGGTGTAGCCGTTGCCCCTGTTACCAACTGGCGGTTTTACGATACGGTTTATACCGAACGCTACATGCGCAAACCTTCGGAGAATTCCGACGGTTATGACGAAAATTCACCCATCAGCCATCCCGAAGGAATTAAAGGAAGCCTGCTTCTTATTCATGGTACTGCCGATGATAACGTCCATGCTCAAAACACGTATGAATTTGCTGAAGCGCTGGTACAGGCAGGGGTTCAGTTCGATATGCAAATCTACACCAACCGTAACCATTCCATTTATGGCGGAAATACAAGGATGCATTTGTACACCAAAATTTTAAACTACTTTGAAACACATCTGAAATAAAAATACCCAACAAAACTTTCCACTTTTTCCCTTCAAAACATATCGGGATTAGACCTTTAATAAGCCGCGGAATCCCCTGACAGCATAGTAAGATTCTGCACCGTTGTGATACACGAAGACATGGTTGTAACGGCAATCACAAAAGAGTGCACCGCCAAGTTTTCTAATCTCAGGAGGTGTTTTCACCCAGCTCGATGTTTTCGTATCTAAACTTCCCCCGAGTAATTGCGACAGCTCCCTGTATTGTTCTTCTGTTAAGATTTCAATCCCCATGGCGGTAGCCATATCAATCGCGTTATTTTCCGGTTTAAATTCTTTCCTTGACTCTAACCCTTCACGGTCGTAACAGATACTTCGGCGCCCTTTCGGACTTTCGGCTGAACAATCGTAAAAGATGTATTCGCCCGTATTTTTATCCTGACCGACGACATCAGGTTCACCGCCAGTTCTTTCCATTTCATTGAGCGACCACAGCTTTCCCCCCGAGAATTCGGGATCCATCCCGAGAACTCGGGATTGTACTTTAGCCCATTCAATATCTTGATGTCTGTTCATGTTTTTCTCAAAACGGGCTTTTAATGTTCTGATTAGTTCTTCACGCCTGTCTGTTGGTAAGTCAGGTTTTTCTGGAGACAACTCTTCTTTATTTTCCATAGTCATAATGTATTATTTAGAAATACCAGGCATGGGCAAGGGCAGAAAGAACTTCATTTGTGAAGTTTTCATCCTCTGCCTCAGCATTAAAAGGCGGATCAACCTCTTGCAGTTTGGACGATATGGTTTGTTTAGTTAGCAAAGGTATGTACAACAGTTTGAAAAACCATTCGATTTCCTTGCCTTTAACAAAGAACTTGTCCTTTTCAATGGTAGTGGCCGTTATGTCATCGCTTTTGACCCCAGTTACATCGATAAGTCAGGCAAGAAGACAATTGGGCTTGGCTGGTACTGGTCGGGCTGTGCCGGAAAAGCAAAATGGGGCCTTGAGATTGGCGGCATTGCTGCCATCGACATCGACAACCATACCGCATTCCATCTTGAAGCACTATTGCCGCTTAAAATTTGACGAAGTATTGAAATACCTATGTCACAAAAATGCTTTAGTACATATTCATAATTTTGTATTTTTATCTGATGATTTTGGAAATCTCAAATACCCGTTTATCCAGCCAAAAAATTGAATCGACAGGAATTGCATCGGCAAAAGAACTTGTTGCATGGATGGGCGCGATGCAAGCACAGGATTATGCCATGTCCAAATGGGCTGTCGGTTCACGGTTAGTTCATTCAACTGATGAAATGGTAGAATCCGCACTGAACAATGGCGAAATCATTCGAACTCATCTTATGCGCCCAACCTGGCACTTTGTTTCGGCTGATGATATTTACTGGATGAACGATCTTTCGGCGGCCAAAATAAAACGGAATTTTAATTCAAGGCACCGTGAACTTGAGCTTTCCGAAGAGATGATTTTGAAGAGCGAAAAGGTTTTTGAGAAAGCCATTTCAAATGAAGGCAATTTGACCCGTGATGAGTTGGATGCTGAATTACTAAAAGTCGACATAAAAACTGCTAAAAATCAATTGTACCATCTTCTTTTTTGTGCCGAACTGGCTGGGATTTTATGCAGCGGGGCGGTGAAGAATGGAAAACAGACGTATGATCTGCTCAGCAAGCGTGTGCCAAACAAGAAAACACTTTCCCGGGATGAGTCATTGGCTGAACTGGCGAAGAGATATTTTCAAAGCCACGGCCCTGCAACCATCGAAGATTTTGTTTGGTGGTCGGGTTTATCTATAACCGATGCCAGAAAAGGGCTAGAGTTAGTCAGATCGGGTTTTATTTCGGAAACAATCGATTCAAAAACGTATTGGTTTCCAAATTCATGTTCCAACGCCAAACCCAATAAAACCCTGGTTCATCTTTTACCTGCCTTCGATGAATTTTTGATTGGTTATAGAGACCGGAGCGCTTCTCTTTCATTGGTCAATAACCCAAAAGCCGTGTCAAGCAATGGCATTTTCTACCCGGTTATTGCGGTCGATGGACAAGTTGTTGGTACATGGAAACGCACGTTGAAAAAAGATAAGGTAATGGTAGCAACCAATTTTTTTCAATCACCCGACCAATTCATAAAAAGTTTGATTGAGGAAGAAGCGAACAGGTTCGGACGGTTTTTGAATAAAAAAACAGCGGTTGTTTTTTAAGCAAAGCAGTGATTTTATATACCGGTTTTTCACTATATTTATCAAACAAGTTTTTTTGATCATCGCCTATGATAAAACGGATACCTTTTGAATACAGGATAACAGCTATTTACATCTTTTTGGGTGCGCTTTGGATTTTGTTTTCCGATCAATTGGTCGTTAGTTTAACAAGCGATCCCCATCAAATTCAAATGTTTTCGACCTATAAAGGATGGTTTTATGTTTTGGTCACCGGAATTTTGCTATTCTTTCTGATAAGAAGAGAGATAAAAAACCGCACACTCATCTATAATCAGCTGCTTGAAGTTAAAAAAAAGGCTGTTGAATCAGACAATCTGAAAACGGCCTTCCTTTCAAACCTTTCCCACTATATTCGTTCACCCATGAACAGCATATTGGGATTTGTTGAATTGCTTGAAAATAAAGATTTAACTCCCGATAAACATCTGCTATTTCTTTCTTATGTGAATGAACGAAGTCACCACCTGCTTCAAACATTAAACAGCATTGTTGAAATTTCGAAGATTCAGGAAGGTCTGGCTAAGGTTGAATACACTAAATTTCAAATGAATGAACTAATTAACAGTGCCATTAACTCAGCAAATCTTGATTTAAATCATAAGAACAAACCAATTGCAATTAAAACTTCCTTCGGGGTTTTAGAAGAGAATGATGAGATTGTTTCTGATCGGGCAAAAATCTATCAAATCCTTTTGAACCTGCTAACCAACGCAATTAATTTTACTGATCAGGGTGAAATTGAGATTGGCTATTCAAACCATAATGGCAATCTTGAATTCTATGTAAAAGACACAGGCAAAGGTGTCCCATTGGAAAAACAAGGTTCATTGTTCGCCGGATTTATGTACAACTCCACATCCAATTATACGTTGGGTGAAGGCGTTGGATTAGGATTGCATCTTTCGTCGGGGTTAGCAAAACTACTGGGAGGTAAGCTTTGGCTCGAAAATACCAGTTGCAACGGAAGTGTTTTTTGCCTCTCAATTCCCAACGCCCTCACCGTTGAGTAAATCTTTATATGAATCTATTTTAAGAATCCAGTTTTTCAGATCTCTTCAATTTTCGTTTTATCTCTGCGACATGTTAAATTAGAGAAAAGATTTTTTTGAAAAAACTCTGCACAATATTGCTACAAATGCCCCTCAGAATATTGATGTCTGTTATTTATCTTTACTCCACGTTACAAGATGTTCGGAGATCACTTAAAAATTTTGCAATGAATTCGATTAAATTATTAGCAAAGAAACACCTGATGGTTTGTCCTGAGATCAAATCAGGATTTTTCGTTTTATTGTTTTTTCTACTTTTTGGCTTCTCAGAAGCAGCCCCGGTGAATTACACCCCAAAAAATGGTGCGTTGATTAACAACAACATGCCCAACCTTACCTGGAGCAAAACCAGATGTGATTTCTTCGAAATTTGGATCGATGGAAAAAAGATGGGGAATGTGCAGGGCGATCAAAACGCTTATACCCCGTTTGGATTATCGTTTGGAGAACATGAATGGCAGGTTGTTGCTGTATCCAAAGGAGGAAAAATAAAAGGTTCGAAATCGACGTTCACAATTGACGATGCCCCACTTGAAAACTTGCCCGAAAATGCCGTTTTATTGCGCGAAGGCTGGACGGTACAATCTTCAGCTGTGTTGAAGATGGATGGGAAAAAGCTTTCATCGAAATTGATAAAAACGAAAAAGTGGTTTTCAACCAGTTTGCCATCCACGGTACTAACCGCTTTGGTGCGCAACGGGGTGTATCCAAATCCGAACAATGGACTAAATAACATGTTAATCCCCGATTGTAACGACGAGTTCAATGCTGAAAACGATTTATTGAAATATAGCCACATTAAGGGGCAAAATCCATGGGACAAAAAATATTGGTTCCGAAAAGAGTTTAACATCACTGCCGATCAGTTGAAACAAATTGTATGGCTCAATATTGGAGAGATCAATTACAGGGCTGAAGCCTGGCTCAATGGTCAATTATTGGCCGATACATCGGTAATGGTGGGCATGGAACGTAGTTTCCGTTTCAACATTACAGACAAATTGAAAACAGATAAACCAAACATTCTGGCAATTGCCATCTATCCTCCCGACCATCCGGGAAAACCTGAGCCTTCGCCAATCACTCCATTGGCCGACCCGGGCGTAAACATGGCCGATGGGATGATCAGTAAAGACTATACCAAATGGGACGTTCTTGGCTGGGACTGGCAACCCGATGTTCGCGACCGCGACATGGGGATCACCGAAGATGTTTATCTCACTACTTCCAATGTCCTTGAACTGCGTGATCTGTATGTTACTTCTGATCTTCCTTTGCCCGATACAACAAGCGCGGAGATAACCATTTCGGCCAATTTAATAAACCACTCCGCGTTTGAAAAGCAGGGGATTATCTCAACTAAAGTAATTATTGACAACGAGGAAATTTCTATTGAAAAACCATTTAAAATAGCCCCAAATTCTACTTCAGAAATCATCTTTAAATCCACTGATTTCAATGTCCTTCAACTTAAAACCCCAAAACTTTGGTGGCCTTTCGGATATGGAAAACAGAATTTGTATTTCCTGAAGCTGGAGGCAAAAACAGAAGAAGGGGTAATTGCCACCGCCGGAACAAAGTTCGGGATTCGCGAAGTGGAAACCTATATCGGGACAAAAGAACGTGTATATAAAATCAATGGGGAAGAAATTTACATGAAGGGTGGAAACTGGGTACTCGATATGCACCTTAACTGGACCGCCAGTCGCTATGAACATGAAATAAGGCTAACCAGAAATGCGGGACTTAACTTTCTGCGGATATGGGGACCCACCGGGGCGCCTCCAACGGCCTTTTACGAAGCAGCCGATAAGTATGGAATACTCCTTTGGCAGGATTTCCTAAACGACTTCTGGGGCACCTTCAAAAATACACCAGAATACACTCCTAATTTCGACCTGTTTGAAAAAGCGACAACTGATATCATCAAAAAATATCGCAACCATCCTTCGCTGATTATTTGGTGTGGTGGAAATGAAGGTCCGAATCCAAAGGAGGATTTAATTATGAATAAATTACTTCCAACGTACGATGGACGCGATTCACGCCATTATCTCAGAATATCAGACAACGATGGCTTGCACGGCGGTGGACCTTACCATACGCTTGAACCTGCCAACTATTTCACGCACGACCGGATGCTCGGATTCAGTAGTGAAATTGGGCCAAGCGGTATTCCGGTTTACGAAAGTATGCTCAAATTCATGACCAATATGGGTAAGGATTACCTTGAAGACAGGTTCCCTTTAAATGGAGAATGGGCTTATCACGATGCAACTGAACGCCCTTTTAGCGATACCCGGAAATTCTCATCGCACGACGACATTATCAGGAAATATTATGGTTCACCAACGTCAAAAGGGAAGGAAGGGGTAAAAGAGTATGCCGACAAATGCCAAGTGCTCAATTACGAAGTTTACCGTTCGGGCATTGAAGCCATTAACCGTCAGGTTTGGGGCAATGCCAGTGGTTTTGCCCTCTGGAAATCGAATTCAAGTTGGCCAAGCTTGGTTTGGCAGGTTTACGACTGGTATATGCAGGCACATGCCGGTTATTACGCCACGCAAAAGGCAAATGAGCTGGTACATATTCAGCTTAACCGCGCCACGTTGGAGGTAGATGTATTGAATGCGCTTCATAAAAACATTGAAAATTGCAGGTTGAGTGCAGTGCTGTATAATTCAAAAATGGAGGTTCTGTGGAGCGAAAACAAAGAAATGAGCCTTGATAAAAATATGGTGACAAAAACAGGATGGACTGTTCCTTCGAATGCTGAGCTGAACTTTCTTGTTCTCAAAATTCAAGATTCTACAGGAAGAGATATCTCCGACAATTTCTATTGGCTGAATCAGTTAAATGATTTTACTGCGTTAAAAAAATTAGCACAACCAAAATTGATGTGTACTGTTTCAAACATTAAAACTGCCGGAAAAGCCAAAATAAAGGTCACACTGACAAATTTCGGTAATGGTCTGGCCTCGATGGTCGCATTAAAACTAATAGGTGAAAAGTCGGGAGCCGAACTTCTTCCATCATACTGGGATAAGAACTATCTGAATATTTTACCGGGTCAATCTGTCGAGGCGATCGTCGAACTGGATGCTGTTGACATTTCTGAAAAACCTGCCCTTGAAGTAACAGCTTATAATATGAAAGAACCGTTAAAACTTTTTATTCCATAGGAATTGTTTTGCTGAAATAAAAGAGGATGGTCTCCAGAACATCCTCTTTTATTTCAGCCTTTCAATCTTTCAGTTTTTTAATCCATCAGTCTTTTCCTTACCACAGCCTTCTTGAACGCGAACGGGTGGTAGTTTTTAACCCCAAAACGCCAAGCAATCCGCGAGTCACCTCACGCGCAATCATATTGGTAACCGGGCTTTTCATCACTTTTTCAAAGGTAGAGGCTTCAGCTCTTCCTCTGGGTTTCTCCGTCCTGGCGCGTTCCATCTCTTGTTCAACCTCTTCCTCTTTATCGTTCATACGGTTTTGAAGAATTTCAAAGGCGCTTTCCTTGTCAAGTTCAATATTATACTCCCTGACAAGGGCTGAGTTCTTTATAAATTGATTGATTTCCTGATCAGAAAGAATATCCATGCGGGAATAGGGTGGCCGCATCATGGTGCTGACCAATTCGGTTGGGCGGCCTTTTTCATCGAGACCGGTAACAAAAGCTTCACCAATTCCCAATTGGGTTATCAGCTCGGCAACCTCATAAAACTCTGAAAATGGATAATTCTCAGCGGCAGATACAATGTCTTTTCTATCCTTGGCGGTAAAGGCCCTCAGGGCATGTTGCACTTTTGTACCCAACTGACCCAGAATACTTGCCGGGATGTCGGTAGGCGATTGGGTGATGAAGAAAATACCTATTCCTTTTGACCGGATCAACTTAATGGTCATTTCAAACTGGTCGAGCAGTACTTTCGACGCATTTTTAAATATCAAATGCGCTTCATCGATAAAGATAACAAGTTCAGGCTTTTCAGGGTCACCCAGTTCTGGCATTTTCTGGAAAATCTCGGCCAGCAAACTCAACATAAAACTACTGAATAAATCAGGCTTGTTCTGCATGTCGGTAAGCCGCAGAATGTTGATGATTCCTTGTCCTTCGCTGTTGGTTTTCATCAGGTCGAACACATCGAATGAAGGTTCACCAAAGATGCCTTCAGCGCCTTGTTGTTCCAGAGCTACAATGTTTCGAAGAATGGTTCCTGCCGAAGTCCCTGACAGAAATCCATATTCTTGTTTGAACTCTTCTTTACCTTCGTTCTGGGCATAATTGAGTACAGTCTTCAAATCTTTGAGGTCGAGTAGCGGAAGGTTCCGGTCGTCACAATATTTAAAAACCATCGACAAAACACCTTCCTGACTTTCGTTCAGGTTCAGAACTTTTGAAAGCAACACCGGCCCATATTCCGAAACAGTAGCACGCAACCTCACACCCGGTTCTTCTGAAATCGACATGAATTCAAGTGGGTAGCCTTTGCCTTCCCATTCTATTCCAATCAGTTTTGAGCGTTTTTCAATGATGGGATTCATTTCACCAGCAGCTCCTAGTCCACTCAGGTCACCTTTGATGTCCATGGCTAAAACTGGCACACCGGCATCTGAAAGGCTCTCCATGATCACCTGAAGCGATTTGGTTTTTCCGGTTCCTGTTGCTCCGGCAATCAATCCGTGACGGTTAAATGTTTTCAACGGAAGTCTTACCTGGCAGCCATTCTCGTAGTCGTCGCCAAGAATTGCAGAGCCAATAAGAATCGACTCGCCCTTGAACGAATACGAATTTTTTATTTTTTCGATAAAGGTTTTTTTGTCCATAACTGATTAATCTTTTAAAATTTGAAAGAAGTCAATGAATTTTTTAACTCAAAAACGATAACACTAAGATAAACGTTTTTCAAATTAGTTGGGGTTAAACATTGGATTAACTGAGAGATGTTCAATTAAAGTAAACATATTGAGCGTTTAACACGGTGAAATTTAAAGTGAAAGGACTAAAATAGGAATGTGTTCTTTTTTACAAATTACCCCCAATTTATGTTCAAAAAAGTGCTGATCTATGATCGTTTCAGGTTAAATTAGCGTTCGATTGTCGAAGTTGACAATGACACAAAAACAAACGTATATTTTGCCATGAAACACATTTTTGCCTTAACCCTGCTATTCTTTTTGATTTCGAATCAATTATTTGCACAAGAAAATAGCACAGAAAAAAACCAACCTTTTGATGTGCGAAGCTATCAAACCCTACGGCTGTCAACTCCACCACCCGTAATCGACGGGAAGCTGGACGATGCTTGTTGGAAAAACGAAAATTGGTCAGGTGATTTCATCCAGTGGATACCCAAAGAGGGGGCTAATCCATCTCAACCGACTTTTATCAACATTCTTTACGATAACAAAAACCTTTATGTTGCCATCCGTGCCTGCGATAACGAGCCTGATAAAATATCGAGAAAAGCTGGTCGCAGGGATGAACTTACGGGCGATATGGTCGGAATCAATATTGATTCGTACCACGACCACCGTACTGGTTTTGAATTCAATGTGTCAGCTGCAGGTCAGAAAATTGATCTGTTGCTTACTAACCCGATGAATGGAGATCAAAGTTGGGATGCTGTTTGGGCTGCCAAAGCAGGAATGGAAGATTCGGCATGGGTTGCAGAGTATGAGATCCCGTTGAGCCAGTTGCGTTACAGTAATGAGAAGGAACAAATCTGGGGCATTCACGTTTGGCGCTGGATTGACCGGTTACAGGAAGAGAGCGATTGGGAACCTCAAACATCGACAAGCCCCGGAATGCTATACCTTTTTGGCCATTTGGAGGGAATCTCCGATTTGCCAAAATCGCGCAGGGTTGAACTGATGCCATATACCTCGGGGAAACTAAGTATGGTTGAAAAAGATGCCTTAAATCCCTACACAAAAGATGGTTATCAGTTGTTTGGTAACATTGGGCTTGATGCCAAAATTGGCTTGTCGAGCAACTTTACAGCCGATGTGACCATTAACCCCGACTTCGGACAAGTTGAATCGGACCCGTCGACCATGAACCTTACGGCATTTGAAACTTTCTACGATGAAAAACGGCCCTTCTTTCTTGAGGGGAAAAACATCTTCAACTTTGAATTCGACGATTTAAGCATTTTTTATACGCGGCGGATTGGTCATGCTCCTTCATATCAACCTACGCTGACCGAGAACCAATTTATGAAGTATCCAAGTAATACGTCGATACTTAGCGCTGTGAAATTTAGTGGTAAAACATCGAAGGGTCTTTCTGTTGGCGTATTACAAAGCATAACAAACAATGAAAAAGCGTTGATTGGCGATGGTTCAAACGAAGAGAAAGTTGTTGTTGAGCCTTTGTCGAGTTATACTGTTGTGAGGTTTCAGCAAGATTTCAATGTCGGTAACACTGTTTTAGGTGGAATCATTACCTCCAAAAACCGGCTAAATCCCGACGTTTCTTTCGACTTTATGAATAAGAATGCCTATACGGGTGGAATTGACTTTCTTCACCAATGGAAAGACAAAGAGTTTTACCTGAACGCGAAATTGATAGGGAGTAATATCCAGGGTAATACTGAATCAATTTCGTTGCTTCAAAAATCGTCAGCCCGCTATTACCAACGCCCCGATGCTGAACATCTGGATTATGATAACACGCTGACTCAACTTTCAGGACAAGGTGGAAGTATCAAAATAGGGAAGGGGAGCAAAGGGTTATGGCGTTATTCAACCATGTTAACATGGCGCTCTTCCGGTCTTGAGCTGAACGATATGGGTTATATGAGCATTGCCGACCATGTAAAAAATGTGAATACGGTATCTTATTTCATCAATCAACCCAAAGGGATTTTCCGCTCATTTAATGGCTCGTTTACTCAGATCAATTACCTGAATACTGCCTTTGACTATCTTTCGTCTCAATTTACGGTCTACCTTTACGGCCAATTCTTAAATAAATGGGCTATCGAGGGGCATGTTTGTGAATTTCCAAACTCACTTGATACACGTATTCTGCGTGGGGGAGGGGCCATGAAAATTCCTGCCAAGTCGCATTGCGATTTCAAAATCAGCTCCGACTACTCAAAGAAAGCGGCATTTTCACTTTATGCTTTCACCGAAAGTGGAAGTGAGAACAGTTCACTCACTACAACCTTGAACTCGTCGTTCACCTATCAACCCATCAACATTCTTAAATTTGCGATTAGTGTTAACTACACCTCAAACGACAATGAGCTGCAATATGTAGAAGGTGTAAACCCTGAAAATTATTCAGTCAATCAACCTTATGTGTTGGGAAAGATTTATCAGGAGACACTAGGCGCTACTTTCAGGATCGACTACAATATCAATCCTGAGTTGTCGCTTCAGTATTACGGAAGCCCCTATTTTACAGTCGGTAGCTATTCGAATTTCAAATTGATCGATCATCCGCTTGCCGATAAGTATTCCGATCGTTTTACGTTGCTTGAACCTGTTTTATCGGATGAAAATGTTTATGCTGCAGGTAATGTCTTTTTCAAAAATCCCGATTTTAGTTTTGCTGAGTTTCGCTCGAACCTAGTTTTCAGATGGGAATATAAACCGGGATCGAAACTGTTTTTAGTATGGTCGAACGAAAAAACAATTTATAAAACCGTTTCAAATGCCGGAATTGGCGATGCATTCAGCAGCTTAAGCAATGCTTTTTCAAACAACCTCTTTATGGTCAAACTGAATTACTGGTTTTCGTTGTAATGTTTTTTACCTATATTTCCGAACAATTAAGGATATAAATTTTGACAATAATGAACCTGAAAACGATTACCAAAAACCTGATCCTCGTAATTAGTGCAATTGCCCTTTGTGGATCAATATCATGCAATCAGAAAATGAAAGAAACAACGAAGAAATCTTCAGGATTTGAAATCAAAAGAGGCACCAATTTAAGCCATTGGTTGTCACAAGATTTTGGTTGGTCACCCAAATATACCTACATCAACGAAAACGATATTCGTTTCATTGATAGTCTCGGGTTCGATCATGTTCGTATCCCTATCGATGAAAAAGAAATGTGGAACGAAGAAGGGAACGTCATTCCCGAAGCGTTCAGCCAGTTGAATTCTTGTCTTGACTGGTGTGCCAAATATGGTTTAAAAGCCATTGTCGACTTGCATACCGTGAGGGCTCACCATTTCAATGCCGGAAACGATGGTGGTACAAACACCCTTTGGACCGATTCGCTTGCCCAGGCAAACTTTGTAAACTTATGGCTTCAGCTTTCAGGTACGCTAAATAAAAGGCCTAATAACATGGTCGCCTACGAAATACTGAACGAAGCCGTTGCACCCGATCATGACGATTGGAATAAACTCATGAATAAGACAGTGGCTGCAATCAGAAAGCTTGAACCTGAAAGAGTTTTGGTCATAGGCCCCAATATGTGGCAGATTGCTCCAAATCTTCAGTTCCTGAAACTTCCTGAAGGTGATAAAAACTTCATTTTGAGTTTTCATACCTATTCACCGCTGGCTTTCACCCATTACAAAACCGACTGGACACAGTTGAAATACTACAAAGGACAGTCCCATTATCCCGGACAGATCATCTCGGACGATGATTACAACAAATACGTCGATACAACCAATCAACAAATGATCGATCAAACTTCTGATGCGCGTGAGGTTTGGAACAAGGAACGTATGATTGAGGTATTTAAAGCCGGACTTGAATTTGCCAATTCGAAGAATCTTCAACTCTATTGTGGTGAATTTGGATGTATGCCAACAGTTGACCGAAAAGAACGGTTAGCCTTTTACTCCGACCAGATCGATGTGTTCGAAGAGAATAACATTGCCTGGTGTAACTGGGAATACAAGGGTGATTTCGGCCTTTACTTCTTCGATGCCGAAAAGACTGTATCGCTCCAGCCTGATCAGGAACTAATCAACACGCTTCTGAAAGCGATAAAGCGTTGATGTCTTTTACCTCTAAAACAGCTTTATCCGATCCCAAAATTGCGGAATTAATCATGGCAATACAAACCTGTTTTAGCGTTGAAATGTAGGCGGGAATAATCAATTTGAGAAGAGGGTAGAGGAGTTTCAAAATTGAATAATACCCTTTTGAATGTTTCAAACCTTTTGTTGGTAGCATGAAACCGGGACGAAATGCAAGCGCTTGTTTGAAATTCATTTTCATCAATTCATTTTCTGTTTTTCCTTTCACTCTGGCCCAGTTTATCGACCCTTTTTCAGTGCTGTCGGTACCAGCGCCCGAAACATAGCAGAAGGTCATTTCAGTATTCTGTTTTGCCAGCATTTCGGCAAAATTCATCGTTAGATCGTATGTTATGTGGTAGTAATCTTCTTTGTTTACACCCAATGAAGAAATTCCCAGACAGAAAAAACAGGCATTGTACCCGCTCAATTGGTTTTCAATTGCTGTCAGGTCGAAAAAATCAGGAACCAAAATCTCAGTTAATTTGAGATGCTCAATCCCGCACGATTTCCGGTTTACCACCAATATCTTTTCAACCGAAGGATGCAAAAGACATTCGTGAAGGACACCCTCGCCAACCATTCCGGTTGAACCTGTTATGATAACGCTCAATCCTTTCATTTTTCAGTGACTTAATTTAGCAAATCAATTTATCGAATTTGTTTTGATTTTCAATGAAATAATGGAAAGTTGGAAAAATGGGATTTTGCCCCGTTCTTATTTTCCAACATTCCATTATTCCTATTCTCCAGAGATGTGTGATGAGAACCTCTTTCCAGGTGGAAGATCGTGGGGGATGTTAGAATACAATCTTCCTGACAATGGTTGTTTTTCCTGTTGATACCTTGACTAAAAACAGACCCTTTTTGCCGGAAAAATCAACTTGATTGTTTGTGTTGAACAGCTTTTCTTTCATGATTGTTTTTCCACTTACATCAATAATCTCAACCAACCGTAAATCTGAAACGGGAACATTGTCGATCACAAGTATCCCATTTCTGATGTCTGGAATGATTTTCACTTGATCCGACAGAGGGTTTTCAACCGATAATCCGCTTTCTGTAAAAGATAAGTTTAATGAGTACGAACCATATCCTATTCCGCCAACACCAATATAATAGGTTCCTGCATCCAGATTGTCATAAATAAGGGTGTCGGTTACACCACTGCCCGTTTGTGAACTATACCGCAAAAAAGTTGTACCATTCTGGTCATATAGGTCGATGTAGGCATCGAGTGTATTCTCGGGAACTAAAGTCGACGTAATTTTCCCTTTGGCAGGGATGGAAAACGTGTAAAAATCGTAATTGTCTATCGAGCCGTTACCAAAGTAATTGACGTGCCCGGTTTTTGGACTGTTGATGTTGATTGAATTTGCTTCAGTGTAAGTACCGTTGGGCTCAATATCGTTGCCGTTTGGAATGGCCGTAGGAGTAAAAGCATTGTTCAACGTATACGAACCATATCCACTTCCCCCAATGCCAATAAAATAAGTTCCGGCCTTCAGATTTTCGTAAATCAGGGTGTCATTTACCCCAATTCCGGTTTGTATGCTATATCTCAAAAAGCTGGTTCCATTCTGATCGTATAAATTGATTGAACCATCAAGCATATTTTCAGGTATCAGTATAAAAGCTATTTTTCCATCTGAAGGATTTGTAAACGAGTAAAAGTCGGAATAATCAGCCGTTCCGTTGCCAAAATAGTTTAGGTGTCCGGTTACTGAACTGTTGATATTCATTGAGACGGATTCCGTTTGAGTATCGTTTGGCTCAGCATCGTTTCCATCTGGAAATTTTGTTGGTGTAAAAGCATTGTTCAATGTATAGGAGCCATATCCACTTCCCCCAATACCAATAAAATAGGTTCCGGCTTTCAGATTCTCGTAAATCAGTGTGTCATTCACCCCAATTCCGGTTTGTATGCTATATCTCAAAAAACTGGTTCCATTCTGATCGTATAAATCGATAAAACCATCAAGCGTATTTTCGGGTGATAGCGTAAAAGCTATTTTCCCATCTGAAGGATTTGTGAACGAGTAATAATCGTAATAATCAGCCGTTCCGTTTCCAAAAAAGTATAAGTGCCCGGTTACTGAACTGTTGATATTCATTGAAACGGATTCCGCTTGTGTGTCGTTTGGTTCAATATCATTTCCTTTGGGAATGGATGTAGCGGTGAATACATTGTTCAGTGTGTATGAACCATAACCACCACCTCCAATGCGGATGAAATAGGTTCCGGCCTTCAGGTTTCCATAAATCAGAGTATCATTTACCCCAACGCCGGTTTGTATACTATATCTTAAAAAACTGGTTCCATCCTGATCGTATAAATCAATATAAGCATCGAGTGTGTTTTCGGGTATAATGGTAAATGATATTTTACCATCGAAAGGAATTGAAAATGAGTAGAAGTCATAATAATCAATCGATCCGTTCCCAAAATATCCCAAATGACCAGTGGTTGAAATATTATAGTCGATAGGGACAAATTCTGCCGGTGTGTCATTCGGTTCAGCATCGTTTCCATTGGGTATTGCTGTTGGAGTGAAAACATTATTCAACGTATATGCACCGTCACCGCCACCTCCAACCCGGATAAAATAGGTGCCTGCTTTCAGATTTCTGTAAATTAGTGTGTCGGTAACACCAACTCCTGTTTGTATACTATACGTCAAAAAGCTTGTTCCATCCTGGTCGTATAAATCCAGATACGCATCGAGCGATGCACCCGGGATTATAGTAAATTCAATTTTACCATCATTGGGGG
>Ga0209800_10001574_pt1 | contig 23120 bp, 9 predicted proteins | sample Higcelweek8metaG_FD_187174 | JGI IMG/M metagenome (GOLD analysis project Ga0209800, IMG submission 187174) | Freshwater pond sediment microbial communities from the University of Edinburgh, under environmental carbon perturbations - High... | ecosystem: Environmental > Aquatic > Freshwater >...
TCCAGGTTCTCCTTTTTTTGATATAAACTCACCTTCGGTTTTGCACTGCTGTCTTAAGTATTCGTAATAATTAGATTTTATAATAACAGCTTCAATAGCCTCTCCCGGGTTCATCTGCCGGATATCATCTAAAACCTCAAGAAGCTCAGAGAGTGCGGCATGGATCTTACTGGAGAGAACTCTCTGACTAACCATAACCCTTGCGCAATCCTGAAGCCCCATACCATCTGATTTTAGATTGCCGATCTTTTTCACCATGGCAGGGCCAATGCCCCTTTTGGGTGTATTTATAATCCTCTCAAAGGAGACATCATCAAGTGGAAAAACAGCGGCTGCAAGGTATGCGTTGATATCCATGATCTCCATCCGTTCAAAAAAACCCTGAGCACCCATGAGCCTGTAAGGTATTCTGAAGAGCCTGAAGTTTTTCTCAAATGGGAGGGAGCAGAATTTTGTCCTGTAAACCACTGCCATCTTATCAAAGGAAATCCCCTCTCCACGCTGGTTAAGTGCCTTTATACGGCTTGTCACCCACTGAGCTTCGTCAATATCTGATGAAAAATCATGAATCTCAACCATACCACCCCGTTTTGTAGAGAAACATTTTTTATCCATCTTATCGCGGTTAAAGTCAATCAACCCGTTTGCCACCTGAACAATCTCATCTGCAGAGCGGTAATTCTGCTCCAGCCTGAATATCTTTGCACGATCATACCGTTTGGGAAATTCAAGAAAATGGTCAACATTACTGCCACGGAACCCATACACAGCCTGCCAGTCATCTCCAACACAGAAGAGATTCTGATGATCTCCAAGAAGAAGGCGGGTAAGTTCATCCTGAAGATTGTTGGTATCCTGATACTCATCAACCAGAATGTGGGTAAAATAGTTCCTGTAGTACTCTCTCACCTTGCTGTGATCCCTCAAAATATCTCTGGCTTTGAGAAGGATATTATCAAAATCTACACTGTTGGCCTCCATCAGCTTCTCTTCATAACGCCTGAAAAGATCATAAACTCTGATGCTGATTCCGGTCATCCTCGGCCTTTCATCAAAATAGCGTTCAGGGTTGGCTGAATTTTTTGCCTTTGATATTACAGAGATGAGATTTGAGGCATGTTTCTTATCAAGGTTGCTGCTAACAAGCACCTCTGTTGCGATCTTTTTCTGGTGGTAGAGCGAACAGATCTGTATGGGATCAGAGTAGCCCACAAGATGACAATTTTTTTTAAGTATTATAAGACATGCTGAGTGGTATGTTCTTACCCATGGAAACTCAGAGTAACCTCTGCCGGTAAGAGTGTAGAGACGGCTCTTCATCTCCTCTGCCGCCTTATTTGTAAAGGTGATTGCAAGGATCCGTTTTGATGCGTCTTTAGGGGCATTCTCACAGTTGATAATGTCCAGTATCTTTGCAGTAAGGGTTCTAGTCTTTCCAGATCCTGCACCAGCGACCACCAGTGCCGGAGAGCCGTAGTGGGCTATGGCTCGTTGTTGCTGATGTGACAGCTCCAGTTGGGATGATTTAAGTTGTTCTGATTCCAATTGTTGTTATTCCAGTTTTTTTAATATGAAAGTAGAGCCGTACAGCCGTGCGTCTCTGAAATTCCATCGTTAGTTGTGCCTATCAGGTAATGGCCATTATCTTCCAACATACTGTATTATCTAAAACATCTGATGTTTTTATCATTTATACTCCATAAGGTCAATTCGTTCAGAACGATAATCAATATTATTAGGATAACCAGAAATAGCAACTTGACTTAAAGTAGTTTTTACAATATATGTTTTCTCCTTCCATATCTGTTTTAATGAGGTTTACGTCAACAACCGCATCCACACACAATGTTGTGGGTTGCCCTTGGAGATCTTGATGAATCTTTTTTTTGTTTCGCTGTTGATAGTTTTTGCAGGTGGACTCCTTGCCCCTCTTCTGAGGCACCACTTTACCACAATGAAGTGGTTAACCGTAACCACCATGGTTGCAGGATCATTTGTGGGGCTTATTGATTCTGGAACCAAACTTATGAGTTCCGTTGAGTGTACCAGATCTTTTACCTACCTTAAATTTCTCTCCCTCTCATTTACAATCGACAGCCTGTCAGCATTTTTTCTGATTATTATCTTTGCAATATCTCTGATGGCCTCTCTTTACAGTTTCCACTACATGGAGAAACCTGAAAAAACCTTAAGCACCGCAGTGAACTACCTCTTTTTCAGTCTGCTTGTGGTATCAATGTCTCTTGTGGTGACTGCCTCTGGAGTGGTCTCTTTCATGCTCTCCTGGGAGATAATGTCCATCTCCTCCTTTTTCCTTGTGATATCCAATTATAAATCAAGCGATAACAGAAGGGCAGGTTATCTCTATTTTGTCTTTTCTCATGTTGGCGCGATGTTTATCCTATCAGCCTTCGGGATTGTATATGCCTTTACCGGAGATGTTGCTTTCGGGCAGATAGCAGCTCTTTCGGACAACATCAAACTGCTTGTTTTTATCCTCTTCTTTATCGGATTCGGCTCCAAGGCAGGAGTTTTCCCATTTCATGTCTGGCTTCCCCATGCCCATCCGGCCGCACCAAGCCATATCTCAGCAGTGATGTCTGGTGTGATGATCAAAACAGGAATTTACGGTATTATCCGCATGTATGATCTTCTCCATTTCTCCTCACCTGTTATTGGTAATATTGTTATTGTGGCAGGAATGGTCTCAGGAGTAATGGGGGTGATCTATGCTCTTGGCCAGAATGACCTTAAACGTCTGCTTGCGTACTCCAGTGTGGAAAATATAGGGATAATTCTCATTGGTCTGGGTATTGGAATGACTGGCGTCTCATCTGGCAATCATTCCATGGCTCTCTTAGGTTTTGCAGGGGCACTGCTGCATGTCATGAACCATGCCATCTTCAAATCACTGCTCTTTATGGGCTCTGGGATGGTACTGCACAGGACAGGCTCCAGATCAATAGACGCTCTGGGTGGACTTCTGAAAAGTATGAAAATAACAGGAACCACCTTTCTGATCGGCTCGCTTGCCATTTCAGGACTTCCACCGTTCAACGGTTTTATAAGTGAGTTCTTCATATATATGGGAGCTTTCAAAGGGATTGGGATGGGCAAGATGACACTTGCAATGGGAAAATTTGACATGGGAACTATCGCCATTGTGAGCCTGGCTGTGATCGGAGGCCTTGCTCTTGCCTGCTTTACCAAGGTTATGGGAGTTGTATTTCAGGGAGAGCCACGTACCCGTGCTGCTGAGAATGTGAATGAGAGAGGAGTCACCATGCTCCTTCCCATGGTGGTACTTGCAACCTTATCTCTCTATATCGGGGTGTTCCCGGAATCTCCTGTCATGATGGCTAATAAAGCTGCCTCCTCATTAAATATTGGCCATGTAACTACAGAGTCCCAAGCCTTCATCAATATGAGAGCAGCCACTGGCACTATTGCAGCAGATTCCACCATACCAGATACCATTACAGCCATAAGCACCACAATGATCGGCATGGCAAGCTCAATTTCCGGTGCAGCCATGCTCTTTCTTGCAGTTCTGCTTGCTCTGCTGCTGCTTCGCAACTTTATATACAGAAACAGAGAGATTACAACATCAGGAACCTGGGGATGTGGTTTCACACAACCTACTGTTAAAATGCAATATACAGGCACCTCTTATGCAGCATCAATTGTGGAATTTTTCAGACCATTTGCCCCTCTGCATGAAGATCACTCCCCAGTTAAAGGGAGAATGGCTGGCAGGAGTCACTACCAGAGCCATCTGAATGATATTGCAGAACTGCATATGGATAGCGTGGTAGTTAAGCCTGTGGTCGCTCTGTTAGACAAACTGCACTGGATTCAGAACGGAGATATTCATCTATATATCGGATATATACTGCTTGCCATAATCGTGGTGATGTTTTTTGTCTGATTATAGCACATATCAGCAACCATTGATATAACACACAACGAAGCATGAAACCGTAGGGGCACCATGTGCCTGCCCTCGCAAGGGCAGGCACGCAGGTCCGTCCCCTACAGTTTCATATAACAGCCATGCTCTGGCAGGCACAACGAAGCATTGAAAGTTGTAGAGACGCAAGATCTTGCGTCTCTACTTGGCACCCACCTGTGTGTCTCCCTAGACTTTCATATAAAAAGGCTCAGGAATTTTCTTGCCATTTTTTATAAATCAGCACAGTTGCTGACAATTACAACCTATCCCAAAGTGAGTTCTTTGGGTTGACCTGGAAAAAATTATGATTGAATCTTTTTTACTCTGGCTTATGGGAATTCTCATTGCACCTCTGTTTTCTGCGGTGATCCTTAAGGTCAAGGCTTTTTTCGGAGGGAAAAAGGGGCCACCCCTGCTGATAAACTACTATACTCTGACAAAGCTTTTCAAAAAGGGGTCTGTTTACAGTACAAGCACCACCTTTATATTCAAACTTGGCCCGATTGTCTCTCTTGGTGCTGCTGTGACCTCTTTGATGTTTCTGCCCATAGCAGGCCATAAAGCTCTCTTCTCATTTAATGGTGATGTTATTTTTATCCTCTACCTTCTTGGGCTGGGGCGTTTTTTTACCATTGCAGCTGCAATGGACACGGCCTCCCCTTTTGAAGGGATGGGGAGTGCAAGAGAGGCGTTTTTCCCGATCATCTGTGAAGCTACAATGTTCATGATCCTGATTCTCTTTTACAAACTTACTGGTCAGTTGAGCCTTGCAGACTACCTTTCCGGCAGCAGCCCTTCAGGTCTCTGGAACATGGCAGAAACATCCATGGTCTTTGTCATCATCTCAATCTTTATTGTGCTTCTGACAGAGAACTCCCGGGTCCCTGTGGATGACCCTGCAACACATCTGGAGCTGACCATGATCCATGAGGTTATGGTACTTGACCACAGCGGGCCTGATCTTGCTCTGATTGAGCTTGGGGCATTTACTAAACTCTTTTTCTACTCAACTCTGCTCTCCCGTCTCATTTTTCCGTTTGAGTCAGCCCATCTGCCCCTTGAACTCTGTGCTCTTGCCTCTGTCTATATCGCTGTGGGGGTGATGGAGTCTGTGGTTGCCCGTTACAGAATGGATAAAGTACCAAAATTCGTTCTCACATCCTTTGCCTTAGCCTTTTTCGCAACAGTTATCACTATGGAGTTTATAAGATGATCTATTCTGTTGATACAATTCTCTCATTAGCACTTCTTTCAAGCCTCTTTGCCTTAGGTTCAAGCCGACTTCCAGGGCTTATCAAAGTTGTTGGATTTCAGGGGGTCGTAGTATCTATAGTGCCTATATTTATTGATCATAACGTTACCAGCGGTGCGGTCACCTTTTACATGTTCACCATGAGCATCCGTGGAGTTGTGATCCCGCTCTCCATCTATCTGCTGATCAGAAAGATAGCCATCCGCCGTGAAGTTGAGCCGATCATAGGATACCATGCATCTCTGTTTGCAGGACTTCTGCTCATTGTTGCCTCATCCATTATGAACCACAGACTTGTTCTGCCATCCACTACAAGCTCTGTTCTCCTGATGCCCACAGCACTGACCATTCTGGTAACCGGAATGTTTATCCTGATGGCCAGAAGAAATGCCATTGCAATGGTGCTTGGCTATATCATGATGGAAAACGGCATCTACCTTGTGGGAACAACATTCTCAATGGGTACCCACCATATTGTGGAATTTGGCATTCTTCTGGATGTACTGGCTGGCGTCATGATCATGGCCATCATGCTTGAGAATATGAAGCAGAAGTTTGATGACGTTGATACCCTCTATTTAAGCGAGTTAAAGGAATAGGTTACGCGCCCATGGTTGAAATCATTATTCTTACACCGTTTCTTGCCGGAATCATTGCTTTTTTCATCTCAAAAACAGCAGGACGACGACTTCTGGTTATGGTGGGAGCCCTTCACCTGACAGCCTCAATTCTCATCTGGGTAAAACGGCCTGCCCCGCCATTGCCTGACTATTTTGCCATAACCCCGGAAGGACTTTTATCACTTATCTCAATATCTCTGCTCTTTTTTCTCATCTCCATATACTCAACAGGATATCTCAGAGCTGAAGAGAGCCACTCTGCTTCAGGGGCCCCTCACGCTGAGACGATTAAGCATGAAAGTGTTTTTATCGGCTCAATGATGCTCTTTTTGTCAACCATGACCATGGTAACACTCTCTGACCATATGATGGTGATGTGGATCGCAATAGAGGCAACCACCCTTGCAAGTGCCCCTCTGATCTACTCCCACAGAACCGCAACCTCACTTGAGGCTACATGGAAGTATGTTATCATCTGCTCTGTTGGTATTGCAGTGGCACTACTTGGGTCAATTTTTATTGCACTTGCAATGGATGTTGGCAAAGTGACTGCTCCTGTCTCATTTTCTGCCATCACCTCTGTTGCAAAAGAGCTTGACCCCATGTGGCTCAAGACCGGTTTTGTCTTCATACTTGTCGGTTATGGAACCAAGATGGGGCTTGCACCAATGCACACCTGGCTTCCTGACGCCCATTCAGAAGCCCCAAGCCCTGCATCTGCCCTCCTCTCTGGAGTGCTGCTCAACTGTGCCTATCTTGGCATATTTAAAACAGATAAGATAATGCATGCAGCAGGACTTGGAGAGTTCTCAGGAGCTATTCTCATGGTGTTTGGCCTTATATCCATTCTGGCTGCTGCAACCTTTATCATGAAACAGACCGAATATAAGAGGCTGCTTGCCTATTCAAGCATTGAAAACATGGGGATCATCGCCTTTGGTACCGGCATCGGAGGTATGGGTGCCTATGGAGCAATGCTCTGCCTTATCCACCACAGTCTAATAAAATCATCACTCTTTCTCACCTCAGGAAACATGCTGATCGGTTATGGAAGTGGACTGATAAAAAAAACAGGTAACCTTGTAACTCTGATGCCAAAAAGCTTTGTAGCATTCTTTGCAGGCTTTGTAGGGATTTCAGGATTTCCACCTTTTGGCATATTTATTGGTGAATTTTTTATTATCATGGCAGCCTTTAACAGTGGTCACTTTGTTGCAGCAGGGATATTCATCTTCAGCCTCTGCATAATATTTGCCGGGTTTTCCAATCAGGTGATGAAAATCTCATTCGGCCCCTCAGAGAGTGACACCATTCACCTTAAGGAGAGTGCAAGTATGGTGTGGCCCCAGTATGTGCTTCTTATAACCTCAATGATACTGTGCTTCTGGATGCCGGACTCTCTGTATCAGACAATTATCAGTGCTGTGGCAGCCATGGGAGGGGTACGATGAGACCACTATCCATAAACGCCAACCATCATCAGACGCTGACCATTGGGAGAATCTTAATTTAAGATGACTATCAACACCCTGACAGCCATTGCTATCAACACTCTTACAGCCATTGGGAGAGACGGTTCATGCAGACACAATTTCTAGAGATTTCAAATGGCATTCCCATATCAAGAGAGAGAATTCCTCACCTCGCCTTTGACGATTTCAGGGATAGCGCCCTGAAGCTTGTAAAGAACAGGGCAAAAATTGTCCAGTTTTTCGGGTATGAAGAGAGATATATAGGATACGTAGATGAGAGTGAAACCAGTAGAGATGATAGCAGAAACAGTGCTGAACAGGCTGACCAGAAAAAGTGCAAGATAAAGCTGTTGGCACTGCTCAGAACAAACAGACTCTCATCATATGGAGAGTACCAGCTCTTTATTGCCACCTGCGATGCCCCTGAGATCTATCCAGCTCTCACTTCAGAATGTGAGCCGTTTCACCTGTTTGAGAGAGAGCTTGCAGAGCAGTTCGGGATAGTTCCAGAGGGGCACCCCTGGCTTAAGATGGTGAGATATCACCCAAACAGTCAGGGGAAAACTGACGTCTTTGGCAATGATTACAATCAGGATATACCTGGAAACTATCCATACTATTCGGTTGAGGGGAAAGAGATCCATGAGGTTGCTGTAGGGCCTGTCCATGCTGGTATTATCGAGCCCGGCCACTTCAGATTCAACTGCATAGGAGAGAGAGTTCTCCATCTGGAGATACAGCTTGGTTACCAGCACAGAGGTATTGAAAACCTTATCCTCAAGGCTGACCCCAAACGTCTGCCCATTATAATTGAGGGGATCGCAGGAGACACATCTGTTGCCAATTCCCTCTGCTTTGCCCAGGCAGTGGAGGCTATGGCACATCTTCAACCTGATGCCGGGTCTAAAAAGATAAGAACCATTGCGCTTGAACTTGAGCGAATTGCCAACCATATAGGAGATCTTGGTGCATTGAGCGGAGATGTGGCATTCCTGCCCCCTGCCAACTACTGCGGAAGGATGCGTGGAGATTTTCTCAACATGTCCCTTCTTATCTGCGGGAACCGGTTTGGTAAAGGGCTGGTAAGGCCGGGAGGGGTACGCTTTTCAATTGATCAGGAGATACGAAATGAGTTGATTCGTCGTATAACTGAACTTGAGCCTCAGGTGGCAAATGTGATTGATCTTCTTCTAGTCACCACCCCGAGTGTCAGAGACAGGTTTGAAGAGTGCGGCACTGTAAGCCGGGCAGATGCTCATCACCTTGGACTTGTAGGCCCTGCCGGGCGTGCATGCGGCCTTGCCTATGATGTAAGAAAAGCATTTCCCACAGAGTACTATCCACACATTGATATTCCTGAAAATCCAAAATCGACAGGAGATGTATATGCAAGGGCAAGGGTGAGGGCTGATGAGGTGATGCAGTCCATTAGAATCATCAGAACCCTTTTAAAGGAGCCCATTGAGACCTGCTCTGTCGAGAGTTCAGAGGGTGGGAAGATTTTGCCAGTTGAAGGAGAGATAAACCTTGCTCCGCTCTCATTTGTCGTGACAATCAATGAGGCGTGGCGTGGAGAGCTTTCCCACTGCCTACTTACAGATAAGAGTGGAAAAATTATCCGTTATAAGATCAAAGATCCCTCTTTTCACAACTGGAACGGCCTTGCAATGTCCCTGAGGGATACAGGAATTTCTGACTTTCCTCTCAATAACAAGAGCTATAATCTATCCTATTGCGGATTTGATCTATAAAAATTATTCTGCCAGAAGAGACTTGAACAATGCTTGATACACTGAAGAACAGATTTGAACAGGGATACAGAACAAACAACTATCCAAAAGAGAGGATACAGCTCTCTGAACGGTATCGCGGAGTGCCCAAGATCAATAAGGAGGCTCCATCAGACCTTATCATCAGATGTGCCAGAGCATGCCCTCAGGATGCCATTGACAGTGCAAAAAAGATGGTTGATATGGGGCGCTGCGTATTCTGTGGAACATGTGAAAGAGTCTCAGGGGGACAATTCATAAGCTTTACATCCAATTTTGAGGCTTCTGTTGCCAGAAGAGAGGATCTTCTCACTGATGGAACTCTTCCTGACCTTGCTGCCCATTCAAAGCAGCACTTTAAAAAACTGTTCGGCAGATCTTTGCAGCTGCGTCAGGTCTCTGCTGGCGGGTGCAATGCATGTGAGGCTGACCTGAATGTTCTTGCCACCCCCTTTTTTGACCTTGCACGGTTTGGAATCAACTTTGTTGCATCCCCACGCCACTCTGACGGCCTTGTTGTAACTGGCCCCATATCAAGAAACATGAGAAGAGCACTTCTCCATACATATGAGGCGATGCCAGCCCCAAAGGTTGTTATTGCCGTTGGAAGCTGTGCCATCACAGGCGGGCCATTCAGGGGAAGCCCGGAAGTCTCAGAGGGAGTTGACACCATTCTGCCTGTTGATCTCTATATTCCCGGCTGCCCCTCTCATCCCATGACAAACTTACATGCACTTCTTACGTTTTTCAAATAGAACTTTCTGTTGCACTGTAAAAGCAAAAAAACAGCCCAGCTGAGATCCTTATGCTGAACCGCAGTACATTGTGCACTCGTATGCGTACAACCTGCCACTCGAAAAAGATACATGAATCATCATTCCAATAGCTGCTCTATTCTGATCTGAATCAGCAGAGAGCAGCTCTATCTCAAAGGCCAGACTCTTATCATTTGAGTGTGGCCTTTTCTGTTTTTTGCAGGCTTAACCCATTTAGAGGTGAAGCACTTACATACCCCATGTTTAAAGGTCGCATATGACCAATGGTCATATGTGACCTTTAAACATGGCTTTCAATGACAAACATGGAAGTATTTTTTTTGAGCTGATTAAACTTGATGCCCTCGTAAAAAGTCCAAAATCAGCATTTTTTAGAGTCATAACTATCTGATTTTATTTATGCCCCATTTTGAAAAAATGAGTTTTTACGAGACCATTAAACTTAAAAATCATAATGATAGATGGTGATATCCAGAGAGTTAAAATGCTGGCACAAAGATTGAATTATAAATAAGGAGACCCGTATCAGGAATAAGGCAATTGTTATCAGGCAGCTTCTTTTACAGGTTCTGCTGTTAAGCGGTTATGATCAAATAACCTAAATGGCAGATTGCTCTGCCACAACTAAATATAAAAGTAGATTCAGGAATGAAGATGAATGTTGTCAAAATAATCATGAACGTGCTTCCTCAAAAGCAGAAAGAGTTTTTGCAAACGCTTCTTTCATTGATTGAGCCAGCGAAAAAAGAGCCCGGATGTCTGAGCTATGGTATTTACTACGATATTGAAGACAGAAATATTTTTAATCTTACTTCGGAATGGGAAATACGCCAACATCTGGACAACTATATAATGTCTGACAGATTCAGCGTTCTGCTTGGGACAGAGATTCTGTTACGCAAACCGATAGAGATTAAAATTTTCACGATCTCTGCTTCTGAGGGGATCAAAGCCGTAAATTCAGTAAGAGAAAAAAACAGATAAACCATGGCCAGAATTCAGAATCCCCTGATCATGAAAAACAGAGTGCATCTTCACTCTAAGGAATCAGCAAAAGGAGCGCTCATGAAAGAGAACTTGAAACCCGCAAATATTGAACAGTTACTGGCTGAGGCTGATGAACTCATCAGACAGATCAAATCCGATGCCATAAACGATATGCAAGAAGAGCATATCATTCAGTTTGAAAAACACACTCAGAACCTGAACAAAATCAAATCCAAGGTTCAAAGCAGTACCGAAAAGAGAGGAACATGGGATAAAGGCTCAGCAGCCGAAGGTACCCATGAGGCGATTCAGGATATTTTGAAGGCCATGCGTGGCCTGACAAAAGATCTCTCCTGATTTCCGTGAAGTGCCCGTACAGCTGGTTTCTGCTTTTATCCAAGGAGTTTTTATGGTAACACGCCACACCTCAACAACAGACCGCTTTGCAGCCACTTTTACCAGATTTTTCCATTTGTGGTGCAATCTTCGCAAAGAGACTCTTGAGCAGAAGATTACGGACAACGAAACTCCACTCAGATCGGAACTATTCAGCTCATCTCAGATGGAGGAGCATGGCAGATCTCTTGCAGGTCTGCACGCTCTGGACGAAAAAAATGGCCCGGAGCGCCTGTTGAAAAGGCTTGCCCAGAACCAGGAACTACTGCTTGATGCAAGGGATCTTATTCTTGAAGCTGTCAAGGTAAACCTGAGGATTACTCCAGCAGGCGAATGGCTGCTCGACAACTTCTATCTTATTGAAGAGCAGATTCGTGTGGCAAAGAGGCTTCTGCCCAAAGGGTACTCCAGAGGATTGCCACGCCTTAAAAATGGCCCGTCAAGAGGAGTTCCCCGTGTCTATGACATAGCTCTTGAGACCATCTCCCACGGCGATGGACGGGTAGATCCTGAGAGTCTTACCAGCTTTGTCAGTGCATACCAGATGGTCAGGCCTTTGCGGCTAGGCGAATTATGGGCAATTCCCATAATGCTTCGACTGGCACTGATAGAGAATCTCAGGCGTGTTGCAGCAAGGATAGCTACTGACAGGATCAACCGGAACCTTGCAGATTACTGGGCTGACAGGATCACAGAGACTGCGGAAAATGACCCGAAGAGCCTCATCCTTATGATTGCTGACATGGCACGATCAAATCCTCCCATGGTCAGCTCATTTGTTGCGGAGCTGACCCGTCGCCTCCAGGGACAGGGTTCAGCTCTTGCGCTGCCTCTTACCTGGATCGAGCAGCAGATATCTGGCTCCTACCTGACCATTGACCAGATGGTTCAATCGGAGAATCAGCAACAGGCATCTGATCAGCTCTCCATAAGCAACAGCATAGGGAGTCTGCGCTTCCTGAGTGCCATGGACTGGCGCCAATTTGTCGATACAATGAGCGTTGTTGAGCAGACCCTGCGTAAAGATCCTGCCGGAGTCTATGAGAGGATGGATTTTACCACCCGGGATCAATACCGTCACGTTGTTGAGGAGGTGGCAAAGAAGAGCAAGATGTCCGAAGGTGAGGTGGCAGGTGAAGCAATAGAGCTGGCAAGAGAGAATCAAAAAAGAGCAAGGACAGAAGAGGAAATTGTCTGTAAAGATATTGCAGGAGACGGCACTATTGCAGAGAACTGTACTGCTGGGCAAGGTCGAGAAAGCAGTGACCGGGAAACCCATGTGGGCTTTTACCTTATCAGTGAGGGACTCTCCCAGCTTAAAGAGCGTGCTCAGATCAGGGGAAGAGCTATGGAGATGATTCTAAGAACCGGTCGCAGCTCTGCTCTGACACTCTATCTTGGCACGACTCTTCTCTTTACAGTGATCTTTGCCGCCTCTCTGCTGGCAAAGAGCCGTTCAGATGGTGGAGTTGAAGGCTTTCTGCTCTGGTTGGTTGGTATTCTCTCACTTCTTTGTGTAAGTCAGCTCTCAATAGCTCTGACCAATCTTATTGCAACACGTTTCAGAACTCCACACCCTCTGCCACGAGTCGATTTTTCCAGCGGCATTCCTTCAGAATATTCTACTCTTGTTGTTGTACCTACCATGCTGACAACCCCTGAGAATGTTGGAGATCTCATGGATGCTCTGGAGGTCAGATTCCTTGCAAACAGGGATAATAATCTCAAATTCGGGCTTATTACTGACTTTCTGGATTCTTCTGAGGAAAAACTTGCCGGAGACGAACCACTGCTACTGGTGGCACGGCAGAGAGTAGAAGAGCTGAACAGGAGATATCGGGAACAAGAGGGAAGAGAGATCTTTTTTCTCTTTCATCGACCCCGTCAATGGAATCAGCAGGAAGAGGTCTGGATGGGTTACGAGAGGAAACGGGGAAAGCTTGCGGAACTAAATCTGTTTCTCCGTGGTGGCTCAAGAGGAGGTTTCTCTCTTGTGGTTGGCAATACAGAAGCTCTGTCAGAGGTGAAGTATGTCATAACCCTGGACACAGACACAGAGCTTCCACGTGATTCAGCATGGCAGCTTGTGGGGGCAATGGCCCATCCCCTCAATCGCCCTCACTATGACGCCCAAATGGGGCGGATAGTCTCTGGATACGGCATCCTGCAGCCGCGTCTCTCCATAAGCCTGCCAGGTGTGAGCCGGTCGTTGTATGCCAGAATGTGGGGCAGTGATGCAGGTATTGATCCCTACACCCGTGTTGTCTCTGATCTCTATCAGGACATTTTCAGTGAAGGGTCGTTCATCGGCAAGGGAATATATGATGTTGACGCATTTGATCTGGTTCTCAAGGAGCGTCTTCCTGAGAACCAGATCCTGAGCCACGATCTTCTTGAAGGGTGCTATGCTCGATCAGGGTTCATAAGCGATGTTCAGCTGTACGAAGAGTACCCGTCACGCTACAGCTCGGACGTGAGCCGCCGTCGCAGATGGATTCGCGGGGATTGGCAGCTTCTGCGGTGGCTTTTCCCTGGCGTTCCAGGAAAAGAGACTCTATTTCAGAAGAATCCCATCTCTGCCTTATCCCGTTGGAAGATCTTTGACAACCTGCGGCGAAGCCTTGTACCTTCAGCACTATTACTCCTTCTTCTGCTTGGCTGGACAGTACTGCCGTCGCCATGGTTCTACAGTGCATCGATCATCGGGATTCTCCTGATCCCCTGCCTGATTACCTCTCTGATGGGAGTTCTCAAGAGTCCGGGTGACGCACGGATGAGCCAGCACCTTACAGAAGCAGCCCGCTCCACTGGCAGGGGCATCACGCAGGCTCTGTTTAACCTGCTCTGTCTGCCTCATGAGGCATATTACAGCACAACAGCCATTTTGCACACCCTGTGGCTCATGCTGATTTCAGGCAGGGGGCTCCTTGAATGGAACAGATCGGGTGATGCAGATCACACAGGGCACAGAGCTCTTTCTGACTCCTTCAGGAGCATGTGGATTGGACCAGCCATTGCCGTGTCAGTAGCTGCTTATCTAGTTCATGCCCGGCCTGAAGCTCTCTTTGCAGCTCTGCCCATCCTCACACTCTGGCTTGCCTCCCCCCTTGTCACATGGTGGATCAGCACCCCTCTGAGCCCAAGAAGAGCAGAACTCAGCGAAGATCAGACCATTTTTCTAAGAAAGCTTTCAAGAAAGACCTGGGCATTTTTCGAGACATTTATCACGCATCATGACCATTGGCTCCCCCCTGATAACTATCAGGAAGAGCCGGTTTCGGTGGCGGCCCACCGGACATCACCTACAAATATTGGGCTCTCACTTCTCTCAAATCTGTCAGCATGTGACTTTGGCTATATCTCTGTTGGTCAATTCATGGATAGAACGGCAAATACTCTCCATACAATGGGTCTGCTGGAGCAGTACCGTGGCCACTTCTACAACTGGTACGATACAGAATCTCTAAATCCTCTGCTGCCCATGTATGTCTCATCAGTTGACAGCGGAAACCTTGCCGCAACCCTTCTCACCTTACGGGCAGGAGTTATTGCCATTCCTGACGAGAAATTGAGCGGCAAACGCATTTTTGAGGGTCTGGCAGACACTGCAATGGTTCTTATGGATGTTATAGAAGAGCAAGAAAGATCACAAAAGCGTAATCAGGAGAGCCAGAAAGAGGATAAATTTGCAGCAGAGAAAAATTTTTCAGGAAAACGCATAGATGCAGAACTCGTTAAATTTACAGAGGAACTCAACTTACTAAGGGCATCTTTCCAACCGGACGGGACGATCTGGGCTCTGAGAGAGTCCCTTGCGTGGCTCGCAATCTCCTCAAGAGAGATTGCCCATAATTTTAAAGCCTCTCCAGAGAGAGATGCTACATCTAAGAGAGAAGTTGCAGATGAGATTAACAACTTTGATGAGAATGAGGTTGCAGCCTCTGAAAACTACAACGCCTCTGAGAATGGCGTTGCCTCTGCCATCACCTCTGAGAACTGTGCTGCCTGGTGGGCACTAGCTCTTGAAAAACAGTGCAGATCTGCTCTCCATGAGCTTGACCTGCTTACCCCCTGGGCTCAACCGCTCTCTTTGGAACCGCCTCTTGGTGAGTCATACTGCATCAGAGAGTTCCCATCTCTCGGAGATATCCCTACGTTGCGCCAGCTGGCCTGCCTTGATGAGAAGGTGTTACCCATGATTGAAAAGAGGCGACGGTTGTGTGCCATACCAGATGGGAGAGATCAACCTGATAAGAAACAGCATACAGATGAGAGAGAGCAGGAGGAGACAGAGAAGATAGGAGGTGAAAAAGAGCAGATTGATAACTTAAAAGAGGTAAGAGCACTTGATAAGCTAAGAGATCTGATAATCAGATCAAGCCTTGATGCAAGAGAGCGGATTAACCGTCTTGAAGAGCTTGCTCTCCACGCAGGAGAGCTTGCAAATAAGATGGAGTACCAGTTTCTATACGACCAGACGCGCCATCTGCTCTCTATCGGTTACAACGTAAGCGATGGCAGGAGGGACGAGAGTTACTACGACCTGCTTGCTTCAGAGGCGAGACTTACAAGCTTTGTTGCCATTGCACAAGGAGAGCTTCCTCAGGAGAGCTGGTTTGCCCTTGGCCGTCTTCTGACCAATGCAGGAGGAGAGCCGACTCTCCTCTCATGGAGTGGCTCCATGTTTGAATACCTAATGCCTCTTCTGGTAATGCCAGCCTACGAACATACACTGCTCGGCCAGAGCTGCAAGGAGGCTGTGGCAAGACAGATCCACTATGGAAAGGAGTGCGGAGTACCGTGGGGTATTTCAGAATCAGGCTACAACATGACAGACAGCCATCTGAATTACCAGTACAAGGCTTTTGGTGTCCCTGGTCTTGGTCTCAAACGGGGGCTTGAAGGAGATCTGGTCATTGCACCCTATGCCTCTGCTCTGGCTCTGATGGTTGCACCTGAAGAGGCCTGCCGCAATCTTGAGGAGCTTGCATCTCATGGTTTTCAGGGTAAATATGGTTTTTATGAGGCTATTGACTACACCCCGACTCACCTGCCCCAGGGTCATACAAACGCTGTGGTTAGATCCTTCATGGCCCACCACCAGGGTATGACCTTTCTCTCTCTTGCATCTCTGCTGCTTGATCACCCGATGCAAAGACGGTTCGAGGCAGATCCCATGTTTAAGGCAACAGTGCTGCTTCTTCAGGAGCGCCTTCCAAAGGCCACAGCCATCTACTCATCAGCAGAGGAGATCTCAGGAAGAGATTCCATTGTCAATCCTTTGGAAGAGAAGGCCCTACGTCTCTACACCACCCCGGACACGCCCGTACCAGAGGTGCAGCTTCTCTCCAACGGCAGATATAATGTGATGGTCACCAATGCTGGAGGCGGCTACAGTCGCTGGAAAGAGCTGGCAGTGACGCGCTGGCGTGAAGACACCACCTGCGATAACCTGGGTTCATTCTGCTATATACGCGATATATCAAGCAGGCTCTTCTGGTCAACGGCATATCAACCAACACTTAAGGAACCCAGAGAGTACGAGGCGATATTCTCAGAGGGGAGAGCTGAGTTCCGCCGACGGGATGGGGATTTTGATACCCATACAGAAATAGCTGTCTCACCTGAAGATGATATTGAGCTTCGCAGAGTAACAGTTACCAACCGCTCCAGGAGTCGCAAAACAGTTGATATTACAAGTTACGCGGAAGTTCTGCTTGCACCTCCAGCTGCTGATGAACTCCATCCAGCTTTCAGTAATCTCTTTGTTCAAACAGAGATAATCAGAGACCAGGGGGCGATAATGGCTACCCGCAGACCCCGTTCAAGTGACGAACAGCCTCCATGGATGTTTCATTCAATAGCAGTACACGGCACACAGATGGGTGAGATATCATATGAGACTGACCGCATGAGGTTTATCGGCCGGGGGAACACTCTGGTATCACCTGAAGCAATGGTCAGTCTCTCTCCACTCTCTGGCAGTGAAGGGGCTGTGCTTGACCCTGTCGTGGCCATCCGTTGTCAGATCACCCTTGAACCAGAAACATCAACAGCAGTAAACTTTATCACAGGCGCCTGCCAAAGCCGGGATATATGTATGGCTCTTGTAAAAAAATACCAGGACAGGTATCTGGCTGATCGCGTTTTTGAGCTGGCATGGACGCATAGCCAGGTACTTTTGCGACAGATAAACGCGACTGAAGCAGATGCGCAGATCTACGGACGGCTTGCCTCCCCGATTATCTACGCCAGCTCCACGCTTCGTGCAAGATCCAGCCTTCTTTTAAAGAACTTCAGGGGGCAATCAGGCCTCTGGGGCTACTCAATATCAGGCGATCTGCCGATAGTTCTGCTCAGAATTGCAGAGCAGACAAATATGATGCTGGTGCGTCAGCTTATCCAGGCCCACGCATACTGGCGCCTCAAGGGTGTGGCTGTCGATCTTGTGATCTGGAACGAAGATTGTGCAGGTTACCGGCAGATTATTCACGACCAGATCATGGGGCTGATTGCCGCTGGAGTTGAGGTTAGTCTTACAGATCGGCCAGGTGGCATCTTTGTAAGAAATGCTGAGCAGATATCAGAGGAGGATCGCATCCTGTTCCAGGCGGTTGCACGCGCCATCATAAGCGATAAACGGGGAACTCTTGCAGAGCAGATGCCAAGACGTACCCCTGTGGCACCGGCAACCCCGGCAATCACAGTCAGCCGCAGCCACAGATACATTCAGCCGGAGGTGGCAGCGATGCCCCGTGAAGATCTGATCTTCTTTAATGGAACTGGGGGATTCACACCAGACGGTCGTGAGTATGTTATATCAACAAGCAGCAGCCAGGTGACACCGGCACCGTGGGTCAATGTTCTTGCCAACCCCTATTTTGGCACAGTTATCTCGGAAAGCGGCTCTGCCTATACGTGGAGTGAAAATGCCCACGAGTTCCGCCTAACGCCATGGCACAACGATCCGGTAAAAGACTCCTGCGGAGAGGCATTTTACCTTCGTGATGAAGAGCGGGGCCACTTCTGGTCACCCATGCCATATCCGGTAAGGGGTGCCACACCCTATGTAACCAGACACGGATTTGGGTATACTGTGTTTGAACATACAGAGCGGGGCATCAGCTCGGAGGTGTGGGTATATGTAGCCATGGATGCACCTGTCAAGTTCACTGTGCTCAAGGTGCGCAACCGTTCCGGCCGTTCCAGACGACTCTCTGTGAGCGGCTTTGCTGAGTGGGTGCTGGGAGATCTGAGATCCAAAACAGTGATGCACATCACCTCTGAGGTGGATACTCAAAGCGGAGCACTGCTTGCACACAACCGTTATAACGCTGAATTCGGCAACCGGGTTGCCTTCTTTAACGTGGATCATGCCACCAGGACAGTGAGCGGTGACCGGGCAGAGTTTCTTGGCCGCAACGGCACGCTTGCCAACCCGGCAGCCATGAACCGCTCGCACCTCTCCGGCAGAACAGGAGCTGCGCTTGACCCATGCGCTGCTATTCAGGTGGCATTTGATCTCTACGACCAAGAGGAGAGAGAGATTGTCTTCACCCTTGGTGCCGGGCAGGATGCCAGTGATGCCGCAGCTCTTGCCAGCCGTTTCCGTGACTCTGCTGCTGCACGCAAGGCACTTGAAGCTGTATGGGAGTATTGGCGCCACACTCTCGGCGCAGTACAGGTGGAGACACCAGACCCATCTGTCAATCTCATTGCCAATGGCTGGCTCATGTACCAGACAATAGTATGCCGACTCTGGGGACGAAGCGGCTACTATCAATCTGGTGGAGCATTTGGTTTCAGGGATCAGTTACAGGACACGATGAGCCTTATCCACGCTGAGCCCCACATTGTGCGCAAGCACCTGCTCCTATGTGCGTCACGCCAGTTTTCAGAAGGGGATGTGCAGCACTGGTGGCATCCGCCAGCTGGAAGGGGGGTGCGAACCCTCTGTTCTGATGATTTTCTATGGCTCCCTCTGGCAACGTGCCGCTACGTCAAGAGCAGTGGTGACACAGGAATACTTGATGAATCAATTCGCTTTATCAAGGGCCGTGATCTAAAGCCTGAGGAGGACTCCTACTATGATCTGCCCTCAGAATCAGAGGAGATGGCCACACTGTACGATCACTGTGTGCGGGCTATTTTAAGAGGTCTTAATTTTGGCATGCACGGCCTTCCACTGATCGGCTCAGGTGACTGGAACGACGGAATGAACATGGTGGGCCACAAAGGCAAAGGAGAGAGTCTCTGGCTGGCTTTTTTCATGTGTGATCTGCTCTCCCGCTTCTCTGAAATTGCACTCCTTCGTGGTGATCTGAACTTTGCCAGAGAGTGCAAAAGAGAGGTTGAAAGGCTGCGCAGTAATATTGAACAGCACGGCTGGGATGGAGAGTGGTACATCAGAGCATTTTTTGATGATGGCACCCCGATCGGATCGGCAGAGAGCCCTGAATGCAGGATTGACTCAATAGCACAGAGCTGGTCAGTTCTTTCACAGATGAGTTGCCCTCCTTCAGACAGGAATGGCTACGAGCGTTCGCAAATGGCAATGGAGTCGCTGGACAGGTATCTGGTGCGCAGAGATGATGCCCTGATCCAGCTTCTGGCTCCACCCTTTGACAGATCAAACCTCAATCCTGGTTATATAAAAGGATATGTTCCAGGTGTGAGGGAGAACGGAGGTCAATATACCCACGCTGCTATCTGGGCAGCCATGGCATTTGCAGAGCTGGGTGACAGCAGACGTGCCTGGGAACTCCTCTCAATGATCAACCCTGTGAACCACGGGAAGTCAGCAGAGGGGATCCAGAGGTACAAAGTCGAGCCCTACGTTATAGCAGCAGATGTCTATGCTGTTTTTCCACACACAGGCCGGGGCGGATGGACATGGTACACAGGTTCCGCTTCATGGATGTACCGTCTTATACTGGAGTCAATCTTGGGGCTCAAGCTTGAAGTTGACAGGCTCTCTTTCAAACCATGCATCCCCGCTGACTGGAGTGGCTTTACAGTTCACTACCGCTTTCGCGAAACTATCTATCACATAAGCGTTCTGCAAAAGCAGCAGGGTCTGAAGCAGGCAGGTGAACAGGAGAGCAGGAGAGAATCTTCTGAAAAAGGGGAGTCAACTGTAAAAGTGGATGGGGTGATGCAGCAGGGCAAGGCAATAACACTTGTTGATGATGGTAAAGAGCATAAGGTGGAGGTGGTCATCTCTGGAGATAGGGGGGAAATAGCGTACCCGACAGTCAAACCCTGAAGAGGGACTGGAGGGGTCTTAAGGCTATTTGCGAAAAATAGTTTCCCATGCTTTCCAAGCTCAAAGTTCACTGATTAATTTATATCTTTGAGCTGCTGGTATATTGCTGCATGCAAATAGCCCAAGTTCTTTTGTCAATGATATTTTTGAACCTCTTCACAGAAATCCCTGAATGCCGACTCCAGAGAGTCAAACAGAACTCTTATCTCTTCAATCTCCATGTGATAACGGGCTTTATACTCAATCTTCTCTGCAATTTCCGATAGTATGCATGCCCCGATACTGAGCGCCATCCCTTTGAGTGAATGGGCACTGAAATAGATCTTCTCCACCTCTTCTCTCTCTATTTCCACACTGAGATCAGATAAGATATCTGGAACTCTCTCTAAGAATGCAGAGATCAGACTATTATAAAACTCAATTTCACTTCCAACCCTCAAAAGCAGAGCATCCCGGTCAAAAACCTCAGGGTTTCTCTCACGCTTCTCTCTTTCACGGTTAAGCTCAGACTCTTCTGCTCTCTTTTCAAGGCTGGAAGATAGAAACCTCCTTATAGCATTTACAATATCCTGGGGTCTGAAAGGTTTGGAGAGATAGAAATCCATCCCTTCAGAGATACATCTCTCCCTGTCACCTTTAAAAGCATCTGCTGTCAAGGCAACAATCGGGGTGTGTCCTCTTCCATTTTCATACTCCCTGATCTTACGGGTCGCTTCAAACCCGTCCATCTCCGGCATGTGAATATCCATGAAAATAAGATCAATCTCCTCATGCTCGGCAAATTTTTTCACAGCCTCCTTTCCATTGGATGCCTCTATCACCCTGAACCCCATCTTAGTGAGGTTTCCGCTGATAATCATCATGTTTATCGGGTTATCTTCGGCAATGAGAATAGTTCCTGCATAAGTATCGACAGCTGATCTCTCCAACCCCGCTGACCAGCTGACAGGCCACTCTTCTCCATATCTCTTTTCTCCCCTCTCTCCAGAGAGGAAAGCAAGCTGCTTTGCAACCGGTAACTTAAGATTAACACTGAATGTGGTACCTCTGCCTGGTTCACTTTTAACACTTATAGTGCCTCTCATCATCTCAACAAGCCTTCTGGATATGGCAAGGCCAAGACCGGTACCGCCATATTTGCGGGTTATAAAGTCATCAGCCTGGGTAAAGCTTTCAAAAATGGTGGCAAGCTTATCTTCAGGAATACCAATGCCTGTATCCTGCACAGAGATGTTGAGTGGTAATCTCTCATACCCATCCTCTTTACAGTCACCCTGCTGTTCACTGTTGCTCTCCTGCTGCCGGGAGGCTACAACAAGGGTTATCTCCTTACTCTGCTGATGGCTCCTCTCCTGACTACTGTATGAACTGCCATGATGGCTCCTCTCCTGACTACTGTATGAACTGCCATGATGGCTCCCCTCCTGACTACTGTATGAACTGTCAGATTTAGAGACTGAAACCTTAACCTCACCCTGTTCCGTAAATTTAACTGCATTACCTGTCAGATTCAATATTATCTGACGGATTCTTACAGGATCGCCAATAAAGATCTCAGGAAGGTCAGGCTCAATCTCTGTGCGCAGTAGAATCCCCTTTGCACTTGCCCTGTGGCTCATCATGAAAACACTCTTTTCAACTACATCCCTGAGGTTGAACTCAATATGCTCAAGCCTTAATCTGTCAGCCTCTATCTGGGATATATCCAAAATATCATTAATAATATCCAGAAGTGCGTAGGCAGAATATCTGAGAGGCTCAAGATAACTCTTCTGTATATCTGTAACATCTGTTATCAGAAGCAGATCTGTAAGGCCGATGATCCCGTTCATGGGGGTGCGGATCTCATGGCTCATCACTGCAAGAAACTGGCTTTTACTCAGATTGGAGGACTCTGCAACCACTCTTGCAGACTCTGCTGCCAGCTTGGCCTGATTGAGCTCTTGTTCCATCTGCTTGCGGTCAGTTATATCCTGATTAACAACCACAGCCCCCTCTATTTTACCATTTTTATCTGTAAGAGGCATGGCCCAGTTAAGAAGAGTTTTTCTGGTGCCATCAAACGACTCAGCTTCAATCTCCTCATCATGTGAGACCTCTCCTGTGGCAAGAGCCCTGCCGCCAGCCCAATCTTCAGGCCTGATCGCCTCCCCTGTTGCTGCCCACCACACTTTATACTCACCGTACTCTTCAGGGCCGATATAACAGATCTGTGACCATATCTGATGACCTGTCCGGTTTCCATAGATAACTGTTCCGCTTCTGTCTATGATCCAGACACCAACTGGCAATATCTCAAGCACTCTTCTGAACCTTCTCTGATTTTCCAGCAGAGCCTCCTCCATTGCCTTGCGTTCTGTAATGTCACGCACTATTGCCCACATCCCAGCAGGCTCCTGATTCTGATCAACCATCAGAAATGTACGCAGCTCAACAGGAAAAAGAGTTCCATCTTTTTTCCTGCACTCTTTCTGATAAATATCAGAGTACCCCCTGGTAAGAATCTGCTCTTTGACAATACGCTCTTCAACAGCACGCCACTTTTCAGGGGTACGCTCTTCATATCTGCAATTTCTGAGTTCCTCCTTGGTGTAACCCATCATGGACTCATAAGAGTAGTTTGTCTCAATA
>Ga0209800_10001577_pt1 | contig 23081 bp, 24 predicted proteins | sample Higcelweek8metaG_FD_187174 | JGI IMG/M metagenome (GOLD analysis project Ga0209800, IMG submission 187174) | Freshwater pond sediment microbial communities from the University of Edinburgh, under environmental carbon perturbations - High... | ecosystem: Environmental > Aquatic > Freshwater >...
ATAAAGTAGACTTTATATATTCCGGTGGGCGCAAAAAAATAAATATCGCTATTATCTGATAATGCTGATTTTACAGGCGGCTGTAAACTGGTCATTGTAACTTGCGGTTCTCAATAACCCGATGAAAAACTCATTACAATCTTTTCTTGAGGTGGTTTTCGGAATCTCCTTTTAGCGTTGCGGATGGGAACATGAAGAGCAGTTTCATTGCGTCGAAGATACTTCTGATCACTTTGCCCGTTCTCATTTTCTGCCTGATATACCTCCCCTTTTTATTACAGAAACCATTGATCATCTTCCCGGGAAACTCGACATTCGGCTACAGAGTCACTGACAGAAATGACGGGGGAATGTCCGTCATAACAGACGAAGTCAATATGCCCGGTGAAATCGGCATAAGCTATGTGCTAAAAGAGGGGTATCCCTTCCCTTACGTGGGGCTTGGAATCTTTCTTTCGGCACAGCAGGATCTTTTTCTGACACGGAATGACTCACTTGTTATAGAGGCAAGATCCGGCCGCAGGACATCACTGAAGGTCAATCTGATGACTGACGTCAAAGATCCGGCAGAAGATTCCACCGTAAAAGAAAGAGGAAAGAAAAACGGCAAGCCATATATATTCCCTTTTTTAAGCCTGAATGAGAAATCTGCCGGAAAACAAAGCGGAGAATTACCAGTTGGCGGCAATATATCAAAACCTTCATACAGCTATTTCACCTCGGTGATCGACGTGGAATACAAATACAGAAAAATCGTAATACCCGCATCGGATTTTTTTGTTCCCGAATGGTGGTTAATAAAAAATAAAATAAATAAAACAGAAAGCGGAAGGGTTTACAATCACCCTTTGAAAATAGTCGAGATACTTACCAGTTCTGTAGATATTCTTGAATCACCGCTTGATTTCAGAATACGGTATATCGCCATAAAGCGCAATACCGTATTCCCTCTGTACTGCGCACTGATTTCCTCGGCACTGACTTTTATCGCTCTTCTCCTTTTTTCACAATTTTACCGTTTTCAAAAAGCCGTGCATGAGGCGCAGAAAACCATTAGGATGCACAAGAACCTTGATCTCGGCAACGAACAGGAGTATCAGGCAGGTAAACTTTTCGATTACATGTCTGCGCATTACCTGGATCCTTACATCACGGTGACTCAGGTAGCGGAGGATCTTGACATTTCAGTTTATAAAATTCCCAAAATGATTTATCAATACACATCTCTTTCATTCAAGCAGTACTTGAATCTCCTTCGGATTGAGGAAGCGAAAAAACAGCTGATAGACAGTGACAGCAAAATCATAGATATCGCCTACGCGCTGGGATACAATTCCATTGCCCATTTCAATAAACAGTTCAAATTGCATGCGTCAATCTCTCCGAAAGAATTCAGAAAGAGAAAATAAGTGCCGCAGCCGGGAAAAAAACTCCTCACGGCAAAAGTGTATGTTTCTTCAAAATAAGAGGCAGTAATAATTCCGGATTAATCGAGTAATCGGATCATACGATGGTCATGAATTATTCGGAGGAAGTATGAGATGTATTGCAACAGCGGTCTTAATTACCGCAATGTTCTTCTCCTGCTCGAAAGCTGAAGATCGGTCGGATGTTGCGGGAACTCCCGGACAAAAGAAAATCTGCGCCCTGACTTTTGATGACGGACCGAGTGCGGATGCGGAACTCACCGCGCTTGTACTTGATAATTTGAAGAAGCACGATGTCCGCGCAACGTTCTTTCTCATCGGTAAGAATCTGAACGCTGACACAAAGCCTGTTGTCCAACGCATGGTCGCAGAAAAACATCAGATCGGAAATCACGGGTGGAGCTCTGACAAAATGACGTTCATGAGCGCCGAACAGGTGAAGGACGCTGTCAACAGAACCAATGCCGTGATAAAACAGTACTCAGGAGTCACTCCGAAATTTTTCCGAGCGCCTCATCTTGCCGCAAACCGAATCATGTACTCAGCGATTGATCTTCCCTTTGTCAGCGGAGTTCTCGGGTACGACTGGCGGGGAGGCGGCTGCGACACGGAAGAAAAGATTGTCGAAAAAATTATGGGGACAGTGCAGGACGGGGCAATCATTCTTCTGCATGATGTCCAGCCCAAACCGCATCCCACTCCCGGGGCGGTAGATGCTCTCATAATTGAACTCAAGAAACAAGGCTATGAATTAGTGACCCTGAGCGAGCTTTTCAAACGCAAGGGCATCAAACCCGATGCTTCGTCGGAATTTATGTATGTCTATGTAGAGTGATCAGCGTGATTCGCCGAAGAGCCGCTCGACGTACGCCTGTTCTTCGGCGTCGATGCCGAGCCCTTCGATATGAACAGCCGACCCTGTACGGGATGCGATACGGGCAAGCGAATCATAGAGGCTCATGCGGACTTCGCGGCTTTGATCCGGCAGAAGTGCCGTCAGAAGGGGAATCTCACGGGCACTGCCCGACTCACCGAGAGCGCGAACCGCACTTTTTTTCAGCGTTACATCGCTGCTGGAGAGAAACTGAACAAGAAAATCAGAACTCACTGGACTGCCGATCTCGCCGATTATGCCGAGTATAAGCGGCGTGGTCTGCTGATCAGCCTCTTTAAGTGCGGAATACAGATACGGCAGTGCATTGTGCCCGATAGTGATACAGAGAGTCTGAAGCGTCGTGAGAAAAAGAAGAGACCTTCCTTTGGCCTCAGCCAATTCCTTTATGATGTCCGGAAGCACACTTGCCCCGAACGACAGGATAAGTTCCTCAACGAGATGGCGCACGATGACACTGCCATGCATCAGCAGTGAAAAAAGCTGATCGAGGATTTCGAACCGCATAAGATGCGCATTTTTCACATGTGTGATCAGATACGCCAGAAACTCACTGTCGGTATCTGAAAGAAATTCGTACAGTACGCGCCTGCTCTCATCACTATCATTTTTTGTAAGGAACAGTACAATCGACCTTTTGAAGGCGGCATCATCATCATTGACAAAGTGACAGAACAGAGAGAGAGAACCGGGAGCAATTGTCACTTTTTCCCATTGGGAGGATAGCGCGAAGTAGAGATTCTCTTCGTTAACGTTTGAGAACTGGTAAGACAGCGAGGACAGCATTTGCACCGTATGCTTTCTGATGATTGAGTGCGGTGAATAGAGAAGCGATACAAGAAAGAGACCCTCCTCGCGGGGGGCGATCCTGAACAGTGCTTCAAGGGATTCAAGGCGCGCGATGGAATTGCCGGTAATCTTGCTGCGCAAAAGCGGAAGTGCTTCGGTATCACCGATATCCGCAAGCGCCCGTGCGAAAATCGGGTTGTCTGTTCTCTCAAAGAGAAAGCAGAAGGTGGGTACGGCGCTCGTCTCTTTTATTTCACCGAGGGCGCTCACCACGTTGTACTGGATCTCACCCTTATCGTCATAGATCTGATTAAGAAGGTATTTTGAAGCGATCCTGCCGATAGAGGCAAAAGCTCTCGCCAGATGGCTTTTTTCTTCAATTGAAAGATCTGAGCGCGAGACAAGTATATCAAGCAGATAACGGATACTGTCCTCTGTCTTGATCGTCGAAAGAGAAATGGCCGCTCTTTCAAATGAAACACCCCTGGCGGAGGTCAGTTTGCTGTAATACCAGTAGGCCCTGAAAGAGTCAAACATCGCCGCCTCATTGCAATTCATTTAAACGCTTTTCGATATATTCCAGCTTTGCAATCATTTGCGCAATGCTTTTTTCCAGTTTTTCTTTTTCAAGAACGAGCTTTTTTTTGGGATCTTCGGGTTCAAGCGGCTGCTCATAACGGTCGGGACTGATTATATTCGTCTTTACGACCGGAGTACTCTGCCCCTCCTTGTACGCGTCGATTACTTCAGTACGCAGATCCGCGTCCTTGATGCGTGAGGCGACCTTCATCGCGTCGAAACCTACTGAGGTGTCCAGGTCATACTGATGGCTGCGGATACACGCGGTGGCATCATTTCTGCCGAAACCGAGCTCGCGGTCGAGGTAGTCCTCATACGCGGCCCCGCTCTCAGTACACAGTGCAAAGGCCTCAAGAAGCGCATTGCCGAAGTTTTTCATTAAGTCACCGTGCGGTGTCAGATATGTCCTGCGAATTCTGTCGGTGAGCTCGAGAAACCGGGGATCCTTCTTGAAGATGTTTGTATAGATGCCCTTTTTTTCCGCATCAGCCAGCAGCTGATGAAAGATGCTCCAGTACTGGGTGGTATGAGATTTCGAGGATACGACAGCTGAGGTCATTGTGAAGTGGATATGATGGGCAAACTCATGAAGGGCGGTATACAGATACTGCCCTTCCGAGGAGAAATTTTTGTTGTGAAGAATGATGAGTGACTCATCCGGTTTGTAAAGGCCGTGTACCTTACGGCTCATCTTTCCGGAAAATATCAGATCAAAGGGAGGTACGTCATTGCGAACCTCCAGAAGCTTTTTCTTTACCGTTTCCTGATCCATCATCCACACTCTCGGCTGCTTTCTGTTCTGCTGCGGGGGGATTACTGTCACTATTCTGCACTGGCTCAGGTTTCTCAACTGTACGCATCGGCAGGGATGAAGCGGCCGGCTGTTCTTTCGACGCACTGATCGTGCCCGAACCGTTGATCCTGGTCTTTAACTCGGGCGAACCCAGATAGGTGACAGACCCGGCGCCATTCAACTCAACATCGAGAAATTCTTCAACATATAATTCGGTATTGCCGTGCCCCATGAGGCGGACAACTGCGCGCTGCGCACGAAGCTGCTGTGCAGCCACATCCGCCATTCCCGTTATTGACACACGGATCGTCTCGCATTCACCGCGAAGATTTACGATTGCATTGCCCCCGAGACGAAGCTCAATGGTTCCTCCCTTTATATCCAGATCACATTTCGCCTTACCGGATATATTCACCGCCAGTCGCTCTATCGGAAAAGTTCCCTCGTTTGAGACTCTCGCCATGCCGTCTATTTCGATGCGGTTAAGGTCGGGAAGCGTGATAAAGAATTCCGGGACATTTTCTGTTACAAAATCATGATCGTATGAGATTTCCATCTCTTCATCATCAATCTCAACATCCATGATACGCATGATATTCTCTTCGGCCCTGATAGTCATGGAGTGCTGCTGACCGTGAACAAAATGAATTATTCCCTTGCCGGAGAGCGTCACAGAATGAAAAGGGGCAAGATCTTTGGAGACCTCTTTGACAGAACCGGAACCCCGTACCGTCATCCCCGAGCATGCAAAAACCGAAAGAAAAATCAGCAAAACAAAAAGAGCATTTCGTATATTCATGACTACCTCACAGAATGGTGACCCGCGCACAAAATACCGTAATTCGGCCACATCATACTCTTTAACAATGATGCGGCTAAAAGTGATAATTATTTTTAGGAGTAGCGAATAAAGTGCGCAGCCGGGAAGAGAGCCTCAAAATCCCGCGATACTTAGAAAAAACTCATGAATAAGGGGGGAATCGGTCAGCTCCGGGTGGAAACTTGCGGCAAGGATCGTCCCCTGCCGCACCATCACCGGAAGATTCTCGTACGTGATCAGGGTAGAAACGGAGCTTCCCATCCGGGTAATCTGAGGGGCCCGGATAAAAAGCGAAGGCACTTTCTGATTTTGAAAATCCAGTTCTGTTTCAAAACTTGAGGTCTGCCGCCCGTAGGCATTTCGGGCGACCGTGATATCGAGCACCTGCAGAAGAGGCTGTGAAAAAGTGGCTGCCTCTTTTGCGAGAAGTATCATTCCCGCACAGGTGCCGAAGACGGGCAATCCATATGAAATCAAGCTTCGCAGTTCATCAAGCATGCGGTGCTGCACGAGAAGTTTCCCGATTGTCGTGCTTTCCCCCCCGGGAATAATGAGCGCCGTCACCCCGCGGATCTCGTCGAGCGTCGTTACGGGAGCACAGGGAGCGCCGATCCGGCGCAGCGACCTGAGATGCGCGTCGAAGCCCCCCTGCAGCGCTAGCACGCCGAGACGTTTCATGACTTACCAGCCGCGAAGTGCGAGGCGCTGGTTATCGTTAAGCTCGCGCACGTCCACGCCCGGAATAGGCTCGCCGAGATCGGCGGAGAGTTCCGCGAGCTTCTTCGCGTCGTTGTAGCATGCAACCGCTTCGACGATCGCCTTGGCGCGCTTGTCGGGATTCGACGACTTGAAGATACCGGAACCGACGAAGACCGATTCGGCACCGAGTTTTACCATAAGCGCGGCATCCGCAGGGGTCGCGACGCCGCCTGCCGAAAAATTGGGAACGGGAAGCTTTCCCGTCTGCGCGACTTCGCAGACGAGATCATAAGGGGCGCCGAGTTCCTTTGCAAAGCTCATCAGCTCATCTTTTCGTAAAGTCGTGAGTCTTCTTATCTGATCCATGAGGGTGCGCATATGCCGCACCGCCTCGATTACATTGCCCGTACCGGCCTCGCCCTTGGTGCGGATCATCGCGGCGCCTTCGCCGATTCTGCGAAGCGCCTCTCCCAGATCGCGGCAGCCGCAGACAAAGGGAACTTTAAAATCATGTTTGTAGACATGAAACTGATCGTCGGCGGGGGTAAGCACTTCGCTCTCGTCGATAAAATCGACCTCGAGCGCCTCGAGAATTTCAGCTTCGACGAAGTGTCCGATGCGGCATTTTGCCATGACGGGAATCGAGACAGTATCCTGTATCTCTTTGATAATCACGGGATCCGACATACGGGCGACGCCGCCCTGCACGCGAATATCGGCCGGCACGCGCTCAAGCGCCATAACGGCGATCGCGCCCGCGCTCTCGGCGATCTTCGCCTGCTGCGCGTTGGTGACGTCCATAATAACGCCTCCCTTCAGCATCTCCGCAAGACCCACCTTTGTACGCCAGGTCGCCACCTGCCGCTGTGACCATAACATTTCGCTCATCGCACACCTCCGAATCTATCAATTGCGGGTAAAAGATTGCCCCGCCTGTTTTCCGCAATGATCTGTCTGAATCTGTGATCCTGAAAAGCTATTGCCGTATACGTCAAGAACTTCATTTGGGGGCCTCGAAAAATTACCTTCCGCTATGATTATGCTGCGGTTTATCCCGGAATTTTTCGAGGTCCGGGTTGAAAAGATTAATTATTCGAGATTCCCATTTGTAAAAAATTCAAAACGGGGGGAATGTGTGTCAAAAAATCATGCTGCTCCAGTTAGCGGTCTCCGGCGGCGGCAAAAGGAGATTTGTCATCGGATATTGAATGAAAATACTGATTTTTCGAGTTGAACATAATTTTATTGACGAAAAGCAATCTGATTGTTTTTTCACCATAAATATGCGGCAAAAGTATGAAAACTCTAATTTTTCCGACTGAAGAGCTGCGGATATTCTTTCGCAACGGACGTTTTTTATTATTATTTTATTTTAACTATTGGAGAAAACAGCTTATGTATAGAAAAGAGATAAAAGTAATTGATTGCACGGTTCGTGACGGCGGACTGATGAACAACTGGCAGTTTTCAGATGCATTTGTCCGGGGAGTTTACAATTCACTGGTTGAAGCGGGGATCGACTATATGGAGATCGGCTACCTGAGCAGCAAGGATGCATTCGATGACAAGGTGGTCGGCCCCCTCAAATTCTGCGAGGAGAAATATCTTCGAAAGATAGTCGGTGACAACAATACCGGGTTAAAGCTTTCTGCCATGGCGGATATCGGCCGGATCCGCCCCGAAGAGATTCCGCAAAAAAGCGAGACAGTACTTGATATGATCCGCGTCGCCTGTTATGTACACCAGATGGACAAGGCGATTTATCTTGCCGAGCACTGCATGGATAAGGGCTTTGAGGTTACGATCAATCTTATGGCTCTTTCAAAGGTGATGGAACGCGATCTCGACGAAGCGCTCTCCGATGTGGCAAAATCACGCGTGCCGGTCTTTTATCTGGTCGACAGTTTCGGAAGCATGTATTGCGAACAGATCGAGGATTACGCCCGGAAATATCATGCCGCACTTCCCGGAAAGACGATCGGGATTCATGCTCATAACAATATGCAGCTTGCATTCTCGAATACGATCACCGCAATTATACAGAATTGCAACTATCTTGATGCCACTATGCTCGGTCTGGGACGCGGCGCCGGCAATTGCCCGCTTGAGGTTCTCGTCTCGTTTCTGAAAAATCCCAAGTACCGTCTGCGTCCGATTGTTCAGGCAATCCAGGATCATGTCGCACCAATGCAGGATTCCATCAGCTGGGGTTACCAGATTCCCTACATGATCAGCGGTGCGATGAACGAACATCCCCGCGAATCGATGGCATGGATGGAGTCGGACAAAAAGAAGGATATAGTCGGATTTCTGCAGAGCATGCACGACAGTGCGACCCTCGAGTAGTTCAGAGAAGAGCGGTCTTTCAGGCCGCTTTTTTATTAACTGATCGCCGATTTTGCCGCCGCAAATATCGCTTGACCACCTCACTGAAATTCACTATCAAAAACGAAAACATCGCCGGAAGATCTCGAAAAATTACTTCACCAGGATTTCGCTGCGTTTTGGCAGAAATTGTACGGGATCTGAGTTGTATAGGTATTTTTTAAGGTCTCTATCATCGATAAAGCGCAAGGCTTTGTCTCATATTTCTAAGGAGCTAAATAAATGAAAAAGTCTCTTGGTGTAACATTTACCGCGCTGCTGTTCATCATTCTGTTCACCGCCGCATTTCTTCTTTCTCTCGGTTATGGCGCGATAGTTATTTTTGCACAGGGTGACCCCGGTGCCTCATTCTGGCTTAAGGCAATTGTCGCAGTATTCGGCTTTCTGTTTCCGAAGATGAAAATATTCATCCTCATAGCCGTTCTTGCCTCCGGGGCCGGACTGATGGCCTCAATTGCCCTTATGATGCGGATCTCATGGTCACGTTTTCTTTTTATACTTATTTCGCTGGGACTTTTCGTCTGGTATCTTTTCAGGCTGTATGTCATTTACACAAACGCGCCGATGTTTGTTTCAGTGAAGGCGATTTTCGGTACTAACCCCGCCACAAGACTTCTCTCACTCATATATTTTGCGGGCGCGATAGTCATCTGCGTGTTCGAGATTTTTTTACTTTTCGTAATCAAATCTTTGACATCGAAGCGGGCTTCACAGGATTTCTCGGCAAAAACTGAATAGAACCGCAGAACACGGTTTCTGTCTGGTCTAAAAGAGAGAGGGGGAACACCATGAATAATCAGATGCCGAAGAATATCTCAATTGAAGAGTCTTCCGGAACTTTAACTATTATCTGGCGATGGTTCTCTTTCATCCATGTTTTTCTTCTCTTCTTTTCTCTTATCTGGAATTTTATGACCTTCGGTTATTACACGGGAGTCTTCTATTCGATATACAAAAATGGTGAAGGCTTTATTTTAGGAGCGGCCGAGATCATTGCTCTGGCCTTCCCTGTCCTGCACGTAATTATAGGGATAGCCCTTCTCTATTATGCTATCTGCGGTTTTATAAACAAAACAAGAATCTCGGTTACTTATGAAAATATTGAAGTTACCCACCGTCCCCTGGCCTGGTTCGGCGAAAAGAAAGTTTCCGTTCACGACATCAGGCAGATCTATTGTGAAAAAATACGAGGCAGGAAAGGTGGTGTTTCATATAATGTGACGGTGATAACCAATAGCTTTGAAAAGATAAAATTACTGACGGGACTTTTGATAGCTGAGCAGGCCGCGTTTATAGAAAATACCATTGAACAGCGTCTCGGTATTGCAGATGCTCCAGTTGAAGGAGAGCACAAGCTGCCGCACAACATCAGTGGATATTAATTTATCGCATTCGATTCAACTGTCTTAACATCATATTTACCTGATAATGGGGTATTTTTCTTGACACATATCAGATAGAGGAGCTCACTAACCCTTTACTTTTTGTGATATATATCCCATGAATCATCACATAACAGGCGGTTTCGTATGTGGAGCAATATTCCTTCATTGATTGACCCGGTTTTTGTCGAGGTCGGCCCCTTCAGTATCAGGTACTACAGTCTCATGTACATCGTGGCGATAACCGTCGGATACCTGCTGGTGATGTACCGCATCAAAAAAGAGAAATTTCCTTACTCAAAAGATACTATTGAAAATTACGCGGTTTGGTTCATTCTCGGCATGATCCTGGGCGGACGTCTCGGATATGTGCTGTTTTATAATCTCCCCTACTTTCTTCAAAATCCGCTGGAGATAATATCCCCCGTCTCACTCTCAAAAACCGGGGTTAATTTTACCGGTATTCGCGGTATTTCGTATCACGGGGGACTGATCGGTATTCTCGCTGCGTCGTATCTGTTCTGCAGACGCCACAAGTTCAGCTTTCTCAACTTCGGCGACATGGTGGCGCCGCTTGCCCCGATATGTTATTTTTTCGGCCGCATCGGCAATTTCATCAACGGAGAGCTTTACGGGCGGGCAACTTCGTCACCCATCGGAATGTATTTCCCGATGGATTCAGAACACCTTCTTCGCCACCCCTCCCAGCTTTATGAGGCGACTTTTGAGGGTATTGTGCTATTTCTTGTTTTGTGGAATATCAGAAAGATTAAAGCGCTGAAAAATCTTCACCTGTCATTATATCTTACCGGCTACGGCTTTGTCCGCTTTTTTATTGAGTATTTCAGGGAACCCGATGAGCATATAGGGCTTCTTGTTCTCAATTTATCAATGGGACAGCTGCTCTGCCTCGCAATGATGGCATTCGGCGTGGTATCGGCACTTGTAATAAAAAAATATGTGAACGAAAAATGAACATGAACCTCCCGGAAATAATCGAACTTGACCGTAAACACCTTTTTCAGAACTTCGGAAACCGCCTGGAGGCTGCATTCGTGCGCGGCGAGGGGGCGTTTTTGTATGACACTGCGGGCAGAGAATATATCGATTTTTTAGCCGGCATTTCAGTCAGCAACATCGGCTACTCTCACCCCGCGTTCAATGCGGCGATAAGCGAGCAGATCACCTCTCTCATTCACACTTCAAACTGGTATTTCAACCGGGAACAGGGAGAGGCGGCAGCATGCATCGATGCGGCTTCTTTTCCCGGACGGACCTTTTTTTCCAACAGCGGTACTGAGGCGAACGAGGCGGCCATCAAGCTGGCCCGCCACTACGGCACGCTGCGTTCGAGTGAACAATATGAGATCGTCTCTTTCTCGAAATCTTTTCACGGACGCACATTCGGCGGGATGTCGGCCACTGCCCAGGAGAAAATTAAAAAGGGATTCGGCCCGCTTGTTCCCGGATTTGTCCATGCCGAGTATAACAACTATGAAGATTTTCTTGTAAAACTTTCCCCCCGCACCTGCGCGGTAATGATCGAGCTTGTTCAGGGTGAAGGCGGAATAATCGTTGCCGACCGGGAATTTGTTAAAAAAGTCGCTGGCTGCTGCAGAGAGCGCGAGATTCTTCTCATTGTTGACGAGATTCAGACAGGAATGTGCCGCACTGGAAAATTTTTCGCATACCAGCACTACGATATAAAGCCGGACATAATCACCCTTGCTAAAGCGCTTGCCAACGGTATTCCCTCAGGAGCCATTCACGCGCGTGAAGACCTCCTTTCGATGCTTCCCGCCGGCTACCACGGTTCAACATTCGGCGGAAACCATCTTGCGACGCGCGCGGTATGTGAAGTCTTCAGAATCATGAGCGATCCTTCGTTTCTTGCACACGTGCGTGACATTTCTCAATATTTCTTTGAACGCCTGATTGAGATGAAGCGCAAATTTTCTGTCATAAATGATGTCCGCGGACTGGGGCTTCACATCGGTGTTGAGCTTTCTGTCGAAGGTATGCCCTTTGTCAAACGTGCTCTGCAGGAGGGACTGATCATCAACTGTACCGCCGGAAATGTCATCCGTATAATGCCCCCGCTGGTTATCGATCGCATCACGGCCGGACGGGGTCTGGATATTCTAGAAAAAATATTATCAGCAGGGTTATAAAAATGAAGATACCTGTACTACAGGCGAACCATCTGATGAAAGATTCCGACCTCTCACGCGAGGAAATACTGAGTCTTTTCGATTTTACCGCGAAGCTGAAAAACAAACTTAAAAAAGGCGAAAAGCATTCTCTTCTCAAGAGAAAGACTCTCGGAATGATCTTCGAAAAAAGTTCAACGAGAACACGGGTTTCTTTTCAGACGGGAATATACCAGCTCGGCGGCCATGGCATCTTTCTTAACAAAAATGACATTCAGCTCGGCCGTGGAGAACCGGTCAGAGACACCGCACGGGTTCTCTCGAGATATCTTGACGGTATTATGATACGTACCTTCGGCCACGACCGGGTTGAAGAGCTTGCACGTTATGCAACTATTCCCGTTATCAACGGGCTCTCAGATGACTATCACCCCTGTCAGTCCCTGGCCGACTACTTCACCATGTATGAACGCGAATCCGTGATCAAGGGCAAGAAACTTGTCTATATCGGCGACGGCAATAATATGGCCAATTCGCTCATGCTCTGCGGCGCGATACTGGGTGTCAATGTTACCGTTGTCTCTCCTGCGGCGTACCAGCCGAAGGCGGAGATTACTGCCGAAGCCAGAAGGCTTGCCGAAAAAAGCGGTGCGAAGATCGATATAAGCGAATCTGTTGACGACTCTGCGAAGGGTGCCGATTATCTATACACCGATGTGTGGGCGAGCATGGGGCAGGAGGATGAGGCCGAGCAGCGTAAAATTCAGTTCAAGGGTTATTGTATCTCAAAAGAGCTCATCGATGCGCAATGTCCGCAGGCGAAAATCCTTCACTGCCTTCCGGCACACAGAGGCGAAGAGATCACCGATGATGCGATAGAGTCCCCGAACTCGATTGTGTTTGATCAGGCCGAAAACCGCCTTCACATTCAGAAGGCGATCATGTGCGCACTGATGGGAAAGTCCAGCTGAGAGAGGATTTGCTCTGTGTTCCCCCCGTTTTGATTCGATTAAAAAACCACTCATCTGCAGTGGTTTTTTAATCTACCCAGCGTGAGCGTGCTTCAATCTTTCCTTTTTCGGTTATCTGTATTCCATTCTCATTCTCTACCGCAAAGCCGAGTTCTTTAAGTTCTTCGAGAGCCCCGCGCAAATCATGTATACTTATCCCGCATTGAGAGGAGCAGAAATCAAGTGTAATAAAGGAACCGTCGGAGGTTCTGTAAGAGATATCCTGATAAAATGTGTAGGTCAGTGTATTCATAAACCGAATCCTTTTCTGTACTTCTCATCTGACATTCAGCGGCAAGCTGCTACCGGAGCAAAGTGCCGAGTAATTGCCACTTTTTTTTTCATTTTCTGCGATCTGAATCAGTTTACCGTATTAAATGATCAATTTGCTTTTTTTTGCGGATTGTCGTAAGTATATTTGATTACGGTTGAAGCCGCTAAGCCCGAAGTGCGATAAAGGAGTCCAGCATGTATATTGATACTATTTTCGGTATGCGATGGCGGATACCGACCGCCGGTGAGAGTGCGCTTGTCCTTCTCGGAATTGCGGTAATCATACTTATCCTTATTTTTATAAAACTCCTGATGACTAAAGATGAGGTAGTAGAACATGAACAGCAATATCTGCTGTTCAAGGCAAAACAGAAGGGACTGACCAATTTTCAATACAAAATACTCTCCGGCATGATCCGTATTCTGAAGCTGAAGGAACCGGCGGAAATCTTCTCCTCTCCCGCGCTTTTTGACCAGTCGATCGGTCAATTTATAAACTATATCCAGACGAAAAAAGAGGACAAGCCGGAATCTCTCGTCCACATAATGAAGGACATCGTCATTACCTACGAGAAACTCTACCTCAACGCCGAGGTGAGAAAACCGCTGGATTCCATTGATTCGCTTGAAAGCGGACACTTCATCTTTTTTTACACTGATACGAACAGGATATTTCTCGGGCAGTTAGCTGTGCAGAAGGATAAGTATCTTATTCTGAAGATATTCAGGACCCCGGGTGAGATCGGAAATTTTCCCGAAAAGGAGATTGTGCACTGCTTTCTGTGGAGATCGGGCGATGCGGAATACACCTTTGATTCGGTGTTTGCCGGCGTTTCAAAGGAGAAGTACATCTATCTGATCAAGCCTGAAAAATTGGTACGCGGGGCTGAAGTTCGACTGCCCTACGTGAGCATACTGGTTCCCTGTAACCTGAGCGACACAAGCGATATTGAACACCGGCGTCATGCCGGCACCATCATACGCCTCGCTGAACATGAGGTTGTCTTTCAGTCTTCACACGAACTCAACAGCAGCGGCGACTGGAGCATTGAGTTCGCTCTTGACGGATTTTCCGTTCACAGCAAGGGGACAATACTTTCAGAAAAGAACGTGAATGACAAGAAGATACTTTACATCACCTTCAAGTTCAGTGATCTTTCTCCCGCCGCTAACGCAGTTATCAAAAATTATCTTGTTGAACATCTGCCCGGTTAAATTACGGGGGATTACTATACAAAACACCGCTTAAGCAGGGAGAAGTGACTGTTCAGAATTTTCATAGCCTCTTCGCTTCCGCCGTGATCAGGATGAAGCTGCTTGGCCAGGCGGCGGTATGCGGCTTGAACAAGATTTTTCTCTGGAGAGACGACTCCGAAAAAACGAAGCGCTTCATCGACACAGCGTTTATTGTATCCGTAAAAAATCAGAGCGTTTATATATTCACGGTTTACCATTGACTCGTAGTTAATGTTTTCTTCATCAAGATAAAATGAAGTAAAAAAATCGGGAAAAATTCCCGATTCAAGCTCGTGCGCACAACACCCCTCCCCTCCGCAGAATTCACCGAGCTCAACATCGTAATGAGGGCACCCTTTCTGCGGTAATGCCAGAAGCCGTATCCGCATGGTATCAATATGCAGATAATACCCTTCACGCCCGAATAGTGATTTAACAGAATATAGCGCATGAAAGAGCGAAAAATGGAGGGTAAACAGCGTTACTTCTCCGTTTGCGGGATATCCCCTGCTCGCGAGTTCCCTGATCAGCGTCGTCTCCATTACCGGAGCATCCTTTGCCAGAAGATGACCGGCGACAACTCCGGGATCGTATTTAATGAGAGGCATTGCATTTCACCGGCATAAGATTTGTCAATATTTGCAGGATCAGCTTTTCCAAGACGTTTCACTCTGATCAAAGGTACATCAAGAAAAAAGAGTTGTCAAACAGAAATGGTCAATGCGACCATAACTGACTGTGAACAATCAAAGCAGACAACTACCGGGAGCCGAGCACATATGAAAAAATTGCGTACCGCAATCGAATCGATCATTCAGTATTTCCGCCTCGTACATCAATACTGGCTTCCGGTCAGCAGGGGCAGTTCCAGATATTTTTCACTGCTTGTGCTGCTGCTGATTTGTTTCATCACCTCACTTCTCTATTTATTTGTCCTCGCTTCAATTAGTTTTGCAAATTACTCAATTCCTGATATAGTTTCCAAGTACACCCCCGGCCTGGTCGAGTGGATCAACACCATTTCCCGGAGCCCGCTTCATTACCTGTTTATCGCGGGAATCTTTGTTTTCCCGGCAGTATTCATACTGCTGGCAAAAAAAATCAGCGGTCACTTTTATGCATGGCTGATGCTGTTCATTCTTCTCACTCTTTCAATGTGCGTCAGCGGTGTTAACGTAATACAAAGCTATGTCGGACGCTTCTGGCAGAACGCCCTTCAGGCTCAGGATGCGACCGCGTTTTGGAACAATATTATGTTTCACCTTCTCGTCTATGTTGTCGCGATGCCGATTGTGGTTTTCTACCCGTGGGTTCAGGGTCGTATAGGTATTCACTGGAGAAAACACCTGACTGATTTTTTTACCAACAAGTACTTCGCAAACCGCGCATACTTCGAGATCCACAGCAGCAAGTCGATTGACAATCCCGATCAGCGTATCGCCGAGGATATCAGATCCTTCACTTCGACGAGTCTCAGCTTTCTTCTGATCATTCTTGGCGCACTCATTGACCTTGCGGCCTTCACCTTTGTACTTCTCACCATCTCGAAATTTCTGACACAGGTTCTTCTGTTGTATGCATTCGGGGGAACAATTTTCACAGTGCTGATCGGTAAACCGCTGTTCAAGATCAACTTTGAGCAGCTCAAGCGCGAGGCGAATTACCGCTATGCGCTTGTTCATACACGGGATAACGCCGAATCAATTGCCTTTTATCACGGCGAGGAGAGTGAGCGCAACACCCTGAAAAGCCGTTTTGCGAATATTGTGGATAATTTCAACCGTCTCATCGGATGGCAGAGAAATCTGCGTGTCTTCACTAAATACTATAATTACATGGTTGTTCTGCTCCCCTACATGATTCTGGCACCGATGTTCTTTGCGCACAAAATTGAATTCGGTCAGATGTTCCAGGCAAGTTTTGCCTTCGGCATCATTCTTGACGCTCTTTCGGTAATCGTAGTCTACTTTAACGATATATCGTCGTATTCAGCTGCGACCACGCGTCTCGGTTCTTTTGAACGGGTACTGCAGAACGCGACCGGTATCCGCACCGAGGAGGGGCACCTCGATCAGAACCGTGTTGAGCTTGTCGCGTCAGATTCGTATAAAATCGAAAATCTTGATCTGTTCACACCCGACTTCAAGAAGCACCTGATAAAAGAGCTTTCGACCGGCGATGTGAGCGGAAGACGTCTGCTTGTCGCCGGCCCTTCAGGCAGCGGCAAGAGTTCACTGATCAGAACCATCGCCGGCCTGTGGCGCTGCGGGTCGGGCACTATAAAGTATCCCGACGGGAAAAACATTTTTTTTATACCCCAAAAACCGTATATCACACTCGGTTCGCTCAAAGAACAGATTCTATATCCCGATACCGATCGTGCGGCTGAAGATGGATCCATTCTTGAAATGCTTGAAACAGTCAATCTTCAGGAGCTGGCCGGACAGGTCAAAGCGTCACCTGAACTGCTTACCTCATCAACGGTCAACTGGAATGAGACGCTCTCGCTCGGAGAGCAGCAGCGTCTTGCCTTCGCGCGTCTCATCTACGCGAAACCTGATTACGCCATTCTTGATGAAGCGACCAGCGCTCTCGATGTCGAGAATGAGCGACTTATATACACCCGATTGAAAAGCTCGTCTGTTACCTATATTTCCGTCGGCCATCGCCCGCAGCTTGCACACTACCACGATGCGGTTCTTCTGCTTGACGGACACGGGGGATGGAAGATCATTACGCCTGAAGAATATATCCGTGAATTGATGGCCTGAGGAAAGAGAAGATAATGCCGGAAAGAACAAAATACTCTGAGACAATCGAGAAGAGGCTTGCGCAGATTCAGGCAAAGGCCGCTTCACCCGAAACTGAAAAAAAGCGAAATTTCTCGAGAATCATTCTTCTCATTAATATTGTTCTTCTGGTCGGGGTTTTTTTCTTTGCCGAAAACATGAAGCGGCAGCCTGAACAGTATAATGAACAGAAGGTCGCGGTAGCCGGTATTACCTACTCTTTTTCGGCAGTGACAAGTACAAAGGGATATATCTTTTCCCTCACACTCGCTTCTTCAGAAAAACGCGAAATAATTTTTAAACCCAAAACAGTGTCGGTCAACCTCTGTGTCGAGGGATCCGGATGCACAACCCGCTATTTCCCGACATCTGACGAGCCGCTGGTTATTGATAACGGCAGTTCAGAGTCACTTTACCTGACGATTGAGCACCCGTCAGATTCGAGGCGCCCTTCAGGATTGACGTATTTCTTTACAAAAAAAAGACGTGTCGATGCGAAATTGCTTATTTCCGGCGATCCGGAGATAAGCCTCGAAATAGACTTGTAAGTTGAGATCAACAACAATAGACCCTTCGGGGCGAAGGAGTCCGCCATGCGACCAGACTGGCACACCTACTTTATGCGGATTGCCGACGCGGTGGCTACACGTTCGACATGTCTCAGACGAAAAGTGGGAGCGGTTTTAGTACGGGATCGCCGTATTCTGTCAACCGGATACAACGGAGTTCCGGTACACTGCGAACACTGTACAGAATCCACCTGCATACGGAACCTTTATAATGTGCCTTCGGGTGAAAATCATGAACTCTGCCGAGGTGTTCATGCCGAGCAGAATGCCATCATCCAGGCCGCAACATACGGTGTAGCAATTCACAATGCCGAGATATATGTTACTACTCAGCCATGTGTAATCTGCGCAAAAATGCTTATAAACAGCGGAATCGCCCGCATATACTGTTCTGAAAGCTACGCTGATCCCCTTTCACTTACTCTGCTGAAAGAAGCAAGAATAGCAATAACAACCGTTTCACCGGCAGGTGAACCATGAGGTTTTCGCATAAAACGGTTTTTACCGGATTGTCCCAGAAGCTACCGGTTTTCACGCACTTTTGGCCCGCGAAGAGAGGTTTATTGTGTTGATTCCGGGCGTCTGTTTAAAAAAAAGTAATTTACACAAGACAGTATATATACGATAATATGATATGCTGTATTTTGAGGAAGTATTCCTGAACACCTTCAAAAAAAATTCAGCTTTTACCACTCGCTCACAGGCAGGAATGAGATGTCCCCTGAAACTATGGGAAGTACCACAGAAATAAACTTTCTCGACAGCTTTAAAGCCGACACGTATGTGGTTAGAACTGTTATTGATTCACTTATGCGCGACATTGAGCGAATGGGATTTCCCAAAGATGAGCAGGATGAGATTGTTCTTGCGATGGATGAGGCAATCACAAATGCAGTTCAGGAGACTCTTTTCATCAAGCACAATGTGACGCATTCACAGACAGAAAGCCACGAAATCACGATCCGTTACCACCTCTCCAATGACTCATTTGACGCGACCATCATCGACCACGGTCAAGGGCTGGACATTGACAAGATGATGAAGTTCATTCCAGACAAAACCTCAAAAAACTATAAAGAAGAAATTTTTAATTACGTAAAAAAGGCTGAGGAGCGTAAGCTTGAGGTTCGCGTGAACGGGCGCGAGATCGCCCTGAACGGCATCGGTGCGGGGTTAAAGATCATTCTTTCATTTATGGATAAGCTCAATATCGATCTCATCGACAAAAAAAAGGTTTTAAGCACCAGTGTCGGCGATTCAACGGACGGATCGATACTAAATATGGTTCGAAAGAGGAGATATTATGCCTGACAAAGCCTACCTCAGCGAAGATTTCATGCGTTCCCGGGATGCCCGGCCTATCAGAATACTCAGCGAATATATCAACCCTGAACGAATTCTTCGCGAAGCGAATATCAACCATACGATCGTTTTTTTCGGCTCCGCACGTATCCGTCCTGACGGCAATCCGAAGATTGATAAGTATTACAAGGCCGCGGAAGAGCTTGCCTATATGGTCGGCAGCTGGTCTAAAGAGATAACCGATCCAGATAATAAGATTTATGTCTGCACAGGCGGCGGCCCCGGCATCATGGAAGCGGCCAACCGGGGGGCTTCGCGAGCCGGGGAGAAGACTATCGGGCTTAACATCAGCCTTCCCTTTGAACAGGTTCCCAATCCCTATATATCACCCGATTTGAACCTCGAATTTCATTATTTCTATATGCGCAAGCTCTGGTTTCTTTACTATGCGAAGGCCATCGTCGTTTTTCCCGGCGGTTTCGGCACGATGGATGAACTTTTTGAAACTTTGACACTTTTTCAGACAAAGAAAATTGCCAAACCCGTTATTCCGATACTACTTTATGACCGGGCTTTCTGGAAAAGTCTTATCAATCTTGATGTCATGGTCGAATACGGACTTATCTCTGAAGAGGATACGAAACTCTATTCATTCTTCGAGTCGCCCCAGGAGGGCATTGACATTTTGAAGTCAAGGGTCTCTGAAATCGTTGCAAAGTATGAGAGTCATCTTTTTTGAAGTTGAGAATCGGTGTAAACGGGGGGAAGCAGCGGTGAAAAACACATTACTCTTTTTGGCGATCATTCTTTCCGCATGCAAGACCACACCGGATGCGGTTCCCCCCCATGACGGCGGTTTTGACACTGTCGATCTCACGCCGGCCCCCTCATCAGCGGCTGCGCAGCCGGCTCCCTCAGCCGCTGATGAGAGCGGTCGTATTGATGATCTTGTAAACTCGCCGCAGATCATGGAGGAGCATCCCCCCTACATGCGCTACGAAAACAGGGAGCGGAGCTTCAGCGCTCTTGTGCACTCATCATGGCATATCACAAACAGCAGACTTGATAGCGCGGACCAGATCACCCGTTTCACCAATGGTTCGGCAAAGATCTCTGTGCGCTCATTTTGTCCCGCCGAAGGATCGCTGACTCACTACTATCAGCGGTGCAGAGAGAGCATAAGGCAGCAGGATCCCTCTTCTCATATCTTCATCGATAACCGCGACATAGCCTTTACCCGCGGTACATCCGGAAAACTGATCGTCGCGCAATACCGACCCGCAAGCGGGTCGAGTCGCAATATCATCCGTGCGCTGATCGTTGTGCAGAATAATAATGCCTACATCATCACCTGCGAGGCTCCCGTTTCATCCTTCTACCGGAGCGAACGCCATTTCAACACCTTCATGCGCTCGTTTCGCGCGCAATAATTTTCTCTCACAGAAGATTTGTCGCAAGCTCCGCAAGAAGTGAGCGCTCGCCCTTCTCCATCGTCACGTGTGCATAGATATCCTGCCCCTTCATTCGGTCGATCAGGTAGGTCAGGCCGTTACTTCTGGAATCAAGATAGGGTGTGTCAATCTGATAGGGATCGCCGGTGAATACGACTTTCGTACCCTCACCGGCGCGGGTGATTATGGTCTTTACCTCATGAGGCGTCAGGTTCTGGGCCTCATCGATTATGAAATAAACCCGCGGAAGGCTTCGTCCGCGAATGTACGCCAGGGCGGTGATCAGAAGCTTCTTCGTCGAAAGCAGTTTCGTGATTTTCTGATACTCGGGTGAATCCTCTTCGAACTGATTCTGTATGACCGAGAGATTGTCAAAAAGCGGCTGCATATACGGATCAAGCTTACTGTCAATATCGCCGGGAAGGTACCCGATATCTCTGTTTGAAAGCGGGATGATCGGACGCGCGAGAAGGATCTGCTTGTAGCCCTTGCGGCCTTCGATTGCCGCGGACAGCGCCATCAGCGTTTTGCCGGTGCCCGCCTTTCCCGCGAGTGTGACAAGCGATATATCGGGGTTCATCAGTGCGTTGATCGCGAAGACCTGCTCCGCATTTCTCGGAACGATGCCGTAGGTTCTGCGTTTTTCCACATACCGAATCGTCCTGTCACTGTGCTGATAGACCGTCAGAATACTGTGGCTGTCATTTCGCAAAATAAAATACTCGTTTGGAAACGGCTCCTTTCCGAGAGGGACTTCTTCAACGGGGAGAGATCCGTTTTTATAGATCGTATCGATTACTTCAGAGGGGATATGCTCGACGAGGTTTTTTCCCTTGTAGAGATCGTCGATATCCTTGATCTTGCCCGTTTCGTAATCCTCGGCCATGACACCCACACTCTTGGCCTTCATGCGAAGGTTGATGTCTTTCGAGACAACCACCACGCGTCCGGGATATTTGTGTGAAAGGTTGTAGGACAGGGAGAGGATGCGGTGATCGGCGTTATCCTCCCAGAATATTTTAACAAAATCAGGATCGCGAACGATGTCCGTGAGTACTACCAGAAATCCCCCGTTATCGAGCGATGCCCCCTCATTTAAAAGCTTATCATGCGAGAGGGAGTCGAGCTCACGCGTAAACTCACGCGCATTATAGTTGATGATCTCGTTTCCCTTCTTAAAGCGGTCGACCTCTTCAAGCAGGGTTATCGGAATGACCACATTGTGTTCCTGGAAATTATAAATCGCGGAGTAATCATGCAGGATCACGTTTGTATCGAGAACGAATATCTTGCCTTTATTGCCGAACATAGCCCCTCCTTGCAGCGGCAGCTGAATATGCGGGAATGCGGTAAATATTGCGCAACATCAAATACCGCGCAATTAAAAAACTATTCGAAGACGAGTCCCTCAGGCAGCTCTTTTTCGAAGGCAATCGGGATCAGATCCTCATTGCCGAAAAAATCGTAGGGAAAGGCGATGAGCCCTCCGTTGGTATCAAGATCAAGCTCATAGCCGAGATCCTTCGCGCTCATTGAGTAAAGATACCAGACGTACTGCGAACAATAGAATACACGGTCATTACGCTTTGACAGGGTAAACCCCCACCAGCCATCCTTGAGCTTTTCTGCATTCTGAAGAAATTTTTCACGGAACTCGGGAGTAAAGTGGCGGTAGCGCAGAACCACCATATCCCCCCGCTTGTGAAGCCACCATGCGGAAGGGCCCTGCCAGTAGCGGTATCCGATCTTGGGATATTCGCCGACCGTCCCTTCGCCGAGGATAACCGCGGCATGTCCGCTCATTCCGATTACGGTACTGTCACACCTGACGACAATTATATCCCCGACGAGAAGACCCTCGCGATAATAGGTCAGACAGCGCCAGTCGCGCCAGTAGGTGTCATAGTCACGGATATTGACGGATGTGCATGAGATAAACAGCATACCCGATAAAAAGATCATGAATCTGATTTGTGAAATTCGCATACCCCTCGCAGATCAGCCGTTTCGTAGATAAGTGCCGCTAAAAAAATGCGGTTAGACCTGACATGCGCTCGGTCTGCCGCGCGATACATACGTGCAGAATCTCTTCACTGGCAAGAATCACCGCTCTGTGCCGGGCCCGGGTAAGCGCGGTGTAAAGAAGTTCTCTCGTCAGAAGGGGTGAATCTTCAGCCGGTAGAACGATCAGACAGCCATCATACTCGGATCCCTGCGATTTATGAATCGTCATCGCGAAGACCTTCTGTGTATCAGAGAGAAATGCGGGATTGAATCTTCTCACCTCACCGTCAGCGGCAACGGTAAAATGAAGCGATTCGCCGTTTTTTCTCACCAGACCCGTATCGCCGTTATAGAGATTTCTGCGGTAGTCATTTTTTAAAATCAGCAGCGGCATATTATGATAAAAGCCCTGTGAGGGATTGATATACCCTTCCTCCGAAAGAAGCTCCTCAATCGCATCGTTGATTCCAGTGACACCCCAGGGACCGCTTCGCCGCGCACACAAAACCCGGTATTTTTCAAACTGCAAAA